>ERZ761602.1500-NODE-1500-length-41993-cov-7.946230_pt1 | contig 41993 bp, 38 predicted proteins | sample MGYA00512165_ERZ761602 | MGnify/ENA primary metagenome ERZ761602 (study PRJEB28899, sample SAMN02445085) | bioreactor sludge metagenome | biome: EBPR sludge; isolation source: Thorneside wastewater treatment plant | place: Australia: Brisbane, Thorneside...
ATGGCGAACATGACGGTGAACATCTCGGTCGGGATCTTCAGCGCCTTGTAGATGATGCCGCTGTAGAAATCGACGTTCGGGTAGAGCTTGCGCTGGATGAAGTACTCGTCCTTCAGCGCGGCCTCTTCCAGCTTCATCGCCACTTCCAGCAGCGGATCGTCCACGCCCAGCTCGCCCAGCACCTTGTGGGTCATCTCGCGGATGATCTTGGCGCGGGGGTCGAAGTTCTTGTAGACGCGGTGGCCGAAGCCCATCAGGCGGAAGCCCGATTCCTTGTCCTTGGCGCGGGCCACGGCGGTCTCGACCTTGTCCGGGGTGCCGATCTCTTCCAGCATCTTCAGCACCGCCTCGTTGGCGCCGCCGTGCGCGGGGCCCCACAGCGCGGTGATGCCGGCGGCGACCGAGGCGTACGGGTTGGCGCCGGTGGAGCCCACCAGGCGCACCGTCGAGGTGGAGGCGTTCTGCTCGTGGTCGGCGTGCAGGATGAACAGCAGGTCCAGCGCCTTGGCGACCACCGGGCTGAGCTCCAGCGGCTCGCTCGGCACTTCGAACATCATGTGCAGGAAGCGGTCGACGTATTCGAGGTTGTTGCGCGGATAGCGGATCGGCCAGCCGATCGAATAGCGGTAGGCGGCGGCGGCCAGGGTCGGCATCTTCGCCAGCAGGCGGATGGCGGCCAGGCGGCGCTGCTCGGGGTCTTCCAGGTCCAGCGTGTCGTGGTAGAACGCCGACAGCGAGGCGACCGTGCCGGCCAGCATGGCCATCGGGTGCGCGTCGTAGTGGAAGCCATGCAGGAAGTTCTTCAGCGACTCGTGCATCATCGTGTGATGCGTGACTTCATGCTCGAACTTGGCGAACTCCGCCTTGGTCGGCAGCTCGCCGTTCATCAGCAGGTACGAGACCTCCAGGAAGCTGGAGTCCCGGGCCAGTTGCTCGATGGGGTAACCGCGATACAGCAGCACGCCGTTGTCGCCGTCGATGTAGGTGATGGCCGACTTGCAGCTTGCGGTGGCGGTGAAGCCGGAGTCGTAGGTGAAAAGACCCGTTTCCTTGGTCAGCCTGGCGATATCGACGCAATCGTTGCCAAGCGTGGGTTTCAGGACGGGCAGGACGACGGATTTGTCGCCTGCGTTCAGCGTGACCTGGTCAAGTTCGGACACAGTGTGCGCTCCTTCGTGGGGAAACGCCGGCCGGCGGCCGGTCGGCGTGTGTGACGTGAGTCCAGGGAGTGAACCTTGGATGAGCGGAATTATCGCATACCGCTTTTGGAGCCGTCGCTCGGAACCGGGGCCGTGTCAGACCAAAGAATGAGGCCGCGCGCGCAACCGTCCGTTCCGCGCGCGGCGGCGCCCAAACGCAAACGGCCGCGCACAAGGCGCGGCCGCGGGCGGGCGCAGGCGTTCCGGATCAGCGCGCGTAGCGCTTCTGGAACTTGTCGATGCGGCCGCTGGTGTCGATGACCTTGTGCTTGCCCGTGTAGAACGGGTGCGAGGCCGAGGAGATTTCGACCTTGATCAGCGGGTAGTCGTTGCCGTCTTCCCACTTCGTGGTTTCCTTGCTGCGCAGCGTGGAGCGCGTCAGGAACTTGAAATCGGAGGTCACGTCGTGGAAGACGACTTCGCGGTATTCGGGATGGATGTCGGCCTTCATGGCGGGCACACCGTGTAGCGGGAATGGAAGAGCGGCATTGTAGCCCGCCCTCCCCGCCCGGCGCAACCTGGCCCTCAACCGGCCGCCAGGGCGTCCCGGACCAGCCCCTCGAAGCGGGTCTGGTCGTAGCGCAGCAGGATGTTGGCCTGGTCCGGCCGGCCGCCCTCCCGGCGCCAGTCCACCACCGAGGCGCCCCGCGCATGGGCGCCCTGCAGTTCCACGGCCAGCGGCCGCTCGGCCAGCTCCTGCGCCCCGTCCGGTGCCAGCGCGAAGGCCATGGCCAGGGCGTCGGCGGCGTACCAATGGTCGCCGCGGCGGTCGGCCGACCACAGCCGGGTCTTCTCGGAAATGCTTCGGTAGAAGCGCGCCCGCGCCGTGTCGGCCGCCAGCCATTCGTCCACCCGCGCATGCGGCAGGCCGTGGGCGATGGTCGCTTCCCAGTCGGCCAGGTCGTAGCGGCCGAACGCTTCCAGGACCAGGTGGGCGGCTTCGGGATCGAAATAGAAGTTGAACTCGGCCGCCGGGGTGATGTTGCCGTGGCAGGTCACCGCGCCACCCATCACCACGAACCGGGCAATCCGCTGCGGCAGGGTCGGGTCCAGCTTCAGGGCCAGGGCGACGTTGGTCAGCGGCCCCAGCGCGACCAGCACCAGCCGGCCGGCGTGTTCGTGCGAGAGCCGCAGGATCGCCAGCGCCGCGTGCTCGGCCTCCGCCCGGCGCACGGCGGGCGGGAAGCCCACGTCGCCGAAGCCATCCTGCCCATGCACGTAGCCCGCGTCCGGCGAGGGATGCAGCAGCGGCGCCGGCGCGCCGGCGAACACGGGGATGTCGTCACGGCCCGCCACTTCGCACAGCTTCAGCGCATTGCGCACGGTGTGGTGCAGACCCACGTTGCCGGCGGCGATGGTCAGGCCCACCACGTCGTGGCGTTCGTCGTTGAAGGCCATCAGCAGGGCCAGCGCGTCGTCGACGCCGGGATCGGTGTCGATCAGCAGGGGGATCTTGGTCGTCATCGTCCGTCGCTTCTCTGTCGGCAGGCGAGTCTGGCATCGCGTTCCGCTGTATGGAAGCGCCGGCCACGGGTCGCGCGCCGCGGCGCGCCCGGATGGCGAACTACCGGTGCTGTTTACTGGTTCCTGCCGACTGAAGCTTCTCCAACAACAAGAAGCCGACGGCTCCGCGCCCCATCAACGAGAGCGAAACCGCTGCCCCGCAGGAGGGGCTTCAGCCTCGACCGGATTCCAGGAAAGCGTCAGGGCGCCCACCATTCGGGCGCGCTGCGGCGCGTTCATCATCGTGCATACGTAAAGGCTATCGGGGCGCGGGCTGAAGCCCCTCCTACAAAAGCCGGTTCTGCTATGCGGACGCATAGCGGGCGGCGCCGCCCACCCAGCGCGCGATCACGCGGTCGGCGGTGGCGGGGTCGTGCGCGAGCAGTCGGTCGGCCAGTTCGTGCACCTGCGGCAGCAGCCCGGCGTCGCGCGCCAGGTCGGCCACGCGGAATGCGGCCAGGCCGGTCTGGCGGGTGCCCAGCAATTCGCCCGGACCACGCAGTTCCAGGTCCTTCTCGGCGATGACGAAACCGTCGTTTGTCCGCCGCATGGTGTCCAGGCGCTGCCGCGCCATCATCGACAGCGGCGGCTGGTACATCAGCACGCAGGTGGACGCCGCGGCGCCGCGCCCGACCCGGCCGCGCAACTGGTGCAACTGCGCCAGGCCGAGCCGCTCGGCGTTCTCGACGATCATCAGCGAGGCGTTGGGCACGTCCACGCCCACTTCGATCACCGTCGTCGCCACCAGCAGGTCGATCCCGCCCTGCTTGAAATCGCGCATCACGGCCTGCTTCTCGGCCGCCTTCATGCGCCCGTGCACCAGCGCGACGCGCAATCCCGGCAACGACGACGACAGTGCCTCGTAAGTGGTCTGCGCCGCCTGCGCCTCGATGCGGCCCGCGCCGCCGGCGCCGGGCCGGCCGCCGCCGGGTTTCGCGGGCTCCTCGCTCTCGTCGATCAGCGTGCACACCCAATAGGCCTGCCGGCCCTCGGCGCAGGCGGCGCGGATGCGCTCGACCAGTTCCGGCCGGCGCTCGGCGCTCAGCGCCACCGTGTGCACCGGCGTGCGGCCGGGCGGCAGTTCGTCGATGGCCGACACGTCCAGGTCGGCGTAGGCCGCCATCGCCAGCGTGCGCGGGATCGGCGTGGCCGTCATCACCAACTGGTGCGGCACCTGGTCCGCGCCGGCGCCCTTGTCGCGCAGCGCCAGCCGCTGGTGCACGCCGAAGCGGTGTTGTTCGTCGACGATCGCCAGGCCCAGGTCGTGGAAGGCCACCGCCTCCTGCATCAGCGCATGCGTGCCGACCACCACCTGCGCTTCGCCGGAGGCCACCTGCGCCAGCACGGTCGCGCGCGCCTTGCCGGTGACCTTGCCCGCCAGCCACGCCACGCGGATGTCGAGCGGCTCCAGCCAGGCGCGCAGGTTGGCCAGGTGCTGTTCGGCCAGCAGTTCGGTCGGCGCGGCCAGCGCGGCCTGCTTGCCCGCCTCCACCGCCAGCATCGCGGCCAGCGCGGCCACCACGGTCTTGCCGCTGCCCACGTCGCCCTGCACCAGCCGCAGCATCGGCGAAGGCCTGCGCAGGTCGTCGCGGATCTGCGCGTACACGCGCTGCTGCGCGCCGGTCAGCTTGAACGGCAGCGATTTCTGCAGGGCCGCGGCCAGCCTGCCCTTGCCCGCCAGTGCGGGCGCGCGGTGCCGCTGCAACGCCAGCCTCTGCCGGCGCAGGCTGAGGTGGTGGGCCAGCAGCTCTTCGAGCGCGAGCCGGCGCTGCGCCGGATGCGTGCCCAGCGCCAGCGCGGCAACATCGGCGTCGCGCGGCGGGCGGTGCATGGCGAGCAGCGCCTGGCGCAGCGAAGGCAAGCGCTGCCCGGCCAGCAGTTCCGGCGGCAGCAGTTCCAGCGCCGCCTCGTCCGGCAGGCGTTCCAGCGCCTGCCCGATCAGCTTGCGCAACGTGGCCGGACCGATCCCCTCGACCGCCGGATAGACCGGGTCCAGCGCTTCGCCCAGCGCTTCGTCCTCATGCTCGCCGAGCACGCGGTAGCTGGGGTGCACGATCTCCAGCCCGTGCTGGCCGGGCTTGGGCGTGCCGTAGCAGCGGATGCGCGCGCCCACCGCGAACTGCGCGGCCTGCGCGGCGCGGAAATGGAAGAAGCGCAGCACCAGCGTGCCGCCGGAGTCGTCGCCCACCGCCACCCGCAACACCGGGCGATAGCGGAAGCCGCGCTCCACCGCTTCCACCCGCCCTTCCACCTGCGCGGGCACACCCGGCTGCAAGCGGCGGATCGACGTGAGCGTGGTGCGGTCCTCGTAGCGCAGCGGCAGGTGCAGCCACAGATCCTGCAAGGTGGACAGCCCGCGGGCTTCCAGCTTCTCGCGCAGCTTCGGCCCGGCGCCGGGCAGCGTGGCGATGGGCGTGGCGGCGCCGAACGTCGGTGGGGGGGGAAGGCGTGCGGCCGGCATCCGGATAGGATGCCGGCACGTCCCGCGGCGCGCCAGCCCGCGCGGCTCAGAAGCGGTACTGCATCTCCATGCCGAACTGCCGCGGCGGAGTGACGGTGGCGCCCACGGTGCCGAACACCGTGGTGCCGTACTGGTTCAACCCGTTCACGTAGCGGTTGTCGAACAGATTGTTGGCGTACGCCGCCACGCTCCAGCGGTCCTGCGGCGAACGCCACTGGACGTGCACGTCGGTGCGGTTCTGTTCCTCGCCGATGGTGAAGTGCATGTAGCGGCCGCAGTTGCCCTGCGAGCCGGATGCGCTGTTGCAGCGCGAGGCGCCGCGGTAGGCGTGGCGCAGCGACAGGCGTACGTCGCCGTGCCCGGCCAGGTCGACCAGGTAATGGGCGCCGGCCGCGAACGAGAAATACGGCTCGCCGGTGGTCTGCCCGCTGAGGTCGCGCCCGTCCGGGGTGACGTAGTGGTCGTAGGTGGAATCGATCCAGGCGGCGTTGACGTCCATGCCGAACGCGCGGCTGGGCTGCCAGCGCGCACTGAACTCCACGCCCCAGGCGGTCAGGTCGCTGACGTTGGTGACATAGCGCGGCACCTCCGGCGTGGTATCCAGCCAGATCGCCTGCCGGTTGTCGTAGGCGTAGCGGAACGCCGACGCCTCGAACTGCACACGTTCCTCAGCCAGCGTGCGCTTGATGCCGGTCTCGAAGTTCCAGACCTCCTCGTTGTCGAAGTGCGCGCCCGGCGAGAACGCGTTGTAGCCGCCGGCCTTGTAGCCCTTGGCGAGCGAGGCGAAGACCATGGTGTCGTCGGACAGGTGGTGGTCCACCACCAGGCGCGGGCTGAGGTCGCTCCAGCCGTTGCTCGCGCGGTTCAGCACGCCCTTGTTGGCCATCGACACCGGGTCCTGGAAGGCCAGGTCCAGCGCCGCGAAATAATCCGCGCTCAGGCCCAGCCCGCCCAGGATGCCGGCCGCGTCCAGCACCTGCAGCGCCTGGTTCAGGCCGTCGGCGCGATGGTAGTCGTTGAGCCAACTGAAGCGCTTCTCGTCGCGCGTGTAGCGCAGGCCGAAGGTCAGGTTGGTGCGGTCGGTGACGCGCCAGATCACGTCGCCGAACACCGCGTAGGCCTTGGCGTCCAGCGTGTTGTGGTACGCCTCCATCCACGGGTGCCCGAACAGTTGCACCGGCACGCCGTACAGGTCGGCCGCGCCCTGCAGCAGGCTGAAGATCGGCATGCCGAACACGTAGCCCGCGGCGGTGTCCACGCTGTCGCTGTACAGGTCCACCTGGCTGGTCTGCCGCGCCTTCTCCTGGAAATAGCTGGCGCCGGCCACCCAGTCGATGCGGTCGTTGCCGCCGCTGAACTTGAACTCCTGGTACCAGGTGGTGTTGTCCTCCACGTTGACCGTGTCGATGTAGAGGTAGCGGCGGTTCGTGCCGTCCTCTTCGGCGCGGTTGAGGCTGTCGAAGCTGCGCCACGCGGTGGTGGCGGCCAGGCGGCCCCATTCGAAATCGTGCTCCAGCAGCAGGGTCGCGCCGTCGAACGTGCGCGTCTCGTCGTTGCCCTCCACGTCGGTGAAGGCGGGCATGTCGAACGGGTTGCGGTAGTCGGCGGCGTCGGCGGGGAACGCGGGCAGCCCCGGCGCCGGCGGCAGGTCCACGATGCCGAAGGTCGGGCGCGAGCGCTGGTCCAGCTTCTCGTGGTCCCAACTGAACAGCAGGCGGGTGTTGTCGCCCAGGTCCCAGCGGAACGCCGCGCGCAGCGCCTGGTTGTCGCCGTCGTTGAGCGGCTTGCCGGTCGCCGCGTCGCGCAGCCAGCCGCCGGTCTCGTTGTGCAGCAGGTTGAGCCGCAGCGCCATGGCCTGGCCCAGCGGCAGGTTGAGCATGGCGTCGGCGTAGCGCCACTCGTCGTTGCCGGCGCGCACGCGCACGCGCCCTTCCAGCGCTTCGGACGAAGGGCGCCGGGTGATGATCGACACCGCGCCCGCCGCAGTGTTGCGGCCGAACAGCGTGCCCTGCGGGCCCTTGAGCACCTCGATGCGCTCCACGTCCAGGAACGGCAGGGTGGTGCCGCCGCCGCGGCCGGCGTAGACGCCGTCGATGTACACGCCGACGGTGGGATCGGTGCCGATGCCGAAGTCGCCGGTACTCAACCCGCGCAGGCGGAAGCCGGCCTGGGTGGGCTGGGTGTCGTCCACCACCAGCCCGGGCACGAACGCGTCCAGGTCGCCGATGTCCTCGGCCACCAGGCTGTCGATGACGTCCGCGCCGATGACCTGCAGGGTGATCGGCACGTCCTGCAATTCCTGCTCGCGGCTCTGCGCGGTGACGGTGATGGTGTCCAGCGTGGTCGCCGCCCGCTCGCCTTCCGGCGTCGCCTGCGCCAGCGCGGTGCCGCCCGTCCCCAGCACCACGCACCCGCCGAACAGCGCGCGGCGCAATCCCACCACCAGACTCCGTTGCATCACGTTCATCGCTTCCTCCCAAGATGCGTTGTGCCGGGCCGGCATCACGATGCCGGCGGCGTCTTCGCGGATTCCCCTTGCGGCCCGGCATCGCAACTGCCGGGCTGCGCATCGATCCATTCGCGGATCAGTCGCACGCCTTCGTCGTGCGCGACCGAGCGGCCCAGCTCCGGCATCATCACCGCCGGGTCGGTGCTGGCCAGCCGGTAGTCGAAGATCGACGCGGCGGCGTCGCCCGGCACGATGTCGTAGCGGCGGTCGCCGGTGCCCTTGCCGGCGGCGATCGGCTGCTTGCAGAAACCGAGCTTGAGCCGGTCGTGGGTGCCGGCGTCCAGCCACAGGCCGGAAGTGATGGCCGGGCCGGTCGCGCTGTGGCAATGCCCGCAGTTGATGTCCAGGTAGGCGCGCGCGCGCGCTTCCAACGGTGCACGCGCATCCGCCGCGTCGGCCGCGCGCGGCACTTCGGCCAGGGCTGGCAGTCCGGCCAGGTAACCGAGGCGCGCCAGGCGTGCGAGCTGGTTCTCGCGGCCGCCGGCGTAGTCGAAATCGCGGTTGAGGTGGCGCGCCTTCGGCCCGATCGGCTGCAGCCTGCGCGCGCGGTTGTCGGTGATGTGGCAACCGCCGCACTGGTTCTGGTCGGGCACCTGGTATTCGACGGGCTCGCGCCGGCCCTGCCCGTCCACCAGTTCCAGCGGCACCAGCTCGCCGGTGCGCTTGAGCGTGGCCCGGTCCTGCGCCTCGTTCCAGACATAGGGCAGCGCCACCCAGCCGTCGGTGCGGCGCACCAGCAGGCGGGTCTCCACCAGCCGCACCTTCGACAGGTCCAGCGCCTCGTCGCGCAGCGGCGACTGCGATGGCGGCGTGCGCGCCACCGACTTGCCGTCCCATGCATCGCCCGGCGGCAGCGGGTAGTAGAAGGTCTTGCTGAGGATGGTGCCGACCGGGAAATCCAGCGCCGCATCCGGCCGGTAGACGGCCGCCGCGCCTTCCGGCATCCATACGGTGCGCAACTTGTGCGCGTAGTCGGTGAACAGCGGCGTATTGAGATCGTAGGGCACCACGCCCGCGTTGGTCCGCAGCATGCCGCCCTCGATGCGCAGCACGCCCCACTCCTCCAGCGTGGCCGGCTGGCCTTCGGCGAAGAAATGCACCGGCCGCCCGCCGCCCCCGCACGCGGCCAATGCCCAGGCCAGCAGAGCCAGCACGCCGCATCGCACCCGTCTCTGCCGCATGCTCAACCCCGTTTCAGGTCCACCGCGGGCAGGCGCGGCAGTTCGCAGTCGTAGGGCTTGGTGTCCTTGCTCGGATTCCTGTAACCGCCGGGGCCGTCGGCGTTGATGACGCCACTGACGCCGCGGATGCAGATCTGCGGCCCGGGCTTGCGGCCGTCCACCGTGCGCTGCGGGTTGTGGTAGCCGTCCCACAGCACGTCCGGCAGGCGCCCACGCAGGCCGTAGACGGCGATCTTCAGCGCCTTCAGGTCGAAGCCGTCGGGCGAATCGCCGCCGCCGGACAGCGTGTTGCCGTGGATGTGGATGCGCTCCGGATAGGGATCGAAGTTCGGCGACGCGCTGCTGTCCTTGTAGCCGGTCGAATAGACGCTGGAGACGATGATGTTGGTGGTGGCGTTGTCGCGGATCTCGTTGCCGAAGACCTCGATGTCGTCGTTGGAGTTGATGACGATGCCCGACCCCGCCGGCACGCTGGCCACCGGCGTGCCCTTGGCGCCGAAGTTCTCGTGGTTGTTGGCGATGACCTTGTTGTCGTACACGCGGATGTTGCCGCCCTGCTGCGACAGCCCGGGCATGTTGAACACCAGGATGCCGCCGGTATTGCCGGTGGCCACGTTGCCGTACACGTCGGCGTTGATCGTGTTCTCGATCTCGATGCCGGCCACGTTGCGCTCGGCGCGGCTGTTACGCACGATCACGCCGTCGGACTGTCCCACGTAGATGCCGGCGTCGGAGGCGCCGATGGACACGGTGTCCTCGATCAGCACGTTCTTCGTCAGCACTGGGTAGATGCCGTACGCCCCGTTCTTGGTGCTGGGCCCGCCGGTCCACTGCACCTTCACCCCGCGGATGGTGATGTTCTCCGACTCGCTGATCTTCAGGCCGTCGCCCTTGGAGTCCTCGATGGTCAGGTGCTCGATGGTGAAGTCGTCGCCGTTGACCAGCAGCCCTTCCGCGCCGGCCTTCTGCCCCTTGAAGCTCAGCACGCTCTTGTCCATGCCGGCGCCGCGGATGGTCACGCCGTCGGCGCGCAGCGACAGGCTGCGGTCGAACCGGAAGCGCCCGGCCGGGATCTCGATGACGTCGCCCGGCTTGGCGTCGAGCAGGCGCTCCTGCAGGGTGGCGGCGAATCCGCTGTCGTCCGCGGGCGCCGCGGGTGCTTCGGGCGCCTGCTGTCGGCAACCCGCGGCCCCCAGGGCGAGCGCGGCGATGGCCGCGATGGAAATGCTGCGCTGCATGAATCCTGCCTCCGTACGCCGGCGAATACGTGAGCCAGTCTCATGCGCCCGTGCGCTTTACGCCGAGGGCAGGAGCGGCATACTAAGGGGGGCAAAGCGGACAAGCTGGAGGGGCTTCGATGCGCTGGAGACCGGGTGCGCCGGGCGGCAACCGCCTGTCGATCGCCAACCTGCCCACCAACATGCTGTGCAGCCTGGTCCTGCTGGCCGGCGAACTGGGCGTGAGCTGCGAGAGCTGGTTCGCCGGCATGCGCCTGAACGTGCAGGAGATCCACGACCCGCAAGCGCGCGTGTCCTACCGGCAGGCCAGCGAGATCATCCGCCGCGCCCTGCCCACGCTGCCCATCGACGGCGTCGGCCTGGCCATCGGCGGCAAGCAGAACGGCGGCAACTTCGGCCTGCTGGGGCTGGCGATGAAGACCGCGCCCACCTTCGGCGACGCGGTGCAGATCGGGCTGGAATACCAGCGCAACCTGGGGCCGCTGATGGAACTGTCGCTGCACGAGCGCGACGGCGGCGCGCTGGCGGTGGTCGCCGCCGCGCCGCGCGAGGCCGACGACCTGCTGCCGTTCCTGTGCGAGGAGATGTTCTCCAGCATCCTGATGCTGGCGCGCGAACTGGCCGGCAACGAATTCTCGCCACTGCACCTGGAGCTGGGCTATCCGCCGCCGCGCTACGCGCAGCGCTACGGCGAACTGTTCGACTGCGAGGTCCGCTTCGGCCAGCCCCGCCACGCGATGGTGCTGGACCGGCGCTGGCTGGAGCTGCCCTTCGCCAGCTACAACCCTGTCACCTCGAGCCAGGCGCTGGCGCTGTGCCGCGCGCAACTGGCGGCGATGTCGCTGCGCGGCGAGACCACCGCGGCAGTGGAGCGCCAGTTGCGGCCGCGCCTGCGCGAGAACCCGCAGATGACCGACGTGGCCGCCGCCCTGCACCTGAGCGAGCGCACGCTGCGGCGGCAACTGGCGGAGGAGGAGATCAGCTTCAGCGCGATCCACGACCGCGTACGCACCGAGCGCGCACTGGAACTGTTGCAGGAGCCGGACCTGACCATCGCCTGGATCGGCGGCCAGATCGGCTTCAACGACGTGCGCGAATTCCGCCGCGCGTTCAAGCGCTGGACCGGGCGGACGCCAAGCCAGGCCCGGCTGCCGGCTTCATCGCGCTAGGCGGGCCGGCGTCCCGGGACGTGCTGCGCGCAGCCCGGGTTCCGGGCCATTGCTTCCACTTCCCCGTTCGCGCCAGGGCGCGGATCGCGCCCTGGCCGGGGAAATGCAGGAACGCGCGGATCGGCGTCAGTCGAGCACCATCACCGCATCGACCTCGAACGCCGCGCCCTTCGGCAGCGCCGGGACTTCGATGGTCGAGCGCGCCGGGTACGGCGCGGCGAAGTAGTCCTGCATCACCGCGTTGACCGCGGCGAACTGCGACAGGTCGGTCAGGTACAGGCCCAGGCGCACGATGCGGTCCAGCGAACCGCCGGCGGCCTCGGCCACGGCCTTCAGGTTGTCGAAGGCGCGGCGCGCCTGCACGGCGACGTCGCCTTCCACCAACGCACCGGTGGCCGGGTCCAGCGGGATCTGGCCCGAGAAATAGACGGTGTTGCCGGCGCGCACGGCCTGCGAATACGGGCCGATGGCGGCCGGGGCGTGGTCGGTGTGGATGATCTGCTTGGCCATGGACGGCTCCCTTCTGCGGAAGTGGCATTGTAAGCCGTAGCCCTGCGAGAGGACTCCCGCCCCGATGCCTTTATGGGCACCCACCCCCGCACAAACCACTAGAAAGTCGACGAAACCCACCACGCAACCGGCATGACAGGCCATGCCTCCTGTAGGAGGGGCTTCAGCCCCGACGCTTTGGAAGTATCAAGCCCAGCCCGAACCTGCCCAAGGACATCGAAGCCGATTGCACACATCACGCGGCAAAGCGCCCGTCGCAGAGCACTCCAGCTCGCGCCCGACAGTCCTTCTGTATCTACATGATGAAACTGCGCCGCAGCACGCCGCGATGGATGAATCGCATGGCCGCTGCCTGCTTGCGGGCGTGGTCGGGGCTGAAGCCCCTGCTACAAGGTTCTGCTGCCGTTCGTGCAGCCGGCCTTGCTGTGCTTTCGGGGCCGGGTGCACGGAGCCTAGTGCCTGAAAAGCATCGGGGCTGAAGCCCCTCCTACAGTGCCGGGATCACTGGCGGCGGACGCCGTGGACGACGTTGAGGCGCCGCAGGCGGCGCATCACTTCGGCCAGGTGGTTGCGGTCGCGCACCTGGATGGAGAAGCGCAGCACGGCCATGTTGATGTCGCGCTCCAGGTATTCCACGCGCTCGATGTTGGACTGGCTCTTGGCCACCGCCGCGGCCACCTGCGCCAGCACGCCGGGGCGGTTCTCCACGTCGATCAGCAGCGAGGCGTCGTAGTCGCCGGTGACGTTGGCGTCCCAGGCGATCGGCACCCAGCGCTCGGGCGACTTGCGGAACTCGGTGACGTTGGGGCAGTCCAGGCGGTGCACCACGATGCCTTTGCCCGCGGTGTGGTAGCCCATCACCTCGTCGCCGGGGATCGGCTGGCAGCACTGCGCGAAGCTGACCACGCCGCGCTCGCCGCCGGTGATGAGGATCTTCTCCTGCGAATGCTTGGAATGGCCGCCGCCGCGCAGTTCGGCGAACGCGGTCAGCGCCTGCGCGGCCTGCGCCGGCATCCAGTTGCCCAGCGCCACGTCGGCCAGGAAGGCTTCCAGGCGCGGATAGCGGTGCTCGGCCAGGAAGGCTTCCAGGCGCTGCTGCGGCAGCCGTTCCAGCGAACTGTCCAGCTCTTCCAGCGCACGGTCGAGCATGCGATGGCCGAGCTGCACCGCGTCCTCGTGCTCCAGTTGCTTGAGCTGGTGGCGGATCGCGGTGCGCGCCTTGCTGGTCACCACGAACTCCAGCCACTGCGGCTTGGGCGCGGCCGACTTGGCGGTGATGATCTCCACGCTCTGCCCGCTGCTCAGCCGCGTGCGCAACGGCACCAGCTTCTTGTCCACGCGCGAAGCCACCGCCTGGTTGCCCACGTCGGTGTGCACCGCGTAGGCGAAGTCCAGCGCGGTGGAATTGCGCGGCAGCGACAGGATCTTGCCCTTGGGCGTGAACAGGTAGACCTCGTCGGGGAACAGGTCGACCTTGACGTTCTCCAGGAATTCCAGCGACGAGCCGGCCGCGCGCTGGTTCTCGATCAGCTCGACGATCCACGCGTGCGCGCGGTTCTGCGCGCTGTTGGGCGAATCGGTACCGTACTTGTAGGTCCAGTGCGCGGCGATGCCGCGCTCGGCGATCAGGTCCATCTCCTGGGTGCGGATCTGCACCTCGATCGGCGAGCCGTAGGGGCCGAACAGCACCGTGTGCAGCGACTGGTAGCCGTTGGCCTTGGGGATGGCGATGAAGTCGCGGAAGCGTCCGTCCAGCGGCTTGTACTGCGCGTGCACCGCGCCCAGCGCGTGGTAGCAGTCGCGCACCGACTCCACCACCACCCGGAAGCCGAACACATCCATCACCTGGTCGAAGCTCTTTCCCTCGCCGCGCATCTTGTTGTAGATGCTCCACGGCGTCTTGATCCGGCTGACCAGCCGGTGCTCGATGTCTTCCTTGGTCAGCCGCTGCGACAGGTGCGCCTCGATCTGCGCCATCGACTCGCGCCGCACCACCGGCTGGCTGCGGATGTGCTTCTCGATCACCGCGTGGCGCCACGGGTGCAGCGCGCGGAAGCCCAGGTCCTGCAACTCGGACTTGACCAGGTTCATGCCCAGGCGCTGGGCGATGGGCGCGTAGATCTCCAGCGTCTCGCGGGCGATGCGGCCGCGCGCCTCGGCGCTTTGCGCGCCCAACGTGCGCATGTTGTGCAGGCGGTCGGCCAGCTTGATCATGATCACGCGCAGATCGCGCGACATCGCCAGCAGCATCTTGCGGAAGCTCTCGGCGGCGGCCTCCTGGCGGTCGCGGAACTTCAGCTTGTCCAGTTTGGTGACACCGTCGACCAGCTCGGCGACGTTCTCGCCGAACTCGGCGGCGATCTCCGCGCGCGTGAGCGGCGTGTCCTCGATGGTGTCGTGCAGGATCGCCGCGATCAGCGTCTCGGCGTCCATGCCCAGTTCCGCCAGCACGCCGGCCACGGCGACCGGATGGGTGATATAGGGCTCGCCCGACCTGCGCGTCTGCCCGGCGTGCGCCGCGGCGCCCACTTCCCACGCCCGGCGCAGCAGCGGCAACTGCTCGGTGGGCAGGTAGGAGGCGGTCTTCTCGAACTGTGCGACGTAGTCGGGCACCGCTCCGTCGCGCGACGAAACGGAGGTGCGGTGCGCCTTGGCGGTACGGCCTGGGTTCATGCCGCCAGCCTATGCCAGACGGGTGGGAACGGCAACGCGAAGACCGCCGCGGAAACGGCGAAGGCCCGCTTGCGCGGGCCTCCGGTCATCCTGCGTTCCGGCTGGGGAACGGCGGCGGGTCCGACCTCAGTCGTCGCCCTTGGACATGTCCTCGTCGGCCACCACTTCGGCGGCGGCCCATTCCAGCGCCTCGCGCTCGGCGCGCTCGCGCTCGGCCTTCTCCACGCGGTCGATCAGGTCGTTGTCGATGCGGCGCGCGGCGATCTCGCGCAGCGCCAGCACAGTCGGCTTGTCCTGGGCTTCGCTGTTGTCGATCTGCGCATCCACGCCGTTGGCCAACTGGCGGGCACGGCGGGCGGCCATGGTGACCAGTTCGAAACGGTTGTTGACGACTTCCAGGCAATCTTCGACGGTGATGCGGGCCATGCGGGCTCCCGGCGACCCGGCGGGCCGCCCAGTGAATACGGAAAGGGGCAGGGATTGTAGGCAGGCAGGGACGGCAATGCAAGCCTTTTCTTGAAAATCAATCGGTTAGCCCGTATTCCACTGTAGGAGGGGCTTCAGTCCCGACCGCATGGCTTACCAGTAGGCATTAGTCTGTTCATCATCCGGGCGCGCTGCGGCGCGTTCGCCGCCTTGCTCCCGGAAGGGCCATCGGGGCGCGGGCTGAAGCCCCTCCTACAGCCAGCTCCGTCATTCGGCCAGCAGGGCCGCGATCAGCCCGGCGTGGCGCTGGTCCTGCGCTTCGCGGCGCAGGCGGCTGGCGGTGAAGATGGCGTGCATCTGCACCACGGCGTCCTCGAACACGTCGTTGACGATCACGTAGTCGAACTCGCCGTAGTGCGACATCTCCTCGCGGGCGGCGGCCAGGCGGCGCTGGATCACTTCCTCGCTGTCCTGTCCGCGGGCGCGCATGCGCTGCTCCAGCGCAGCGCGCGACGGTGGCAGAATGAACACGCTGACCGCTTCCGGCACCTTCTCGCGCACCTGCCGCGCGCCCTGCCAGTCGATCTCCAGCAGCACGTCCTTGCCGGCCGCCAGTTGCGGCTCCACCGACTGCCGGGCGGTGCCCTTCCAGTCGCCGTGCACGCGCGCGTACTCGAAGAAATCGCCGGCGCGGATCATCGCCTCGAACTCCTCGGCGCCGATGAAGTGGTAGTGCTGCGCGTGGCGTTCGCCCGGGCGCGGCCCGCGCGAGGTGAACGAGATCGACAGGGCGATTTCCGGATCGCGCGCCAGCACCGCGTTGACGATGCTGCTCTTGCCGGCGCCGGAGGGGGCCGCGACGATGTAGAGCGTCCCCCGCTGCGCGGGGACCGGTTCCTTGGCGCCTGCCGCGCGCTCCATGAAAGCGGGATCGCGCTCGTTCAAAATTTGCTGAGTCATTGTTGCGTCCTGGTGGCGGCCCCGCCTGCCCCGTTCCGGCGGCCGTGAAGCCGCTCTCGAATCATTCGTCATGATTCACGGGTCACGATCACTCGATGTTCTGCACCTGCTCGCGGATCTGGTCGATCAGCACCTTCAGCTCCACCGCGATGTTGGTGGTGCGGATGTCCACCGACTTGGAGCCCAGCGTGTTGGCCTCGCGGTTGAACTCCTGCAGCAGGAAGTCCAGCCGGCGGCCCTGCGGCTCCTTCTGGGTGAAGATGCGGCGGATCTCCTTGACGTGGCTGTCGAGGCGGTCGAGCTCCTCGTCCACGTCCAGCTTCTGCAGCCACAGCACCAGTTCCTGCTCCAGCCGGCCCTGCTCCATGTTCTGCGCCACGTCGGCCAGTCGCGCCTCCAGCTTCTGCCGCTGGCCGGCGCGGATCTGCGGGATCAGCGTGCGCGCCTCGGCGGCCAGCGCGGCAATGCCGTCCACGCGCTCCAGGATCGCCGCCACCAGCTTGCCGCCCTCGCGCTCGCGCGCGGCGACGAACTGGTCCAGCACCACGTCCAGCAGCGCCAGCGCCTCGGCCTGCAACGCCTCCATGTCCACGCCCTTGCTCTGTAGCACGCCGGGGAACTGCAACAGCTCGGTGAGTTCGGTGCGCAGGTTGGGCAGGCGCGCGGACAGGTCCACCGCCAGTTCCGACAACTGCGCCACCACGCCTGGGTTGATCTGCAGGGCGCCCTCACCCTCCGTCGCGCGCAGGCGCAGGGTCAGGTCCAGCTTGCCGCGCGACACCCGCGCGGTGACGCGCTCGCGCAACGCCGGTTCCAGCGTGCGCAGTTCGTCCGGCAGGCGGAGCCCCAGCTCGAGGAAGCGATGGTTGACCGCGCGCAGTTCGGCCGCCAGCGTGCCGCCCTCGGCGGTGCGTTCGGCGGCGGCGAACGCCGTCATGCTGCGGATCATGCGGGTGTGCCCGGGAAACGAATGAGCGGCGCATCTTAGCAGCCCGGCGCCCGCGGCCGGGGGCCGGGCGGGCGGACTGGTAGACTTCGCCCCCCTCACCGCGGATGCCCCCATGTCCTTTTCCCGCCCCAGCGGCCGCCAGCCCGACCAGATGCGCGACGTCAGCATCCTGCGCAACTACACCCGCCACGCCGAGGGTTCGGTGCTGGTCGGCTTCGGCCACACCCGCGTGCTGTGCACGGCGACGGTGGAGAACAAGGTGCCCGGCTTCCTGCGCGGCAAGGGCGAGGGCTGGGTGACCGCCGAGTACGGCATGCTGCCGCGCTCCACCCACACCCGCAGCGACCGCGAGGCCTCGCGCGGCAAGCAGGGCGGGCGCACGCTGGAGATCCAGCGCCTGATCGGCCGCACTCTGCGCGCCTGCGTGGACCGCGTGGCGCTGGGCGAGCGCACCATCACCCTGGACTGCGACGTGCTGCAGGCCGACGGCGGCACCCGCACCGCGGCCATCACCGGCGCCTACGTGGCGCTGGTGGACGCGGTGAACTGGCTGAAAGCGCGCAACGAGATCAAGCGCGATCCGATCCACGGCGCGGTGGCCGCGGTCTCGGTGGGCGTGTACCGCGGCGTGCCGGTGCTGGACCTGGACTACGCCGAGGACAGCAACTGCGACACCGACATGAACCTGGTGATGAACGACGGCGGCGGCTTCATCGAATTGCAGGGCACCGCCGAGGGCCACGCCTTCCGCCGCGACGAACTGGACGCGCTGCTGGCGCTGGGCGAGAAGGGCATCGGCGAGCTGTTCGCCGCCCAGCGCGTGGCGCTGGCGGGGTAGTCCTTTCCCTTTTTCAATTGTGGGAGCGACGCAAGTCGCGATGAAGCTTTACCGATAGACCATCGCGACTCACGTCGCTCCCACAACCACCATCGCCCCACTCGACGCCTCCGCATGCCGCAGACCCTCAGCCTGGTCACCCTCCTCGTCGACGACTACGACCGCGCCATCTCGCATTACCGCGACGCGCTGGGCTTCGAAGTGCGCGAGGACACCGACCTGGGCGGCGGCAAGCGTTGGGTGCGGGTGGCGCCGCCGGGCAGCACGGAAACCGACCTGCTGCTGGCGGTGGCGAGCACCGACGCGCAGCGCGCCCGCATCGGCGACCAGACCGGCGGGCGCGTGGGCTTCTTCCTGCGGACGGACGATTTCTGGCGCGACCACGCGCGGATGACCGCCGCGGGCGTCGAGTTCCTGGAAGCGCCGCGCGAGGAAAGCTACGCCACCGTCGCCGTGTTCCGCGATGCCTACGGCAACCGCTGGGACCTGCTGCAACCCAGATCCTGCTGAAACCCACCGGATGACCCGATGAAACTCGTCCTCGCTTCCTCCAACCACGGAAAGCTGAAAGAACTGCGCGGCCTGCTGGCCGACAGCGGCATCGAGCTGGTCGCGCAGTCCGACCTGGGCGTGGAAGACGCCGACGAAACCGGCGCCACCTTCGTCGAGAACGCGCTGATCAAGGCCCGGCACGCCAGCCGACTGACCGGCCTGCCCGCGCTGGCCGACGATTCCGGCATCTGCGTGGACGCGCTGAAGGGCGCGCCCGGGCTGTATTCGGCGCGCTACGCCGGCGCCCATGGCGATGCCCGGCGCAACATCGACAAGTTGCTGGCCGACCTGGCGGACGTGCCCGTGGACGCCCGCGGCGCGCACTTCTACTGCGTGCTGGTGCTGCTGCGCCACGCCGACGATCCGCAGCCGCTGATCGTGGAAGGCGAGTGGCAGGGACGCATCCTGCACGAATGCCGCGGCACCGACGGGCACGGCTACGACCCGGTGTTCTTCGATCCGCAGTTCGGCCAGACCGCGGCGGAGATGCCGCTGGCGCAGAAGAACCGCATCAGCCACCGCGGCAAGGCGCTGGCGACGCTGAAGCAGCGGCTCGCTTCGGGCCTGTAACCCGCCCGGCACGCTCGCCGCATCCGGAGGCCCGCGACGCACGGAATCGGGATATCCCGGTTCCTGCACAGCATTTTCCTGCAGGAGCTATGGAGCGCGATCCATCTCTCGACGGAATCGGGGGCCACGGCCAAGCGGCTCTGGATTCCTGCTTCCGCGGGAGCGGCCGGGTAAAAGCAGTACGCTGTCCCGAGTCCCGAGTCCCGGAACTCCAGAACCCTACTCATCAATCCCGAATCCCCTTCCCCGCCGCATGCTGATCCCGCCGCCCCTGTCGCTGTACGTGCACCTGCCCTGGTGCGTGCGCAAGTGCCCGTACTGCGATTTCAATTCGCACCAGGGCAAGGGCGAGCTGCCGTTCGACGCGTACGTGGACGCGCTGCTGCGCGATCTGGACCAGGACCTGCCGCTGGCATGGGGGCGCGTCGTGCACAGCGTGTTCTTCGGCGGCGGCACGCCCAGCCTGTTCCCGCCGGAGGCGATCGACCGTTTCCTGCAAGGCGCCAGCAGCCGGCTGCGCTTCGCGCCGGGCGCCGAGATCACGCTGGAAGCCAATCCCGGCACCGCCGAGCACGGCCGCTTCGAGCTGTACCGCGCGGCCGGCGTCAATCGCGTCAGCTTCGGCATCCAGAGCTTCGACGACGGCTGCCTGGAGAGGCTCGGCCGCATCCACGACAGCCGCGAGGCCGAGCAGGCGGTGAAGCTGGCGCAGGACGCCGGCCTGGACAACCTCAACCTGGACCTGATGTACGCCCTGCCCGGGCAGACCCTGGCGATGGCCGAGCACGACCTGCAACGCGCGTTCACCCTGCAACCGGCGCACATCTCGCATTACCAGCTCACACTGGAACCCAACACCGTGTTCTTCGCGCGGCCGCCGCAGGGCATCCCCGACGACGACGCGGCATGGGACATGCAAGAACACTGCCAGTCGCTGCTGGCCGAGGCCGGCTACGGCCATTACGAGGTCAGCGCCTATGCGCGCGCGGGCCGCCAGTGCGCGCACAACCTCAATTACTGGCGTTACGGCGATTACATCGGCATCGGCGCCGGCGCCCACGGCAAGATCAGCCTGGGCGCGGACCAGCGCATCCTGCGCCGCTGGAAGGTGAAGCACCCGGCGGCCTACCTGGCCGGCGCGGGCGGCGCGGACTCGATCGGCGGGGACGACGACATCGCACCCGCTCGCCGCCCGTTCGAATACATGCTCAACCTGCTGCGCCTGCACGAAGGCTTCGCACTGGCCGACTTCCAGGCCAGGACCGGGCTGGATGCCCGCGTCATCGCGCCGCAGCTCGCCGAGGCCGCCGAACGGGGCTGGCTGGCGTGCACCGCCACCCACGTCCGCCCCACGCCGCTGGGGCGCCGGTTCACCAACGACCTGGTCTCGCTGTTCCTGACGAACTGATCACTGATCCGGCATCGCGCGCGCCACCGGGCTTGTCGGCGGCGCGCGCTGGGATGATGATGCGACGAAAGGGGAGCCAGCCAACACTCATGCCAGCACCACCACCGCCCTCGCCTGCGCCCATGACGATCGCGTCGGCCCCGCTGCCGCCGCGCGTGCGGCGCGTGCTGCAGGGGCTGTTCGACCACATCGCCAACGACATGGTCAGCGCGCTCGGCGGCATGCTGGTGGAGTTCGAGCAGCGGCTGTTCAAGGAGGCCGAGCAGGCGCGCAACAACCAGCGCCAGGCCGAGCTCTTCGTCAACCTGCGCGCGCTGCAGAAGAACCGCGGCGAACTGGCCCCGCACTTCATGTTCGGCCTGGAGGCCGAGCTGGCCGGCATCCGCACGCCGCGCGCCGCGCCCGGCGACAAGTCGCCCGCGAAGCTGGACTACCAGACGCTGACGCTGGTGGAAGACGCAGTGATGGACCAGGAGATCGTGCTGCGCGAAGTCGCGCGCCGCCACGAGCAGCGCGGCAACGCGCAGATCCTGATGCTGGGCCAGCGCTTCGGCGTGCTGGCGGGCAGCCCGGCGTTCGAGGCGGACACGCTGCCGCTGGGCCCGTACCGCCTGTGCAACGTGCTGAAGGATGCCTCCGCCACCCTGGAACTGGCGCTGGACGCGCAACTGGTGCTGTACCGCACCTTCGACCACAAGGTGATGCACAACTACACCGAGTGGGTCGCGACCATGAACGAATTCCTGGCGCGCGAGGGCATCCTGCGCGGCCTGGCCTACGCGCCGCGGCGCGTGCGCAATCTGGAAGCCGAGATCCGCCGCCATCCGCGCGACGCCGGCACCGCGCGGCCGATGACCGGCTGGCAGGGCGGCATGTCGCACTGGGCCACGCTGACGCCGGAGCAGTTGCAGGCCGTCGCCGGCGCCCTGACCGGCACCGCGGCGGGAACGCCCGACGCCGCGGGCGGCGATGCGCATGCGCTTGCGGCCGGCGGTGGCGGATCCGGTGGCGGTGGCGGCGCGGGTGCAGGTGCAAGTGCAGGCGGTGCGCCGGCGGCCGGAGACGGCCTCGCAGGCTCGTTCGAAGTGTTGCAGAAGCTGCTCGCGATCCGCCGCCAGGGCATGCAGGCCGATGCCTGGACCCAAGGCGGCGATGCCGGCGGCGACGCGGCGGCGGGCTGGCCGTCCCAGGACATGCCGGGCGGCGCCGCGGAAGCGGGCGCAGGCGGCGGTTCTGGTTCCGGTGGCGGTTCCTCCGGCGGCGGTGGCGGCTTCGGCGGCGGTGGCGGATCCGGTGAGGGCAGTGGTGGCAGTGGCGGCGGCATCAGCGGTGCCGGCGGCACCGGCACGCACGGCCATGCCGGCGGTCCGACGGGCGGCGGCATGGCCGGCATGCGCCGCCTGCTGCCCACCCCGGACGTGCTGAACACCCTGCAAAGCCTGCAGGGCCTGCCCCTGCCGACGCGCGCGCCCGAGCAACCGCGACGCACTGTGCAGGACCTGCAACAGGCGTTGCTGGACCGATTGCGCACCCAGCACGGCCCGCAGGCCACACTGGCCAGCGCCGACGCGGACACCTTCGAACTGCTGGACCTGCTCTACAACGAGATCGAACGCGAAGTGCAGCACGACGCGCCGGCCGCCGACATGCTGGTGCGGCTGCAGGTGCCGGTGGTGCAGGCCGCCTTGCGCGACCGCAACTTCTTCCTGCGCGCCCAGCATCCCGCGCGCGACCTGCTCAACACCGTGGCCGAATCCGGCGCCACCTGGCTGGGCGACGAGGACGTGGACCCGCACCTGGTGCAGAAGCTGCACACGGCGGTCGAGACCGTGGTGGAGACCTACGAGGGCGACGAAGCCGTCTTCGAGCAGGCCAACCACAGCGTGCAGCAGCACCTGCAGGCCGCCGCGCGCAAGGCCGAGCTGGCCGAGCGCCGCCACATCGAGGCCGCGCGCGGCAAGGACCGGCTGGAAGTCGCCAAGCACCGCGCCGCCGAGACCATCGAATCGGCGATGAGCGAATCGCAGCCGCAGAAGTTCGTGCAGGCGCTGCTCAACCAGGCGTGGGCCGACGTGCTGACACTGACGCTGCTGCGCAACGGCGAGGAATCGGCCGACTGGGCCGAACAGTTGCAGACCACGCTGGAGATCGTCTCCGCCACCACCGGCAACGCGCCGGCTCATCCCGAACTGGCCGGCAAGGTCGAGAAGTCGCTGGTGCAGGTGGGCTACCACGAGGACGAGGCCGCGGCGATCGCGCGCCGGCTGTCGAGTTCGGAAGAGGACGAGACCACCTCGCGCACAGAACTGACCGCGCGCCTGAAGGCGCGCGCGCGCCTGGGCGACAAGGGCGAGCAGAAGAAGAAGGTGCTGACGCCGCGTTCGCCGGAAGAGCAGGAATGCTACGACTACCTGCGTACCCTGCCCTTCGGCACCTGGTTCGAATTCACCAAGAACCAGCAGGGCGACGTGCAGCGCCAGCGCCTGTCGTGGTTCAGCCCGGTCACCGGCAATGCGCTGTTCGTCAACCAGCGCGGCCAGCGCGTGGGCGAGCATTCGCTGGATACGCTGGCGCGGCTGATGGCCAAGCACCAGGTGCAGGTGGTGACCGAGGACCGCGGCCGCCTGATCGACCGCGCCTGGAATGCCACCCTCAACGCCCTGCGCAGTCTCACCGGCCGGCGCGGCGACGAAGCCGGAGACGCCGCATGATCCGCGAATTCCGCCGCGCGCGCCGCCGCAACCTGCCGCAGCCGGTGCCGGTGTTCGACCTGATGACCGAGCAGATGGTCGGCCGCCTGGGCAACCTGTCCGAATCGGGCATGCTGCTGGTGGCCAGTTCGCCGATGGTGGAGGACGCGCTGTACCAGTTGCGCTTCCACCTGCGCGACGCGCACGGCCACGATGCGCCCATCGACGTGGGCGCGCACGTGGTGTGGTGCGCGCAGGCCAACACCCCGGGCCAGTCCTTCGCCGGCCTGCGCTTCCTGACCGTCGAGCGCGACGCGCTGGAACGGCTGCGGCAGTGGGTCAACGCCGGCCCGGAAGCAGAGTAGAAAGCAGTGAAGTCGTGCGCTTCGCGCACTGAAAGCCGGCGGCTTGCGCCGCCTGCAAAGAGTGAAGAAAAGCGCTTACGCTCCTGACTTGCAGGCTGCGCAGCAGCCGACTTACTCCCTTCACAGGCCGCGCCAGCGGCCGACTTCACTCCTCACCCCTTACCGCTTCACCCGTTTGCGGCAAAATGGCGGTTCTCCCGCACGAGCCGCCGCCATGAACGCCCCCGCCGACTTCGCCACCGACCTCGTTCCGCTGTACGCCGACCACCTGGCGGCGATGAAGCGCCGCGCGGACGAAGCGCTGGCACGCGGCGGCTTCGACCACCTGGTGGTGCCCAGCGGCACGCAGCACTGGCAGGTGTTCGACGACCGCGACTATCCCTACGCGGTCAACCCGCAGTTCAAGGCCTGGCTGCCGCTGACGCGCGTGCCCTATAGCTGGCTGGTCCATACGCCGGGCCAGCGGCCGAAAGTGGTCTTCTACCAGCCGTTCGACTACTGGCACGTGGTGCCGGACGCGCCCAGCGGCTGGTGGGTGGACCACTTCGACATCCACGTCATCCGCACGCCGGACGAAGCGCTGGCGCTGCTGCCGAAGCTCGCCGCACGCTGCGCCATCCTCGGCGAGCCGCAGAGCGCGCTGGGCGACTACGCGCCGAACAACCCGGAGCCGGTGATCCAGTACCTGGAATACCAGCGCTCCTACAAGACCCCGTACGAGATCGCGCTGATGCGGCAGGCACAGCGGCTGGCGGTGCGCGGACACCGCGCCGCGGAAGCCGCGTTCCGCGCCGGCCAGAGCGAATTCGGCATCCACATGGCCTACTGCACCGCGGTCGGCCAGGACGCCAACGACCTGCCCTACGGCAACATCGTCGGCCTCAACGAGCACGCCGCCGTGCTGCACTACACCGAGTTGCAGCGCGTGGCGCCGGACCCGCTGCGCAGCTTCCTGATCGACGCCGGCGCCAGCTTCCACGGCTACGCCAGCGACATCACCCGCACCTACGCCTACGACACCGGCAGCGAGTTCCAGGCGATGATCGACGCCGTGGACGCCGCCCAGCAACGCATGGGCGCCGGCGTGCGCGCCGGCGCGGACTACAAGCAGTTGCATGTGGACGCGCACCACACGCTGATGGGCATCCTGAAGGACTTCGGCGTCATCACCGTGTCGCCGGAAGCGGCCGTGGCCAGCGGCGTCAGCGCCGCCTTCTTCCCGCACGGCCTGGGCCACCCCATCGGCCTGCAGGTGCACGACGTGGCCGGCTTCGCCGCCAGCGACCGCGGCGGCCGCATCGAACGCCCCGCCGGCCACCCCTACCTGCGCATGACCCGCGTGCTGGAACCCGGCATGGTGGTGACCATCGAGCCGGGCATCTACTTCATCGACCTGCTGCTGGACGAAGTGAAGAAGAACGGCCACGCCGCCAGCATCGACTGGGCGCGCGTGGACGCCTTCCGTCCCTACGGCGGTATCCGCATCGAGGACGAAGTGCTGTGCACGGAAGGCGATGCGGACAACCTGACGCGGCCGGCGTTTGCGGAAGCCGGCTGATCGGGCACGCGGCACGCAATTCGAGTACCCCTTCTCTCGATTCACCAAGATGACCCAAGAGAATCCCTACCAAGCCCCCACGTCGCCCGCGAGCGACTCGGTGCGGGCTCCGCGCAGATGGACAGCCATGATCCTTTGCCTGGTGGCCTTTCAGGTACTGCTGGCCGCACTGTATGCGCCTGCGAGCCTGGACCAGTTCCGTAGCGGTGAGATAAGCGCACTGACATTCCTGGCCTGGATCCTCGCAAGCCTCTTCCTGATGCTTGGCGGTCTTGTGTTCCTGCACACGAAAAGGATGTCGGGCTATTTCTTCCTGGCCTCTGCGTTGCTCGGCGCATTGGCCTATCTGCAATGGCGCCCGGCCCACGTTCTTGCAGGCTTGCTTGTCGCCGTTTGCGCCGGACTGGTCAGTTCCGTATCTTCGCGTCGACCCGCCAGGGGGCAGGAATCCGCTTGAGCCGGCGCGCCTTCGCGGCGCGACTTCATCCCTGGGGCAAACGTCAGGTCAAAGGACATGCACGCGAATTCCGAATTCTTCGTCGGGTGGGGAACCCTGACGCTCATCAATGCCGGCCTGGCCCAGTCAAAGGGGCGCAGTGGACTGGGCTGGTGGCTGGGCTCGCTTTTCATTGGCCCGATAGCGACGCTCCTGATCGTTGCACTGCCGCCCGCCCCGGGCCGGGCAAGCTGATGCCTGCAAATCCGATGCGGCTCCGTGATATGGCGTGACCAGTTTCGGACTCCGGCCACGTGCCGACGGGCTGCGCAAGCCCGCCGGCTCAACGCCTCATCCGCCGGCCATGAACACCTCGATCTCCTCCGCGCTGCGCGCCAGCGCGTCGGTCAGGACCACGGGCTCGCTGTCGGTGACCAGCACGTCGTCCTCGGTGCGGATGCCGATGCCGCGCCACTGCGGGTCCACGGTGTCGTCGTCGTGGCCGACGTACAGGCCGGGCTCGATGGTGAAGACCATGCCCGGCTCCAGCAGGCGCGATTCGCCGTCGATGCGGTAGTCGCCGACGTCGTGCACGTCCAGGCCCAGCCAGTGGCCGGTCTTGTGGCGGTAGAAGCGGCGGTAGCTGCCGTCGGCGACGTTCTTCTCCAGCCGACCCTTCAGCAGTCCCAGCTTCAGCAGGCCCTCGGTCAGCACCTGCACCGCGGCGTTGTGGCCGGCCTCGTAGGGCAGGCCCGGCCGCGCCTGCGCCAGCGCGGCGCGCTGCGCGGCGCCCACCAGGTCGTGCAGCGCGCGCTGCGCCGGGGTGAAGCGGCCGTTGACCGGGAACGTGCGGGTGATGTCCGCCGCGTAGCCGCGGTATTCGGCGCCGGCGTCGATCAGCACCAGCTCGCCGTCGCGCGCCTGCGCGGTGTTGGCGCGGTAGTGCAGCACGCAGGCGTTGCGGCCGGCGCCGACGATGCTGCCGTAGGCCGGCCAGGCGTCGTGGGCGCGGAACACGCGCTCCACGTCGGCCTGCAGTTCGTACTCGCGGATGCCAGGACGGGCGGCGCGCATCGCCGCGCGGTGCGCTTCCACGCTGATGTCGGCGGCGTGCTGCATCAGCCGGATCTCGTCCTTCGACTTGAACAGGCGCAGTTCGTGCAGCAGGTGGCCCAGTTCCAGGAATTCGTGCGGCGGCTGCGCACCCTGCTTGACGTGCGCGCGCACGTGGCGCACCCAGCCGATCAGCTTGAGGTCGAAGTCGGCGTCGCGGCCGAAGTGGTAGTAGACGCGCGAACGGCCTTCCAGCAGACCGGGCAGGATCTCGTCCAGGTCGTCGATGGGATAGGCGTCGTCCATGCCGTAGTCGGCCACCGCGCCTTCCTGGCCCGCGCGCGGGCCGTCCCAGGCTTCGCGCTCGGCGTCGCGCTCGCGGCAGAACAGGATGGCCTCGCCGTGCTTGCGCCCGGGCACCAGCACCAGCACCGCCTCCGGCTCGGGGAAGCCGCACAGGTACCAGAAGTCCGAGTCCTGCCGGTACGGGTAATGGGTGTCATGGCTGCGCACGCGCTCGGGCGCGGCCGGCAGTACCAGGATGGCGTCCTCGCCGGCCATCCGCATCAACTGCCTGCGGCGGCGCGCGAACTCGGCCGCGCCGATGCCGGTCAGCGCCTTCATCAATTCAGTCGCCGGCGGTGCCGTGGCGCCATCACGCAATCGCCGTGCAGCAGCAGCGCGGCGACGCGGACGAATTCCTCCAGTTCGGCCAGCGCGTCCTCGTCTTCATCGTCCTCGCTGCTTTCGGCCGACGCCTTCGCCAGCCGCGCCAGGTCCTGCAAGGCTTCCTGCCCTTCCTCGGACAGCGGCGGCGCGGCGCCGGCGGCCAGGCCGAACCCGCCCAGGAAACCGCGGCACCACGCGAACAGCGCTTCGGCGCGCTCGTCCAGCGGCCGACCGGAAGCGGGCAGCAGCAGGTCGAAGCCGAAGCCGCGGTCCTCCAGTTGCGTCGCCGTGGCCTGGCGCAGCAGGTCCAGCGCGCTGCCGGGCGCGGGCGCGGGCAGTTGTTCGTCGGCCAGCACGTGCGCGGGCCAGGCCGGGGCGTCGTCGCCGCCGCCGGCCAGCCAGCCGCACAGCGCGCCGTGCAGCTCCGACGGCTCCACGGCCAGGCCGAGCTGGCGGGAAGCGGCCGCCACGTCGGCGATATCGGGTAGATCAGACATAGAGAAACGCAACTCGCCAAGGGTTCCGGACACCGCCGGCAGTGTAGCAACGAAATGCGTTTGCCCTGCTTGTTGAGCATGCCGACGGACGCCTAAACTGCCTCGATATTCCCGGCTCGGGACCGCCTGCCTCCATGCTTTCCCCCTCTGTCGCCGCCCTCCTGGCAACGGCCTCCCCGTTGGTGTCCCGGCTGCCCGTCATGGCGCTGGCGGCGCTGGTCCTGCTGGCCGTGCTGGCGATCGCCACGCGCCGCTGGTGGCAGTCCTGGCTGGATGCCCGCCACGCCCACGACGAGCCGCAGCGCAGCGAGGCGCAGCGCAACCGCGACGAACGGCTGAAGCTGGCGCTGTGGGCCTCGGGCGAGCAGTTCTGGGACTACGACCTGGTGGAGCGCAAGCTCTACCGCATGCGCGCGGACGAATCGGTCGCGCACGCGCCCGACATCACCGTGCTGACCCGGCTGGGTGAAGTGCCCACGATCCACGAGGACGACCTGCCGCTGGTGATGGAGCGCCTGCGCCTGCACCTGCAGGGCAAGGCGCCGCTGTTCATGTCCGAGCACCGCATGGACATGCGCGGCGACGGCACCTGGGTGTGGGTGCGCGCGCGCGGCCGCGTGGTCGAGCACGACGCCGAGGGCCGCCCCGCCCGCATCGCCGGCACCGGCCGCGACATCACCGCCAGCCGCAACGCGGAGAACCAGCACCGCATCGCCGGCGAGGTGATGCGCAGCATGAACGAGGCCGTGGCGGTGCTGGACTGGGCGCACCAGTTCGTCACCATCAATCCGGCCTTCACCCGCATCACCGGCTACGAGGAGGACGAGATCCTCGGCAAGCCCACCACCATGCTGGACAGCGACCAGCACGACGAGGCCTTCTTCGAGCGCATGAACCGCGAGCTGCGCCTGACCGGCCGCTGGTCCGGCGAGATCTGGAAGGTGCGCAAGGACGGCGAGGAGATCCTCTGCCGCATCGAGACCAACGTGGTGCCCGACGGCAGCGGCGAGCGCCCGCTGTACGTGCAGGTGCTGACCGACATCACCGAGCAGAAGCGCGCCGAGCAGGAACTGCGCTACCTGGCCAACTACGACACCCTGACCAGCCTGCCCAACCGCTCGCTGCTGTCCGAGCGCCTCTCGCGCGCCATCGTGCGCGCGCGCCGCGAGCAGGGCCACGTGGCGGTGCTGTTCATCGACCTGGACCGCTTCAAGGACATCAACGACTCGCTGGGCCACGCCACCGGCGATCGCATCCTGCGCGCCGCCGCCGCGCGCGTGCAGCAGACCGTGGGCACCCAGCACACGGTGGCGCGGCTGAGCGGCGACGAGTTCACCGTGGTGCTGGAGGACATCGGCGGCATGGCCGACGCCGAGGAGATCGCCCAGCGCATCATCCAGGCATTCCGCGCGCCGCTGAACTTCGGCGAACGCCTGGAACTGGCCGTCTCGCCCTCCATCGGCATCAGCCTGTACCCCGAGCACGCGCAGGTGCCCACCGAGCTGCTCAAGCACGCCGACACCGCCATGTACCAGGCCAAGGCCATGGGCCGGCACACCTACCAGGTGTATTCGGAGTCGATGGACGAGAAGAACCGCCACCGCGCCATCCTGGCCAGCGCGCTGCGGCGGGCGATCGACCGCAACGAGCTGTCGCTGGTGTTCCAGCCGCGCCTGTCGATCTCGCGCCAGCGCATCACCGGCGCCGAGGCGCTGCTGCGCTGGGACAGCAAGGAGTTCGGCACGGTTTCGCCGGCGCAGTTCATCCCGCTGGCCGAGGAGTCCGGGATGATCCTGGAGCTGGGCGCGTGGGCCTTGCAGCAGGCCTGCCACACCCTGCGCGACTGGCACGACGCCGGCCTGGAGGAACTGTCGGTGGCGGTCAACGTCTCGGCCACCCAGTTGCAGCGCGGCGACCTGCAGACCGTGGTGGCGCGCACCCTGCAGGAGACCGGCGTGCCGGCCAACCGGCTGGAGCTGGAACTGACCGAGAGCGTCATCATGGCCAGCCCCGAGCAGAACGCCGACACCCTGCGCGCCTGCCGCAGGCTGGGCATCTCGCTGGCGATCGACGATTTCGGCACCGGCTATTCCTCGCTGGCCTACCTCAAGCGCCTGCCGCTGACCACGCTGAAGATTGACCGCGAATTCATCAGCGACCTGACCCACGACACCGACGACGAAGCCATCACCAGCACCATCATCACCATGGGCCAGTCACTGGCGCTGAAGGTGGTGGCCGAGGGCGTGGAAACGTGGGACCAGTACGAGTTCCTGCGCAACCACGGCTGCGACGAGGTGCAGGGCCACTGGGTCTCGCAGGCGCTCTCCGCCGACCAGTGCCTGCGCTTCATCCGCGACTACTACCCCGGCTCCGGCATCCGCGCAGCGTCCTGAACGCACCCCCTGCAGGAGCGGCTTCAGCCGCGACCGCACGGCCTGAAGAGCCTTCAAGCCACGGATTGACACGGATCAGCACGGATAAAGCGGATCAAAGCTCCCAGGAGCTTTATCCGTGTCATCCGCGTTTATCCGTGCTGATCCGTGTCTCCCGCTTTTTCTGGCAGTGCGGTCGCGGCTGAAGCCGCTCCTACAGGGCCTTGGGGTGCGCGGGGGCGAACCCTGCGCGGGTTCCCGGTCCGGTCGCTTGACCGCCTGCCGGAGGCGCGCCTATCGTGGCCGCCATGGACAACGCCGACCTCCTCGACCAGCTACGCCGCCTCGGGACGCGCATCCAGGACCTGGCGGACCGCTGCCAGCGGCTGTCCGACGAGAACCGCAGCCTGCGCCAGCAGCAGGAGCAACTGGTCGGCGAGCGCTCGCAACTGCTGGCCAAGAACGAGCAGGCGCGCTCGCGCGTGGAAGCCATGATCACCCGCCTGAAATCGCTGGAGCAGCACACGTGAGCGGCAACGAGACGGTCAGCGTCCACATCCTGGACCGCGAATACACCGTCGGCGTGGCGCCGGAGGAACGCTCCAGCCTCACCGCCGCGGCCAAGCTGCTGGACAGCCGCATGCGCGAAGTGCGCGGCAGCAACCGCATGGCGGCGGTGGACCGCGTGGCCGTGCTGGCCGCGCTGAATCTGGCACACGAATTGCAGCAGTTGCGCGACGAGCAGCACGCGCGCAACCGCGAAGTGGAACGCACGCTGCAGGACCTGCACCGCAAGCTGGACGGCGCGCTCGGCACGCCGTAGCGGCGGCACGCATCGCACCCCGACCATTGCCTGAATCTGCCGACGAACGGGCTAGGCAATTTTCTCCCGATCGCTATACTGGCCTCGCGTCCTCTGCTGTCCTCGACAGCGCGCGCAAACATTCGCCTTGTCCCTTAATGACGACCACGGGATGGCGACGGTAACCGGGAGTGCAGGTCTGCCTCGCAGCGGAAAGCCCGATGGTTTCCCAGCCTTCCCACTTGAACCCCGGGTTCAAGGTCGTTTCGCGAGCATCGTTCACGGCGGAGGACGTATTTTTTTCTTTCCGCGGCAGCGGCATCAGCCGCGACCCGGCAGGTCCTGTTGCACCCGCCCTTGAGCGGGATGACTTCGAAGCGAAGCCGCATGCACCGGGGACCCGACGCGCAGGGCCGTGACTGACGCCGCTCCGCAGTCCCACGCCGGCAACGCCGGTGCGCATGCCGTAAAATCCGCGCATGCCCGCCCTTCCTTCTCCCCTGCGCCCATGACCGCATCGCGCGATGCGCTGCGCCGCGATCTGCGCGCGCGCCGCCGTGCCCTTCCCGCCGCCGAACGCATCGCCGCCGCCGACGCGCTGGCGGCGCGGCTGCTGGCGCTGCCGTTCGCCCCGGACCGCGGCTACGTGGCCGGCTACTGGGCCATGGACGGCGAGATCGGCCTGCACGCCTGGCAACTGCGGCTGCCCAAGGGGCTGGTGTACTGCCTGCCCCTGCTGGCCGAGGACGACACCTTGCGCTTCGCGCCGTGGCGGCCGGGCGACGGTCTGGTGACCAACCGCTACGGCATCCCCGAACCGGACGTGGACCCGCGTTCGGGCCTGCCGGCCGCGGACATGGCGCTGATCGCGGTGCCGCTGGTGGGCTTCGACGCGCACGGCCAGCGCCTGGGCATGGGCGGCGGCTGGTACGACCGCACCCTGGCCCCGCGCCTGCAACGGCCCGCGCCGCCGTGGCTGGTGGGCGTGGGCTTCGGCATGCAGCGCCTGCGCGCGCCGCTGGACGCGCAGCCCTGGGACGTGCCGCTGGACGCGGTCTGCACCGAGGCCGGCACCCTGATTTCTTCCCCCGACCTGGCGGACACCCCGCGATGAGTACACGCAAGCGCTACTGGCTGATGAAGTCCGAGCCCGACGCCTTCTCCATCGACGATCTGAAGAAGGTCGGCACCGAGCCGTGGAACGGCGTGCGCAACTACCAGGCGCGCAACTTCATGCGCAGCATGCAGGTCGGCGACGGCGTGCTGTTCTACCACTCCAACTGCAAGGAGCCGGGCATCGTCGGCACCGCCACCGTGGCCAGCGCCGCCTACCCGGACGCGACCCAGTTCGACCCGAAGTCGCACTACCACGACCCCAAGAGCACGCGCGAGGAACCGCGCTGGTCGCTGGTGGACGTGAAGTTCGAGCGCAAGTTCGGGCGCACCGTCACCCTGGAGGAAATCAAGCGCCACGCCGACGACCTGGGCGAAGGCTTCGCCCTGATCCAGCGCGGCAGCCGGCTCTCCGTGATGCCGGTGACGGCGGCACAGTGGAAGGTGCTTCTCTCCCTAGAATGATCTCCCTGCAGGAGCGGCTGAAGCCGCTCCTGCAGGCCACTCTCCCATACCAGGATTCCTGATCCCATGAGCGAAGCGAAACGCCTGGCCGGCGAGAAGGCCATCGAATACGTCGAGGACGGCATGATCGTCGGCGTGGGCACCGGCTCCACCGTGGCCTATTTCATCGATGCGCTGGGCCGCATCAAGGACCGCATCGCCGGCGCGGTGTCCAGTTCCGAGCAGAGCAGCGCGCGGCTGAAGCAGCACGGCATCGAGGTGCTGGACCTCAACCACACCGGCACGCTGGCGCTGTACGTGGACGGCGCCGACGAATGCGACCCGCACAAGCGCCTGATCAAGGGCGGCGGCGCGGCGCTGACGCGCGAGAAGATCATCGCCGAGGCCAGCAAGCGCTTCGTCTGCATCGTCGACCCGAGCAAGCGGGTGCCGGTGCTGGGCAGGTTCCCGCTCCCGGTGGAAGTGATCCCGATGGCGCGCAGCCTGGTGGCGCGCGAGATCCTGGCCATGACCGGCGGCCAGCCGGTATGGCGCGACGGCGTGACCACCGACAACGGCAACGTGATCCTGGACGTGCACAACCTGTCCATCACCGACCCGGTGGCGATGGAGCGCGAACTCAACCAGATCCCCGGCGTGGTCAGCGTGGGCCTGTTCGCCCGCCGCCCGGCCGACGTGGTGATCGTCGGCGGCGAACCGCCCACGGTGCTCGCCTGACATGAGCGCCGCCCGCGCCCTGCTGCTCGGCCTCGCCCTGGCAGCGACGGCGGGGGCACGTGCCGGCGCAAGCGAGACCCGGTGTTCGCACCGCCCGCCGCCACGGCGCTGCCGCCCGCCCTGCAGGCGGCGCGCGACGACCTGGCGCGCATCGTCGCGGCGCGCGACCTGGCGGCGCTGCGCCGGCACGTGCGCGAGGACACCACGCTGAGCTTCGGCGGGGACCACGGCACGCAGGGATTCGACGACCTGTGGACGCGCGACCCGGCCGACACCCGCCGGCTGTGGGAAGAACTCGACGCCATCCTGGCACTGCCTGGCGTCGCGCGGGACGAGGACGGGCGGCAGGACTACTGCGCGCCGTACGTGTTCTGCCTGCCGTACGACGCCAGCATCGACGTGTTCGATGCACAGGTCGTGCTGGAGGCGGACGCGGCGATCCGCGACCGCCCCGATCCGGCCGGCCGCGTCCTGGCGCGCGTGAGCCATGCGGTGCTGACCGGCATGGACGACGCCATGGCGCCCGGCGCGGCCTGGGTGCGCGTGCGCACCGCCGCGGGCGTCGAGGGCTATATCGCCAGGCACCAAGTGCGCAGCCCGATCGATTACCGGCTGTCTATCGTCGGCGATGGCGCCGGTGGATGGGGGTTGCGCTACTTCGTCGCCGGCGACTGAACGCGCCGCGGCCCGGCCGTCAGCCGTCTTCCGACAGCGCCTTGACCAGGTCGCCGACCAGTTCGCGCTTCTTCGGCGGCAGTTGCAGGAAAGCGTCGATGGTCTGGCGCTCGCGGCTGCCCACGCCCGAAGGCCACTGGGCACGCGGCTCGGCCAGGCGTGTGCGCGGCGGCGGGCCGAAGCGCAGCGATTGCGGTTCCACGCCCAGCAGATCGGCCAGCACCAGCAGCTTGTCCTGCTCGGGCACGGCGCGTCCGCGCAGCCAGCGCGAAGCCGTCTGAAAGCTCACCGAACGGCCGCGATATTTCGCGTTGAAAAGACGGAACAGGACGGCCGGACGCGGCTCGTAACCCGCCTGCTGCATCGCTTGCACCAACCGTTGCGAGAACTTTTCACGCTCGTTGCCCATGCGGCTAACGTTAGCCGCGTGGAGTCACATTAATTCACTAATAAAGTTCATTGACTCGAACATATCGGGTTCATATAGTCGGCCGTCACTGCGCCGCCCGGCGCCCGCCACGGGCACGCCGGCGCCGCGTTCCACGCAGGCAGAAGGAGAGGTCGATGTCACTGACGACGCACAAGCAGGGCCGCGAAGACGAAGCACCCACCGAAACCGCAACGGCCGCGCAGGCCGCCCATGCCGGCGACCTGCACAGCGGGCTCGCCGAAGCCCTGGACGTGCTGCAGGGCGTGGCAGGCCACAGCCTGGCCGATCCCGGCCTGACCACGCTGACGCCCTTCAGCCTGGACCGCCTGTTCGTCGCCGCGCGCCGCCAGGCCGACCGGCGCCAGGAAGGCATCCTGCTGCTCCTGGAACTGATGCAGAGGCTGCAGGCCGCCGGCACTCCCGCCGACGCCGTGCTGGCGCAGCGCTTCGTGCAGCAGTTGCACCACGAATACCGCGACCAGCAACGCTGGCACCTGCTGGCCGACAACGCCGCCTACTACCGCGACAACCGCAGCGTCGCCGAGCGCATCGCGCCGTGGATGCGCGCGTCGTGCAGCGCGTAGCGCGCGTGCCCGCATCGCGGGCGCAGGCGCGCGGGTGGCGCATCATCGGGTAGTCCGGCGGCACGCCCGACCGCCGCGCACGCTTCTGTTCCTGAACCACCCGACGCGCACGCCGGTCCGGGCAGCGGCAGTAGTCGTGCTCCAGCCAGCCGCCGCGGGTCTTGTGAAGCCTGTCGGAAATGCGGTCCATGCGTTCGGCCCATGCCGGCGCGGTCGCGGGCGTGTGCTCATCGCCGCGGCGCTGCCTGCGCATCCGGGCAACCGGCTGATTCCCGGGGTATCTCCCACGCTGAGACCGGGCGGCGGGATACTGCCCGCCCACGGGATGCCCGCCGGCCGCCATGACGTTGCGCTGCCTGTTCGTCGATTTCGATTCCTTCTTCGCCTCGGTCGAGCAGCAGGACCGGCCGGAACTGCGCGGCCGGCCGGTGGGCGTGGTGCCGGTGGTGGCGGCCACCACCTGCTGCATCGCCGCCAGCCACGAGGCCAAGCGGGACGGCATCCGCACCGGCACGCCGGTGTGGGAGGCGCTGGAGAAACGCCCGGACATCGCCCTGGTGGAAGCGCGGCCATCGCGCTACGTGGACGTGCACCACCGCCTGATGGCCGCCATCGCCGACTGCATTCCGCACGGCAAGGCCGAATCGATCGACGAAGTGCCGTGCTGGCTGATCGGCCGCGAGCGCCAGCGCGACAACGCCGTGGCCATCGCCCTGCGCATCAAGCGGCGGATCGCCGCGGAGTTCGACTGGATCCGCTGCTCCATCGGCATCGCGCCCAACAAGTTCCTCGCCAAGACCGCCTCGGACATGCAGAAGCCCGACGGCCTGACCGTGCTGGAACTCGGCGACCTGCCGCACCGGTTGCACGCGCTGGAACTGCGCGACTTCTGCGGCATCGGGGCGTCGATGGAACGCCGGCTGCGCGCGGCCGGCATCGACACCGCCGAACAGCTCTGCGCCGCCGGCCGCGAACACCTGCGCACTGCCTGGGGCAGCGTGGAGGGCGAGCGCTTCTGGCTGCAACTGCGCGGGCAGGAGGTGCCCGAGCGCAGCACGCGTCGCAGTTCGCTCGGCCATTCGCACGTGCTGGGCCCGGAACTGCGCAACTTCGCCGGCGCGCGCTCGGTGCTGTTCAAGCTGCTGGCCAAGGCGGCGATGCGCCTGCGCGCGGACGACATCCCCGGCGAAGGCCCGTTCCTGGCCCGCGGCATGGCCATCCGCATCCGCTTCGTCGGGCTGGAGCGGCGCTTCGAGCGCGACCTGGCCTTCGCGCCGCTGGACGACACGCCCACGCTGCTGCACCTGCTGGGCGAACAGCTCGCGCAGCTCGAACGCCACATCGCCAGCGGGCGCTGGAACCCCAGGCGCCATCCGCCACTGTCGGTGGCGGTGACCCTGCTGGGCCTGGAAACCGCCGGCGAGGCCAGCGGCGAACTGATCCAGCGCCGCGACCGCGACCGCGACACCAGCCGGGTGGTGGACCGCATCAACCGCCGGTACGGCAACAACGCGGTCTTCTTCGGCGCCATGAAGCACGCGATCGACCACGACGCCGCGCCCATGCGCATCCCCTTCTCGCACATCCCGCGGACCGCGCGCGAGCAGGACATCGGCACGCGCGGCAACGGCGGCGACGAACTGATGCTGCGGCGCGAGCGGCAATACAAGGTGCTGGCCGAGACCGCCCACCGCGAAGCGCAGAAGCGGCACGCACGGCCAGGGCGCGGCGCCGGTGCCGGCGACCGCGCGCAGGCAGCGGCCGCGGAACCGTCCAGCACCGGCACCCGGGCCGAGCCGGACATCGGCGAAACGCTGCCGCTGTTCTGAACCGCGGCGCTACACTAGGCGCAGTCCCCGACGCCGGAATCCCCCATGCGCCTCCGCCCGCTCTCCCTGCCCCTCCTCGCCCTGCTGCTGGGCGGCTGCGCCAGCGGGCACTGGGTGGAGATCGGCGGGAAGCGCTACGCGGTGGAGATCGCCGACGACGACGCCGAGCGCGCGCGCGGCTTGATGTTCCGCGACGCGCTGGCCGACGGCACCGGCATGCTCTTCATCCACGACGAGGAAGTGCCGCAGGCGTACTGGATGAAGAACACCCGCATCCCGCTGGACATCCTGTACTTCGACAACGCCCGCAAGCTGGTGGCGCAGCAGCGCAACGTACCGCCCTGCTCGGCCGGCGACGCCTGCCCCTCCTACCCCAGCGAACGGCCGGCGCGCTTCGTGCTGGAACTGAACGCCGGCGAAGCCCAGCGCCTGAAGCTGGAGGACGGCGCCGAGCTGGTCTTCGGCAAGAGCATCCCGCCGGTTCGCTGAGGCTTGATTGTCGAGGCGGCAGGCCCCAGTCTGTCGGCCATGGGGGATCGCCTGACATTGCCGGACTGGAATGGGTTGGCCAGCCAGCCCGACGACGCGCTGCCGCTGCTGGAGACCGCGCTGCTGATCGCGCGCGACGAATACCCCGACCTGGACCCCGACCTGTACGACACGCTGGCGCAGAGCCACGCCGAGCACCTGCGCCACGAGATCGACGCCATCGAGGCGTGGCCGCTGAAGATGGCGGCGATCAACCGCCACCTGTTCGACGAGCTGGGCTACACCGGCAACCACGACGAGTACTACGACCCGCGCAACAGCTACATGAACCAGGTGTTCGAACGCCGCCTGGGCAACCCGGTGTCGCTGGCGATGGTGCAGATGGAAGTCGCGCGCCGGCTGGGCGTGCCGCTGGACGGCGTGTCCTTCCCCGGCCATTTCCTGGTGCGCCTGCCGGTGGACGACGGGCTGCTGGTGATGGACCCGTTCAACGGCGGCCGCCCGCTGGGCGTGGACGAACTGCGCGAGCGCGCCAAGCCGCACCTGGGCGGCGACATCCCCGACGACAACGCCCTGCTGCACATCCTCAATCCCGCCTCGCACCGCGCCATCCTGGTGCGCACCCTGCGCAACCTGCACGGCGTGTACGCCGAGCGCGAGGAATGGGACCGCGCCGCGCGCAGCGCCGACCGCGTGCTCAAGCTCACCCCCGACCAGCCCGACGCCCTGCGCGACCGCGGCCTGGCCTACCTGAAGATGGACTACAAGGCCGGCGCCCAGCGCGACCTGGCCCGCTACCTGCACCTGTCGCCCGAGGCGAACGACGCCAAGGCGATGCGCGAGCAACTGGTGGAACTCAGCGCGGTGCGGCCGTCGCGGATGCACTGAGCCAACGGCCGTGGGAGCGACGTGAGTCGCGACGCTTTCTCCCTGACCCGGGCCGCTGCTCTCTATATCTCCTCTTTGTCTCCCCTGTAGGAGCGACGCAAGTCGCGACCGCACGGCATCGGCGCCCCAATCAGCGCTCCAGGTCATGGCGGTTCATCGCTCGGGTGCTGCGGTGCGTTCACCATTGCGGCGTGTTCACCATCTTGCGCGTTGTCGAGGTTCGGTCGCGACTTGCGTCGCTCCTACAGGGACACAGGGAGCAGGGCGACGGCACGAGGAAGGAACAGCAGCGCCTCAGCGCTCCGACTCCATCTCCCGAATCGCTCCGGTCGCGCCGCAACCTGGGCAGTTCCGGTTATCCGACCCACCCTCCCACCGCAGGCCGCCGCGATACCCTCTTCCGGCACTCCTCCGGTCTCGCCAGGGACGTGACGAAGCCGCGGACCGCGCACTTCCGTATGCAGCCGATGCCACCGATGGTGGCGATGGCGCCGCCATCGGATAATGCGGGGCTGTAGGAGCGGCCCGGGTCCCGGTGCCGCCCGCGCACCGGAAGTCCGCCGATGACATCGCCGCCACCGTCCGTCCGCAATGCCCACGGGCTGTACCTGATCACGCCGGAGGAGCGGGACACCGCACGCCTGCTGGCACGCGTGGCCGCCGTGCTGCCGCAGGCGACGTGGCTGCAGTACCGGCAGAAGGATGCGGACACCGGCCTTCGCCTGGCGCAGGCCGCGGCGCTGCAGGCGCTGTGCGTGCAGGCGGGCGTGCCGCTGATCGTCAACGACGACGTGGCGCTGGCGGAAGCCGTCGGTGCGGCGGGCGTGCACCTGGGCGAGGACGATGGCGACATCGCCGCTGCGCGCCGCCGCTTGGGTGCGCACGCCATCGTCGGCGCCTCGTGCTACGACGATGCCGTGCTGGCCGAACGCGCGGTGGCCGCCGGCGCCAGCTACGTAGCGTTCGGGGCCTTCTTCCCGACCACCAGCAAGGTCACGACGCGACGCGCCACGCCGGCATTGCTGACCGGAGCCGCGGCGCTGGACGTCCCGCGGGTAGCGATAGGCGGGATAACGCCGGACAATATGGGTCCGCTGGTCGCCGCCGGCGCCGACCTGGTCGCCGTGATCGGCGGCGTGTTCGAGGCGGCCGATCCGGTCGCGACCGCACGAGCCTATCGCCGCGGCTTCGGCCTGCCGTGACCCTGCAGGAGGGGCTTCAACCCCGACCGCTTTTCCTGCCGCGCCCGCGGAAGCGAAAGGCATCGGGGCTGAAGCCCCTCCTGCAACAGCCGCTTGTTTCCCTTTCCAAGACACGACCCCCATGAACCACGAAAACTCCCATGCCCTCTTCACCCGCGCCAAGGCCCTGCTGCCCGGCGGCGTCAACTCGCCGGTGCGCGCGTTCAAGTCGGTGGGCGGGGAACCGTTCTTCGTGCAGCGCGCGGACGGTGCGTACCTGTACGACGTGGACGGCAACCGCTACATCGACTACGTGGGTTCGTGGGGGCCGATGATCGTCGGCCACAACCACCCGAAGGTGCGCGAGGCGGTGCAGGCCGCGATCCAGGACGGCCTGTCCTACGGCGCGCCCTGCCCGGCCGAAGTGACGATGGCCGAGACCATCACCCGGCTGGTGCCGTCCTGCGAGATGGTGCGCATGGTCAACTCCGGCACCGAGGCCACGCTGTCGGCGATCCGGCTGGCGCGCGGCGCCACCGGCCGCAGCCGCATCGTCAAGTTCGAGGGTTGCTACCACGGCCACGGCGACTCGTTCCTGGTCAAGGCCGGCAGCGGCATGCTGACGCTGGGCGTGCCAACCTCGCCCGGCGTGCCGGCCGGCCTGAGCGAACTGACGCTGACCCTGAGCTACAACGACTTCGACGGCGCCACGCAGTTGTTCGAACAGTACGGCGACGAGATCGCCTGCCTCATCATCGAACCGGTGGTCGGCAACGCCAACTGCCTCCCGCCGCGCGAAGGCTACCTGCAACACCTGCGCGCGCTGTGCACGCAGCACGGCGCGCTGCTGATCTTCGACGAAGTGATGACCGGCTTCCGCGTGGCGCTGGGCGGCGCGCAGGCGCATTACGGCATCGCGCCGGACCTGACCACCTTCGGCAAGATCATCGGCGGCGGCATGCCGGTGGGCGCCTACGGCGGCCCCCGCGAGCTGATGGAGCAGATCGCGCCGGCCGGCCCGATCTACCAGGCCGGCACGCTGAGCGGCAACCCGGTGGCGATGGCCGCGGGCCTGGCGATGCTGGACCTGATCCAGGCGCCGGGCTTCCACGACGGCCTCGCCGCCGCGACCGCCACCCTGTGCGAAGGCCTGGAAGACGCCGCGCGCGCCGCCGGCGTGCCGCTGACCACCACCCGCGTCGGCGCGATGTTCGGCCTGTTCTTCACCGACCAGCAGGTCGACACCTACGCGCAGGCGGTGGCCTGCGACACCGCGGCGTTCAACCGCTTCTTCCACGCCATGCTGGAGCGCGGCGTGTACCTGGCGCCGTCGGCGTTCGAGGCCGGCTTCATGTCCAGCGCGCATACGCCCGAAGTGATCGAAGCCACGCTGGCCGCCGCGCGCGAGGCGTTCAAGGCGGTCGCGGCCGGGTGAAACCGCGCATCCGCCAGGTGCTGTTCGATTTCGACGGCGTCCTGGCCCGCTACCGGCACGAGGTGCGGATCGCGTACCTCGCGGCGCATGCGCGCTGTGGACACGAACACGTGCGCGCCACGCTGTTCGCTTCCGGCCTGGAGAGCGAGTACGACGGCGGCGCCATCGACACCGCGGCCTACCTCGGCCGGCTGGGCGACGGCCTGGGCGCGGCCATCGACGAGGAAGCGTGGATCGCCTCGCGCCTGGCCGGCAGCACCGCCGACACCGGCGTGCTGGAACGCATCGCCGCGCTGCATCCGGAGGTGCCGCTGGCCGTGCTGAGCAACAACGGCGCGCTGATGGCGCAGGCGATCCCGCGCGTCGTCGCGCCGCTCGCCGCGCGCTTCGGCGACCGCGTGCTGTGCAGCGGCCGCCTGCGCATGCGCAAGCCGGACCCGGCGACCTTCGCGCACGCGCTGGACCTGCTGGGCTGGGAGGCCGGCAGCACGCTGTTCGTCGATGACCTGTTCACGAACGTGCAGGGCGCGCGCCAGGCCGGCCTGCACGCGGAAACCGTCACCGGTGCGCGCAGCCTGGGCAAGGCGCTGAAGCGCTACGCGTTCGGGCCGCCGCCCGCCGGCTGGTGAATGCCGGCCGCCGGCGGCGTCAGGCGGCGGCGAAGGCGCGCAGCGCGGCGTGCAGGCGCTTCAGGCCCTCGGCCAGTTCCTCGTCGGTGATGTTGAGCGAGGGCACGAAGCGCAGCACGTCCGGGCCGGCCTGCAACAGCAGCAGGCCCTGCGCGGCGGCCAGGTCCAGCACCTCGCCGGCGCGGCCGGCGTGCCTGGCGTCCAGCACCGCGCCCAGCATCAGGCCGCGGCCGCGCACCTGCGAGAACAGACCGAGTTCGGCGTTGATCGCGTCCAGGCCCTTGCGCAGCGCCGCCGACTGGCGCGCCACGTTGTTGGCGATCTGCGGCGAGGCCAGCTTGCGCAGCGCCACGCGCGCCACCGCCGCCGCCAGCGGATTGCCGCCGAAGGTGCTGCCGTGCGCGCCGAACTGCATGGTCTCGGCGACCTTCGGCCCGGCCAGCATGGCGCCGACCGGGAAACCGCCGCCCAGCGCCTTGGCCAGGGTCACGATGTCCGGCACCACGCCGTCCTGCCAGTGTGCGAACAGCGTGCCGGTGCGGCCCATGCCGGCCTGGATCTCGTCCAGCACCAGCAGCGCGCCGTGGCGGTCGCACAGTTCGCGCACGCCGCGCAGGAAGCCGGACGCGGCCGGCATCACCCCGCCCTCGCCCTGCACCGGCTCCAGCATCACCGCGGCCACGTCGCCGCAGGACATGGCGATCTCCAACTGGGTCGGGTCGTTGAAGTCGACGTAGCGGAAGCCGGCCGGCAGCGGTTCGTAGCCTTCCTGGTACTTGGGCTGCGCGGTCGCGGTGACCGTGGCCAGAGTGCGGCCGTGGAAACTGCCGCGGAAGGTCACGATGACGCGCCGGTCCGCCGGCCGGCCCTGCGCCGCGGCCCACTTGCGCACCAGCTTGATCGCCGCCTCGTTGGCCTCGGCGCCGGAGTTGCACAGGAACACGCGCTCGGCGAAGCGCGAGGCGGT
>ERZ761602.1501-NODE-1501-length-41989-cov-268.921138_pt1 | contig 41989 bp, 29 predicted proteins | sample MGYA00512165_ERZ761602 | MGnify/ENA primary metagenome ERZ761602 (study PRJEB28899, sample SAMN02445085) | bioreactor sludge metagenome | biome: EBPR sludge; isolation source: Thorneside wastewater treatment plant | place: Australia: Brisbane, Thorneside...
CGTCGAGCGGCTGGGCGGCACGCCCGAGTCGCTGCGCGACCTGTCGGTGTCGCTCGACAACCTCGGCCGCGTGGCGCAGGCGCAGGGCGACTGGACGCAGGCCGAGGCGGTGTACCGCGAGAGCCTGGCGCTCAGTCGCCAGCTCGTCGAGCGGCTGGGCGGCACGCCCGAGGCGCTGGATGATCTGGCGGTGTCTCTGCTCAACGTCGCCGCCATTCCTCCCGGCGATTCTGCAGCGCGCGCGGAAGCGGTCGACATCTACCTTCGCCTGCGCACGCGCTTTCCCGACACGGCGCGCTATGGCCAGTGCCTGCAAGCGCTTTCGGGTGAAAGTCGTGCGCCGCATGGAAGCGCGACGATGCCCGCGGGTTGACGACCGAAACAGATCTGATGAGAACTCCCGCCAACGGCTTTCCTGCTCCCCTCGCCAGTGCTACCGGCATCTGCCGCGACGGCGGCACATCGCGTTCGCCCGGTCGTCGGCGCGACCGTTCGCCGCCCTGGCACAGCCGCCTGCTGCCTGCTGCACCTGCTGCCTGCTGGCGATCGCTGCTCGCCTGGCAGCCCCTCCTCGCCCTCCTCCTGCTGCTCGTCGGCACGCCGGCAGCGGCACAGTTCCCCTGGCCGAAGGCGAAGAGCGAGCCCCCGGCGGCGGCGGCCGAGCCGGCGGAGAAGCCGCGCGACAGGGCGGCGCGCAACCTGGCCGAGGCGCGCCGGCAGCAGGAGGCGTTCCGGATCGAGCAAGGGGTTGCGCGGCCCACCGAGGATCCGCTGGTCAGCGAGCGCCGTCGGCTGCTCGACCGCCTCGTCGTCTCCTACGGCGAACAGATCAAGCTGCTCGACGACATAGACAACCTCGCCCGGCCGCGACCGCCCGACCTGCAGCAGCAGGAACTGCTCGCCAGCTTCAGCGGCGCCGGGCCGTACTCGGCGGTGCGGATCGATGCGTTGCGCGACGCGCAGCACGCCGTGCGCCACCTGATGCAGCGACTGGCGGCAGCCGACCGCGCCCTCGACACGCTGCAGACCGGGCAGCTCGATGAGCAGCGCAAGGCGAGCGAAGCGGTTCGTCTGGCCGAGGACCGGCTGAGCCGCGCGCGCGGCAATGAGGAGAAGGACCGCGAGCGGGACAGCCGGGACACCAACCTGCTGCGCCGCAAGCTGGCCGAGGCTCAGCTGCTGACCATCGGACTGGCGAAGGACAAGATCGCCAGCGAGAGGAAGGCGCTGCAGGCACGCGACGGCGAGATCGAACGAGTTCTGGCGCGCGTGCTGCCGGCGCAGGAACTGAGCAAGGACGAACTCGAGCAGCAGCAGGCGCTGTTGCGCAGGGAGCTGAAACAGCTGCAATCGGAAGCCGAGAAGCTGCTGGCCGAGAACAGCCGCCGCACGGCCGAGCGCGAACGCCTGGTCGCCGGCGCCGATGCCGGCCGCGGCACGGCGCAATCGGCACAGCGCCTGCAGTTGCTCGATGCACGACTGGAGAGCGACCGCATCCGCCTGCTGGCGCTGAACTGGGCGCAGACGCTGGCGCAGGCGAGCATCGACGCCTGGGCGCAGCGTTACGTCGGCTTGCAGGCACAGGACACGGCGACCCGGCAGACCGTCGTCGCCTGGCTGACCCGCACCCGCGATGAACTCGAAAACCGCCGCCAGCTCGTGCAGCAGCTGGCGCAGGAGGCGCGCGCCGACCTCCGCGAGCAGGAAGCGCGCATCGAGGCGGGTACTGCCGGCCCGGCGACGGCGGCGCAACAAGCGGAACTTCTGGCCGCCCTGCGCGAGCGCAGCGTCGCTTTCGAGCGGGTCGAACGGATGGGCACCACCCTGCTGCGGCAGCTCGAACGCTGGCTGGCGGATTTCGGCTTCAGCGGCGACGGGGCGCACCACGGCGACTGGAAGCTGGCCGCCGCACAGGTCAGCGAGACGCTGAAGGGGATCTGGAACTTCGAGATGTTCGCCGTCGACGAGTCGACGATCATCGATGGCAAGAGCGTCACCGTCAGTTACGGCGTCACGATTGGCAAGAGCATCGGCGCGCTGCTCCTCTTCCTGCTCGGCTACTGGCTGTTCGCGGCGCTGTCACGTCGCCTGCAACGGCTGATGGTGCAGCGCTTCGGCGTCGACCAGCAGCTCGCCAGCGTCATCCGCCGCTGGGCGATGATCGCGCTCGGCGTGTTGCTGGTGGTCTTCATCCTCAACCTGGCGCGCATCCCGCTGACGGTCTTCGCCTTTCTCGGCGGCGCGCTGGCGATCGGCGTCGGTTTCGGCACGCAGACGATCATCAAGAACGTCATCAGCGGCATCATCGTCCTCTTCGAGCGCAAGATCCGCGTCGGCGACATCATCCAGCTCGGGGGAACGACCGGTCACGTCGTCGCCGTCGACCTGCGCGCGTCGACGGTGCGCGGCTTCGACGGCGTCGAGGCGCTGATCCCGAACTCGAGCTTTCTCGAGAACCAGGTGGTCAACTGGACCTACTCGAATCCACGCATCCGGCGCGAAATCCGCATCGGCATCGCCTACGGCTCGCCGACCCGCCGCGCCGCCGAGATCATCGCCGGCTGCGCCGCCGACCATGGCGAGGTGCTCAAGGATCCGCCGCCTGAGGTCTTCTTCGAGGATTTCGCCGACAGCGCGCTGCTCCTGGTGCTGGTCTTCTGGGTCGAACTCGGGCCGCAGCGGCCGCCGGGGCGCCGCGTGGACAGCGACCTGCGCTACGCGATCGAGAAGAGACTGGGAACCGCCGGCATCGCCATCCCGTTCCCGCAGCGCGACCTGCACCTCGACAGCTCGCAGCCGCTCGCCGTCCGCATCACGCCGCCGGCGGCTGCGGGCGGCGATGCCGGCGGTGCCTGAGAGCACGGGTCGCGCCGCACCGGCGCTGGCGGCAACCGGCAGGCTTCAGACCGCAACCTCGACCAGTTCGGGCCGCAGCAGGTCAACGAGCACTGTGGGCGCGATGCCGACCAGGTAGCCCCGCCTGCCGGCGTTGATGAAGATCCGCTCGAGGCCGAGAATGCTGCGCTCGACATACACCGGCATCGGCCTGCGCGTGGCGAAGGGGCTGGTGCCGCCGACGAGATAGCCCGAGTGGCGGCTGGCGACCTCCGGCCGGCAGGGAACGATCGACTTCACCGCCAGATGGCGCGCGAGCTTCTGCGTCGACACCTCGCGGTCGCCGTGCATGAGGACGATCAGCGGCTGCCGGCGCTCGTCCTCCATGATCAGCGTCTTGATCACCGCGTGCTCGTCGACGCCGAGCTCACGGCTGCTGGCCGCGGTTCCGCCGCGCTCCTCATAGTCGTACGGGTGATCGGAAAAGACGATGCCGGCGGCGCGCAGCAGGCGGATCGCCGGCGTCACCGGCAGTCGCTCCTTCGCCATCCGTCCCGCTCCCTCGCCTGCCGGTCAGTGCGTGCGGCCGTTGCCGAGCGCCGGAAAACTCGCGGCATGACGCTCGATCCATTCGCGTGCCGCTGCTTCGGCGTCGAGCAGCCGACCCTCGTCGCGACGGACCTGCTGCCGATAGTGCTCGATCTGGCACACCTGCTCGACCATGCGCGCGGCGAAGAGGTCGTCGGCATCGGCAAAGCGGATGCCGACCTCGTAGGCGCCACCCTGCCGCTGGCACCAGACGACCACCGCGGCAGCGCGAAACGGCGGCTGCACGAGCGGGATCGAGAGCACCACAGCCGCACCGACGCTCAGCGGTCTTCGACTCAGGCACGCCAGGCCGCCCTCGCTGACGTCCTTCAGCCGCGGTGCCGAACGGCGGTGCGCGCCGTCTACGGCGATGGCGAGCGGGATGTCCGCCGGATGGCGGATGAAGCTGCGCCTGTGCGCCTGCATCGAAGCCATGTTCCACTCCTTCTGCCACCTGCCGGTGGCCGGCGGCGACGGCCGCCGCCTCAACCGCCGATGCGCAGGCCGGTCTTCTTCAGGATCTCGGTCGAGAACAGCACGTCGTGCGCGCGCGAAGCCGCGCCGAGCAGGCGGGCGATCTCGTCCACCTGGTGCAACACCTCGTCGCGCGAAGCACCATGCACCATGGCGAAGAGGTTGTACGGCCACTCCGGCAGCCGGCGCGGGCGGTGGTAGCAGTGGGTGACGAAGTCGAGTTCGCCGACGCGTGCGCCGAGTTCGTCGATCAGCTCGTCGGGCACGTCCCAGACGCTCATGCCGTTGGCCGTGTAGCCGATCGCGTAGTGGTTGGGGACGGCGCCGATGCGCCGGATGATGCCGCGCGCGAGCATGCGCAGCAGCCGTTCCATCACCTCGGACGGCGCGATGCCGAGCTGCGCCGCGAGCTGGTGATACGGCCGCGGTACCAGCGGCAGACCGTCCTGCGTCGCCAGCACGAGGCGGCGGTCGGTGTCGTCGAGCCGCCGGCTCATCGCCGCACCCCGAGCTTCATCTCGACGAAGTACTCGCGCCGCTTCGGGAAAGCGTAGACCGGCAGGCCGCTGCCCTCCTCGATCCGCCGCAGGGCGGCGGCGATTCCCTCCTCGCTCTCGGTGGCGAGGACGAACCACATGTTGAACGGCGTGTGGCGCTCGCTCTCGCGGCGGTAGTTGTGGGCGACCTCGGGCAGCGAATCGACCAGCGCCCGCACTCGCCGCCAGTCGGCGTCGGGTACCGCCATCGCCGCCAGGACGAAGGCACCGCCCATCTGCTCGACCTGGAACATCGGCCCGAAGCGGGTGAGGACGCGCGTCGCGAGCAGGCGTTCGATGCGCTCGAGCAACTCCGCCTCGCCGATTCCGAGCCAGCCGGCGACCTCGGCGTAGGGTTCCTCGCAGATCGGAAAACCGCCCTGCAGGTGGTCGATGAGGGCGCGGTCGACCTCGTCGATGAACGCCGGCTCAGGCATAGCGGGCTCCGCTCTGCTTGAAGCGGGTCAGCGAGAAGAGGATCTCGTGCGCGTAATTCGCCAGCCCGAGTCGCTGGCGCAGGCCGGCGATGGTCGCCGTCACCTCGCTGCGCGCCTGGCCGTGGATCATGCAGAACAGGTTGTAGGGCCAGTGCGGCAGGACCCGCGGCCGCCGGTAGCACAGATTGACGCCTTCGGCGCGCGCCAGCCGCTCGCCGACCTCGTCGACCTCGCCGTCGGGAACATCGTGGACCAGCATCGCGTTCGCCGTGTAGCCGAGTTCGTGATGCCGGACGATGACGCCGAAGCGCTTGATGATCCCTTCGGCGCACCAGCGGCGGATGCGCTCGAGCACTTCGCCCTCGTCGCAGCCGATGCGGCTGGCAAGGACGGAGAACGGCCGGATGAACAGCGGCAAGCCTTCCTGCAGCGCGCTGACCAGGCGCCGCTCGCGCTCGTCGAGCGCCTGCGGCGGCACGAGGGGCTGCCGCGGCGGCACGCTCCGGTCGGTAGCCCCGCTGTTGCCGCCGAGCGCGAAGCCGAGGTCGATGTGGTACTCCTGCAGCATCGGCAGGCGCAGCAGCGGCTGGCCGGCGAGCTGCTCGATGGCGCCAAGGGCCGCCTGCAGCCGCCCCTCCGAGCCGGCGGTGACGACGAACCAGAGGTTGTAGCGGTGCTCGCGCTCGTAGTTGTGGTTCACCTCCGGAAAGCGACTCACCGCCTCGGCGACCGCCGACAGCTTTCCGGCTGGCACGGCCATCGCCGCCAGGGTGCTGGCGCCGATGCGCTTGGGAGCAAAGACTGCGCCGACGCGAGCGATCTTGCCCTCGCGGCGCAGCGACTCGAGTCCCTGCAGCACCAGGCTCTCGGCGACGCCGAGACGCGACGCCAGTTCGGCGAACGGCGCCGGGCAGAGCGGAAAATCGCGCTGGAACTCGTTGAGCAGACGGAAGTCGAGGGCGCCGCTGTCGATCATCGGGGTCAGAATCCGGTGCGCGCGGCACGGCTGGTGAAGAAGATGCCGCTCGGCGCCTGCGCCGGGAACTCGGCGATCTTCTCGAAGCGTGCGGTGTCGTAGATCACCACCTTGTTGTCGTCGCGCGCGGAAAGCCAGACGTGCTCGCCACGCGGGGTGAACTCCATGTGCAGGATCGCCCGGCCGGGCTCGAGGGTCTGCACCACCTTGCCGCTCAGCGTATCGATCACCTCCACCCAGCCATTGTCGGGGAAGGCGTAGTTGACCCAGACCTGGCGCCCGTCGGGGCGCGCCATGACGAACACCGGCTGCCCCTTGACCGGGATGCGGCCGACCTCCTGCCAGTTGCTGCCATCGACCACCAGCACCTCGTGCCGGCCGATCGCCGGCAGGTAGGCACGACCCTGCGCCATCGACCAGCCGCGCAGATGCGGCATCTTGAACACCGGCAGCTTCTCCTGGCCGCGACCGTAGCCCTGCAGGATGCGGCGGCTGCCCTGCTCCGGCAGCCAGGTGTCGAGCAGCGCGACGCCGTCCTCGCCGAACAGGCCGGCGAGGTAGAAGCGGCCGTCGGGCGTCACCAGCCCGTCGTAGGGCTGCAGGCCGGCGGGAAAGCGCTGCGTCTGCGGCCTGCTCGGGTCGGAGAAATCGCTGACCCAGATCTCGCCGCCCTCGAACAGCGCGTAGGCGAAGCGGTTGCCGCTGAGGTCGACGAGGCCGACGACCTTCGAGAAGCTGCCCGGCGCGTACTCGGCGGGGACCTCGGACAGCAGCTCGAGCGTGCCGGAATCGAAGGCCTTGATGCCGCCCGGGGTGTAGTTCTGCGCGACGACGATGCGTCCGTCCTGCGAGATCGAGCCGCCGATCGCGTTGCCCGACTGCAGCACGCGGCCGACGACCGTCGCCTGCAGCAGGTCGATCTTGGTCAGCCCGCCGTCCCGGCCGAAGACGTAGGCATGGCGCCCGTCGCGCGAGAACACCACCGACGCGTGCGACAGGTCGCCGAGACCGCCGATGCGGGCGTACGGCTGCCGCTGCGTGGTGTCGACGAGGGTCACGTGGCCGCTGCCGCGTTCGATGACGACGCCGAGGTCGCCGGTACCGCGCAGGGTCGGCGCGGCGCAGCCGGCGAGCAGCAGGAATGACAGCAGGAACAGCAGTCTCTTCATCTTGATCCTTCACGAAGTGCTGCCGGAGCAGGTTCCGGCAACGCCGATGCGCGATCGCAGCCGCCAATTATCGCCACAGCCGGCCCCGGCTGGCAACGAGCATCAACAGTGGTGGTCGCCATTGCCGCGCCGTCTGCCGCTCAGAACAGCGAGCGCACGGCCGCGTCCATCTCCGCCCCGCTCATGGCGCCCAACCGCGCCTGCTGCAGTTGCCCGTCACGGCCGATGAAGACGGTGAACGGCAGTCCGGACTTGCTGTTGCCAAGCGCCCGCATCAGCTCGATGCTGCGCTCGGTGCCACCGATCAGCCAGCGATAGTCGAGCTCATGCGCCCGCGCGAAATCGGCCAGCGCCACGCGCTTGTCGGCCTCCTCGACGGCGATGCCGACGACGACCAGCCCGCGGCCGGCGTAGCGCCTCTGCAGCTCGGCGAGCTCGGGAATCTCCTTGCGACAGGGAGCACACCAGCGGGCCCAGAAATTGACCAGCAGCGGCTGGCCGCGCAGCGACGCCAGCGGCAGCGGCCGGTTGTCGGCATCGGCGAGCGTCAGCGCGAAGAACGGCGCCGTCGATGGCGGCTCGGCGGCGCTCGCGGTCGCCAGCGGCAGCACGCAGAGGGCCGTGGCGAGCAGGCGCGACAGCGGACGCCACGGTCGGCGCAAAGTTCGGCTACGGCAGGTCACTGCGGCGGAAGCTCAGGTAACCGGCAACGGCAGCAAGCGTGCCGACGGCGGTCGGATAGAGCAGCGCATAGATGCGGAAGCCGCTGCTGCCGAAGAGATCGAGGATGACGTAGGCCGACGGCCCGAGGACGATCAGTTGCGGGTCGAACATCGCCAGCGCCGCGGTGCGGAAAACCTGCAGCGGGTTGAGCAGGGCGATGCCGACCGCCACCTCGGGTGTCACCCGCCCCTGGATCATCACCCCGAGGAGGATCAGGTCGAGGAAGAGCAGCATCGCCAGCCAGACCATGAACGCCGCACCCTGGGCGACGTCGGTGCCGCGCGCCAGCGTCGAGATCAGCATGCCGATGCCGAGGAAGCAGCACGCCATCGCCGCCAGCAGGCCAGTGTAGTAGAAGAACATCGCCCACGGCACCTCGATCGAGCGGATCAGCGACCAGAGGACGGCGGCCAGCATGGCGACGAACACCGGCAGGAAGATGACCACGTAACGGCCGAGGATCTTGCCCCAGAACCAGGCCGACAGCGACACCGGCAGCGACAACAGGTATTCGAAGACGCCCGCCTCGCGGTCGCCGGCCACCGAACGGACGGTGGTGATGAGGACGAAGACCGGCAGGATCGCCATCGTCAGCTGGATGTAGGTCACCAGCAGCCGCGACAGGCCGATGAAGCCGAGCACGCGCGACTCGGTCAGGCCGAAGGCGAAGAGCAGCGCGACGATGCCGCCGAAGACCAGGCTGTAGATCAGGAACCAGCGGGCGCGCAGCGACTCGACGATGTCCAGGCGGGCGGTGAGGAGGAGCGGGTTCATCGCCGGCGCCTCACTTGCCGCGCGCGACGATGCGCGCCTTCATCTCGGGGTAGGCGATCGTCCCCTCCTCGGCGACGGCGAGGGCGGCGAAGTGATAGCCCATCGGGCTCTTCTTCCCCGCCAGGTAGTGCGCGCGCCGGGCGTCGATCCAGCCTCCGCTGCGGTAGTCGGCGACCCAGTACTCGAGTTGCGGCGTCTCCTCGGTGAACGGCTGCTGCGCCAGCCAGAAGATGGCGCAGCCGATGTCGTCGAACTTCGCCACCTTGCCGCCGGGCGCGCGGATCTGCGCCGCGAAGCGGCGGTCGCTGATCACCATGCCGCAGCGCGGGTCGACCTCGCGGTCCCATTTGATGTCGACCGGACCGCTCGCCGGCTCGCCGATGCAGCCGCCCAGCGCTGCCGCCATGCCGCCGCCGAGCACGCCGCGGCAGCAAGGGCCAGCGACGGCGGCCGGGACGATCTCGAGGAAGCGGCGTCGCTTCATTGCAGGACGACCGCCGCGTCGACTTCGTGCATCTCGATGCGCGACAGCAGGCCGACGTAGCGCGCGACCATGCCGAGAAAACGCAGACGGTCGGCTCCGGACACCGTCCCGTGCCATTCGACGCCCGCCCGCCGGTCGGCAAACTGCCAGCTGCCGAGGGTGCGGGCGATCGCCGCGTCGGCGCGCGCGAGCGTCAGATGCACCTCGAACAGGGCGGAGAAGCGGGACTCCTCGGCGACGCGGTCGTCGAGGACGATGCGCCCGGTATCCATCTCGACGACCCGATTCACCAGCGGCGCGACTTCGTCGAGGCGGTGGCTGGAGATGATCATCGTCGTGCTGCCGAGGCGCTCGGCGAGCAGGCTGAAGAAGATGTGGCGCGCCTCGGGGTCGAGGTTGGCGGCCGGCTCGTCCATCACCAGCAGCTCAGTATCGCGGCCGAGCGCGATGGCGATCAGCAGCTTCTGCTTCATGCCGCCGGACAGGCGATTGAACGGCCGCGCCAGGATGCCGCCGACGTCGAGGCCGAGACGGCGCGCCAGCGCGTGCATGCGCTCGGCGTCGGTGGCGCAGACGGCGGCGGCGAAGCCGAGCAGCTGGCCGACCGGCATCTTCAGCGGCGGCGGCAGTTGTGGCACGAAACCGACCTTGCCGAGCACCTGCGTGCGCTCGCCGCGCGGTGCCAGGCCAGCGATCGTCACCTCGCCCTGATGCGTGTACTCGCCGAGCAGGCAGCGGATCAGGGTCGTCTTGCCGGCGCCGTTCGATCCAATCAGTGCGATCCGCTCGCCCGGAGCGATCTCGAGGTTGACCCCGTCGAGCACACGCTGCTTCCGGAAATCCTTGCCGACGTTGGTCAGACGGATCATGCGCAACCCTGTTCAGAGCAGCCTGTTGAGGCCCTTGACGTCGAAGACCAGCGCACCGCTCGGGCAGACATCGACACACAGCCCGCAGCGGGTGCAATCCGGTCCGATCGGCGTCTTCAGCTCGGCGGCGCGTCCCTTGATGACGACGTCGAGGACGTGCGGCACCAGGCAGACCTTGCGGCAATCGCCTTCGTGGAAGCAGTGCTCGAGCCGGTACTCGACGCGCAGCGGTGAAATGGCGCCGACCATACCATAGGTCAGGCCGATCGGGCAGACGTAGCGGCACCAGGCACGGCGCGAGTAGAGCACCTCGAAAACCAGCAGCAGCAGCACCCAGCCGAGCGCCAGCGACGGGCCGTAGATCAGCGCCCGCGACAGGATGCCGGTCGGCGAGATGGTCTCGAAGACGGTGTAGCCGCTGAGCACGGCGAGCAGGGCGAAGGCGAACCATAAGACGCTGCGCGCGCCACGATGGAACTCGTGATCGCTGACCAGCTTCCTCGCCGCCAGCTTCAGGTGCAGCCACTCGAACCATTCGGCGACGATGTGGTACGGGCAGACCCAGGAACAGAAGGAGCGGCCGCCGAGTGCCACCCAGAGGACGAAAACCGTCGCCGTGCCGATGAACAGATTGACGATCACATGCCGGTGCGCCAGCATCACCTGCAGCGCCGAGTTGAGGTCGATCAGGTGGAAGCCGACGAAGCGCGAGGCGGTCAGCGAACCCTCGAGCATCTGGATGTCGAGCCAGAAGGAGAAGGTGAACAGGAGGTTGACGAGGATCAGAACCGCCCAGCGGCGGTTGCGCCACTTGTGGTTGACCAGTTGGTGGTCGTGCGCATGCTGCTTGAGCGCCGCGAAGTCGGCCTTGGTCATCCGCTTCAGCTGGTGCACCTGCTGCGCTGCCGGTGTGATCCGCTCCGGCTTCTGCGGCGCGGCGCCGAACATGACACGCAGGCGTTCGCTGGCGCTCATCAGCCCTCCCACGGCTGGCGGGCAGCGATGACGATCGCTGCCGGATCGACCGGGCAGATCATCTCGCAGACGCCGCAACCGACACACTGCTCGAGCACCTGCGGCTGGTACTGCCGGCGGCCGTCGGCGGCGACCGTCGCCAGCATCGTGATCGCGTCGCCAATCGGGCACTCGCTGACGCACAGGTTGCACAGATCGCGCTCGTAGGGGTGGTCGCGAACGGCCACCGGGCGCCAGCGGTCGCGTTCGACGTAGCGCAGCCTGCCGCGGAAGTCGGCGCCGCGCGCCTGGCCGCGAAAACCCTTGCCCTGCACCGCCAGGCACGAGTCGGGGCGCGACAGGCGGGCAATCCCCATGCGCTCGGGCAGATTCAGCGTCGGCTCCGGGTCCTTCGCCTTCGCCTTGAGCAGCGGCGCCCGCGCCAGCGGCATGCCGGGACGGGTGAGCACCGCGGCCGGCTTGCGATAGGTCAGCGAGCCCGTCGGACAGGCGAGGACGCACTGCACCGCATCACAGGAGAAATCGCAGGCCTGCGCGCGCGCATCGATCCACGGCACACCGACGCCGAAGCCGCTGTCGATGTCGTCGAGCCGGATCGCCGCCACCGGGCAGACCTGCACGCACTGTCCGCACTTGATGCACGAGGCGAGGAAGTCGCTTTCCTCGAGCGCACCGGGTGGCCGCAGGCGCGTCCGGTGGGCGCCGGCGACCGGCACGTAGCCGAGCATCGCCAGCCCGAGAACGCCGCCGATGAGGAACGCCGAGCGCAGGAAGCGGCGCCGGCTCGACAGCCGGCGCACCGGCGCCTGTGGCCGCCGGCTGCCAGTGGCCGCCGGCAGGCCGGCCTCGGGCGGTGGCTGTGAGTTTGCCGCGGGGCGCTCGTCGCCGGTCTTGCCGCTCATCCGGCAGGCTCCCTGCCCTCGAAGCTGCGCGACCTGCCGAAATCCTGGCACTGGCCGCTGCACCGCTGAATCGGTGCCGACGCCGCCTGAAGTTCGACCTGCGATCCGTGGCAACCGCGCGGCCGTTGCAACACCATCTCCATCCGTTCGTCCCGAATTTCCTTGAACCGGGTTCCAGGCCGGCTTCTTCGTTGCCGACGATCACTGCGGCAACCCGTCGCACATTGTCGGCACATGCGCCGAACGATGTTTTGAGCTGGATTAAATTCCGGTGATCGTGCTGCGGGGCAACATGCTCCCAGCCGCAGCAGCCTGGCGACATGCCTGGGGCGCCGACCATCGGGAAGCGCGGCCGCGGGCCGCACCGCTCGCGACTGTCGGGCGGTGGCAGCGGCACAAGCGTCCAGCCGGCTCAGCCGCCAGGACCTCGAATCCCATCGGCTCGCTCCCCGTTCGTTCCCGGTTCGGTTGGCATCAGCCCACCTTTACGGTACATTCCCGCACGAACGTGAGCAGTAATCGACCCATGCCTGAACTCGAAAGCATTACCGTCAAAGGCGTCAAGAGCATCGCTTCGGTCGAAAACCTGAAGCTCGGGGCAATCAATGTCGTCGTCGGGCCGAATGGCTCGGGCAAGTCCAATTTCATCGGCGTGTTTTCGTTTCTCAATGCCATTCGCGCTGCCCGACTGCAGGATTACGTCATCAAGGCGGGCGGCGCCGACAGAGTGCTGCATTTCGGCGCCAAGCAGACTCGGAAGATCGAGATCAGGATCGTCTTCCGGAAGGAGCGCAACCAGTACGCCATCGACCTTGAACCGACCGATGGCGACGAGCTCCTTCCCAGCCTTGAGGTCGTGTGCTATTCGGACAGGGGGAAGTCCTCGCAGCCCTATAGCGAGGTGATCGCGCGGGCCGGCAAAGAGGCCGGCATCGGCGCGCCGAAAAGCACCCAGGTGGCGGGTTACGTGCGCGACCATCTTGATCGCTGGCGTCTGTATCACTTCCACGACACCAGTTCCACGTCGCCCATGAAGAGGACGGCGGACGTCAACGACAATCGCTACCTGCGCCCCGACGCTTCGAATCTGGCGGCTTTTCTCTATTTCCTGCGCGAAAGGCATGAGGCCTCGTACAGCCTGATCCGTCGGACGGTGCAGCGGATGGCGACGTTCTTTGACGACTTCCAGTTGGCGCCGCAGAGACTGAACCCGGACAAGATTCGCCTGGAGTGGCGCCACCAGGGCTCGGAGGCGTATTTCGATGCGCCTTCGCTATCCGACGGCACCCTCCGCTTCATCGCCCCGGCGACGCTCTTCCTGCAGCCGGAGAGTTGTCGACCGTCGGTCATTCTGGTCGATGAACCCGAGTTGGGACTGCATCCCTGCGCGATCACCCTGCTGGCCTCGCTGATCAAGCAGGCCTCGACAGGAACGCAGGTCATCATCTCCACGCAGTCGCCACTCCTGCTCGACCATTTTCAGCCGAAAGACGTGCTTGTCGCCGAACGGGTGGCTGGCGGAACGGAGTTCAGCCGGCTGGACTCGACGAGGCTGGAGTCGAGGTTGCAGGATTGCAGCCTAGGCCGGCTTTGGGAAAAGAACGAGCTCGGCGGCCGCCCGGGAGTCGAGTGAGACCATGGCGCGCCTGCTCGTTTACGTCGAAGGTGAAACTGATGAGACATTCGTCCTTGCTCAATCTGCGGCTCGAGGAAGCGTAGGCCGCGCCCATGCCGCCGCCAAAGTTCGTGTCTGAGAAGGACGTTCTTGTGGGGAGCGGGATGGAGGCGTGGGGAAAACTGGAGATCGAGCGGCAAAGTGGCGCGGTGATAGACCGCCTGTCCCTGGTGGACCACTGTGCCGACGTGGCGGCCGTGTTTCGCGAGCTATGCACGCTTCGTGCGATACGACGCAATTTGGAGCGAGAGGCCGGTCGACCGCTCACGGAAACCGATCTCGACAGATTGGCCGTCTTTTCCTTCCTGCACGACCTCGGCAAGTGCAACGCCGGTTTTCAGGCCAAGGCGATTCCAAGCGCCAAGGACGTGGCCGGCCATGTGCGTGAAGTGGCAGCCCTGTTCTTTGATGAAGACGTCAGGGTTCGCGCTTGCGAAGTCTTGCGTCTCGAAGAGATGGCGGATTGGTTGACAAACCCCGAGACCGACTTGCCCAGGATTCTCCTCGCCGCCGTGTCGCATCACGGCCAGCCCGCCTTCACATTCGATCTGGATGGCGCCATCCAGATCGATCGTCATGCTCGCTACTGGCAGAAAAACGGAGATTACGACCCCTTCGTGGCGCTCGCGCACCTCACTCAGATGGCTCGATCGGCTTTCCCCGAAGCGTTTCAAGGGTGGTCTGAGCCCATGGCCTGGACTCGCCCGCTGGAACACCGCTTTGCGGGGCTGGTGATGTTGGCGGACTGGTTGGGTTCCCACCGGGAGGCCTTTTTTCCCTTCCAGCACAGGGGCAACCGGATTTCCTGGGCACGGGCACAGGCGCGCATAGCGCTCGCGGCGGTCGGTCTCGACGTGCAGCGGGCACGGCGGCATATCTCTGCTGGACTGCCGACTTTCGCCGAAGTCTTCAACCTTGAGGCAACCCCGAGACCGTTGCAGGCAGAGCTGGCACACGCCGACCTGCCGCTACTGCTGATCGCCGAGTCAGACACTGGGTCGGGCAAGACCGAGGCGGCACTCCTGCATTTCCTGGCTCTTTTCGCTGCCGGTGAAGTAGACGCCCTGTATTTCGCCTTGCCGACACGAGTGGCCGCGCGCGAGCTTTATGGCCGGGTTCACTCGGCCATGCGGAGGGTTTTCGCTGAGCACTGCCCGCCAGTCCTGTTGGCGGTTCCAGCCTACGCGCGGGTCGATGGCGATCCGCCAAGCTGCCTGCCGGCGGCGGGCGAGCTATGGCACGAAGCGGAGCAGGCCAAGCGCGAGCGCGCGTGGTCGGCAGAGCGACCCAAGCGCTTTCTTGCTGCGCCAATCGCCGTTGGCACCATCGACCAGGTGCTGCTCTCGGCGATTCAAGTGCCGCATGCGCATCTGCGCGCCGCATGTCTCGACCGCGCACTCCTCGTGGTCGATGAGGTGCATAGCTCCGATGTCTACATGCGCTATCTGAGCCGGCGCGTCATTGCCCGGCATCAGGCTGCCGGCGGACGCACGCTGCTGCTTTCCGCAACTCTGGGCAGCGCCGCCCGTGTCGAGTACCTCTTTCCGAACACCCGGCCACCCGAACCCGTCCCATTCGAGCATGCGGCGGAGCAACCGTATCCGGCGTTGAGCGCCCCCGGCATCGAACCGCGACATCTCCCCGATCCGGCCTGTCGTATCAAACGCGTGCACATCCAGGCGCTGCCCGCGCTGGCAGCGCCCGAGACTCTGGTGCCGGCACTGCGGACAGCGGTGACGGGTGGCGCGCGGGTATTGGTTGTCTTGAACACTGTCGCCCGTGCGATGGCGCTGGCCAGACTGGCCGACGAGGATCCTGTATTGGCACCGTGCCTGTTCTCGGTCAACGGTCAGCGCTGCCCCCACCACGGCCGCTTTGCCCCCCCCGATCGCGAAGTACTGGACAGCGAAGTCAGCCACCGCATGGGCAAGCGGTCGTCGGCGAAGGCAGTCCTCCTGATAGGGACCCAAACGCTGGAGCAAAGCTTGGACATCGACGCGGACTGGTTGATCACCGACCTCTGTCCGATAGACGTGTTGCTGCAACGCATTGGTCGCCTGCACCGCCATGATCGCGGACCAAGACCAGACGCGGTGTGCTCCATTCTGCTGCCGACGGAAGCGGATTTCTCCACTTTCCTCAAGAGTAACGGCGAAATGGGTCGCGGAGGCCTCGCTGGGCTTGGCTTCGTTTATGAAGATCTGCGCATTCTGCAATTGACCCGGAATTGGGCCGCCGACGAGCCGGACATCGAGATGCCTCGCGACAATCGGCGGCTGGTGGAATCCGCCACCCATCCCGAACGACTGTCGGCGCTGAACAGTACCAAATGGCGGGCGCATACAGCGTGGCTCATGGGCAACGCCATAGCAATGGGGATGGCGGCAGACAACGCGCTGATTCCCGACAAGTCGTTCGGCGAGTTCCTGTTTCCAGGCAAGCTCGGTCCCCGTCTCACCACCCGTCTCGGTTTGAACGACCGAATCATTTCGCTCGGCGGCGCGTACATCAGCCCCTTTGGCAACAGTCTTGAAGAAATCAGCATCCCCGCCCATTTGGCGCCCGGTTTGGACGCCGAGCAGGCGCATCGGGTGAGCCCGGAGGGGTGTATTCTGCTCGTGCATGTCGGTGGCTTCGTCTTTTGCTATTCACGTTTCGGATTGGAGAGGCTTGATGAATCTGTTGCTTGACCCCCTGTTTCGTGTCTGCTGGCAGGGGCACACGTCCCGAGCCAGCCTGCCCGAACTGCTCGCGCTGCTGAGCGAGGACCGGGTGGACAGCCTGCCCGGCGTGCAACGGCACCAGGAGGATGCCTTGCACATCTTTCTCTGCTATCTGGCGGGAGTGATTCTCGATCGGCAAGCTACCCAATCGCCGCGGCAGAGCGCCGACTTCTGGCGGCAAGGCATCCGCGCGCTGACCCAGGCCGAGGGCTGCGACAGCGACGACCCCTGGACGCTGGTCGTCGACGACCCGACCCGACCTGCCTTTCTGCAGGCACCGGCAACGAGCCACGCGGTGTTCGCCAGGGACTACAAACCCAAGGCATCGACTCCTGATGCGCTTGACGTGTTGCAGACGGCGAAGAATCACGACATCAAGGCGACGAAGGGGGACCCGAGTTGCGCGGAAGCTTGGGCTCTTGCTCTGCTGTCTTCCCAAACCATGTCGGGTCTTCTAGGCAAGGGAAACGGTGGCGGCATGAATCGCGGCATCAGCCGGATGAATACGGGAATAGGGAGTCGGCCGCGAGTTGGGTGGCTCCCTTCTTTCCGGCATGGTCCTCAGTTCGGCAGAGATGTTCAACTGTTGGCGCGTGTGAGGCCTCGACTACTCGATCCCCCGTTCGTCTATCGACCGAATGGGCGAGCCCTGCTCTGGCTTGAGCCATGGGACGGCACTGGTGGTCACCCATTGTGGACTCTTGATCCATTCTTTATCGAAATTGCTCGCAGATATCGCTTGATCCCATCCAGTCGAGGGTATCAAGTAGTCTCGGCAGGCTCTGCAGCAACATTTATTGACGGTGCGGACGCGCTGAAGGGAAACGTGGGCGATCCGTGGATACCTATCAACCTCACGACCAATGGAGCACTCACAGTAGTACGGTCTGGCCTCCATGTTGAACTCCTGCGCAAGCTCATACTTCCCGATTCAGATGGCCAAACGGACCTAAAGCCGGCGGCGATGCAGGATATACCATCCGAGTCGGGCCCCGGTTGGCTTTCAGCTTCGGTGTTAGCGCGAGGCAACGGCACGACGGACGGCTTTCACGAGGCAGCCATCCGGGTACCGGAGAGAGCGCGTTTCGTACTGTTCGGCAAGTGTCCAGAACGGGATCGCTTGGCTGGTTTGTCGAAGAAGGGTCTGGAGATCGCATCGACCATTCAATACAAAGCGCTTCGGCCGGCACTGTTCGCCCTGATGGAGGGCGGCCCAGACACCATCAAGCTCGACAACGCCGAGATTGGCCGCTGGGTCGACAAAGCAGCAGTTCCCTACAACAGAGACTGGAACCCTCTCTATTTTGACTGGCTATGGACCACGCTGGACGAAGCCGACGATTCTGCTGCGCTGACGTTCTGGTTTTCGCAACTGTGCGGATTGGCAGATGCCACGTTGCAAGCTGCCTTCGAACGTGTCCCCGTGCGCAGCGGGCGCAACTATAGAGGCAAGACCAAGGCACGAAGCATCTTCAGCGGTTCGCTGCACAAGCATCTCAAACAGTACATGGAGGCGACTCATGAACCCGCTTGAACCCCGCTCGCCCTCGGCGCACGTGCCCGCAATGGCGCGAACCCTTGCCGACCCCCACTTTCCCAACGGCGAGCGGGCCGCCTTGAAGCGCATGGGACTGGAAGGCCCGTCGCCCCTGGCACTGTATCGCTTCATTCTGGACGAAGTGGACGAGCCTTGGCAGAGCGACACCTGGACCCGTCGCTGGCGCGCGTTGCTTTGTGCGCTGGCCATTCAGCGCGACGGCGGCTTCGATCCCTCTCGACCCTGGGGCAAGGCTCTGGCGGAAGCTGGATTCGCCGAGAGCCGGCTCGAGCGTCTGCTGGCTGCGCAAGGAGACACCCAGCTCACCCTGGCGTTGCGCGCCGCTCGGCAACTGGCGGCCAAAGGCCTCGCCTGCGACTGGCGCCAACTTGCCGACCTCATTTTCTCAACAGACCCCGAGATTCGTGAGCGAATCAACACCCGCATCGCCAGAGATTACTACCACAACCTCGAGAAGGATTGACGCCATGTTTCTGCAGATCCACACGCTCACATCGTACGCCGCAGCTTTGCTCAACCGGGACGACGCCGGGCTGGCAAAACGCATTCCCTTCGGCAATGCCGAGCGGATGCGGATCTCTTCGCAGTGCCTGAAGAAGCACTGGCGCGATGATTTCCACCGGAGCCTCGGCATGCCCGGTGGAATTCGTTCGAGGCTGTTCTTCGAGCGAGAGATTCTCGGCCGGGTGGTTGCGTCGGGCGTCGCCGAGAGTTCCGCACGGCAACTCACTGAGGCCTTGCTCAAACGCTTGATCCAAGGCGGACAGGACAAGGACAACCCATTGCGCTTGAAGCAACCCGTGTTGTTCGGCAAACCCGAAGCCGACTATCTGGTGCGCCTGATCGTCGAGTGTGCAGCCAGTGACATTGACCCGGTGAAGTCGCTCGAGGACAGTCTGAAGGCCCAGAAAGGTAACCTGCAGGCAATGTGGCGAGCTGCCGGGGTCGATCTGATATCGGGTATCGAAGGCGCAATGTTTGGCCGCTTTGTCACCTCCGACATCCTCGCTCGCACCGATGCCGCAGTACATGTTGCGCACGCGCTTACCGTCCATGCACTGTCGACTGAAGTCGACTATTTCACGGTGGTCGATGATCTCAAGGAAGCTGACGAAGACGCCGGCGCCGCGCACGCGGGCGACATGGAACTGGGTGCCGGGCTGTTTTACGGCTACGTCGTGGTAGATGTCCCGCTGCTGGTCTCCAACCTGTGCGGGTGCGATCCGCAATCCTGGCAGAGACAGCCGCAGCCAACGCTGCAGGATACACGCGAGGTGATCGAGCGGCTGGTGCAAGCCATCGCCACCGTCAGCCCTGGCGCCAAGCTGGGCTCCACAGCGCCGTATGCTCGCGCCGAACTCCTCCTGTTGGAGTATGGCACGGCCCAGCCCCGCACGCTGGCGAATGCCTATCTGCAGGCGTTGAAACCCAAAGGCAATCCGCTGCAGCAAGCGATCGACGCTCTCGGCCACCACCTGGCCGCAGTCGACGCAATGTATGGTCGCGAGGAGCAGCGTTTCGTTGCATCGACCCACGACACGTCCACCATCAAGGACACCCCTCGGGCACCGCTCAGGAATACCGTCCAGGCGGTTCTCGACCACCTGCTCGGAGCCGACTGATGGACGCCCTGATCCTGCGTTTTGACGCCCCGCTGATGAGCTTTGGCGGCGTCGTCGTCGACCAGCACAACGTCACCGACCGCTTTCCCGGCCTGTCGTTGTTCGCAGGTTTGCTGGCGAATGCTCTGGGCTGGCGGCACTCGGACGGCGAGCGCATTGGCCGGCTGCAGGATCGCTTGCTGGTCGCCAGCCGCTGGGACATCCTCGGTGCGCTGCTGGAGGACTACCACACGGTGGATTTGGGTCAGCGCAAGATGCGCGAAAAGGGCTGGACCACGCGGGGCGAACCGGAACACCGGGACGGCGGTTCCGATGCCAAGTTCGGTACGCATCAGCGCTATCGCCATTACTGGGCCAACGGACTCCTCACCTCCGCGCTCGCTCTGGGCAACGCGGACGAAGCACCGGGCCTTGGCGAACTGGAAGTAGCATTGCGCCGCCCCGCCCGGCCCTTGTTTCTCGGCCGCAAGACCTGCCTACCGAGTTCGCCCATACTCCTCGGGTACCGAACGGGGAGCGACCTACTCACGATTCTGCGCGAGGTACCGCGCGCGACCTGTCCGCAGCGGCGAACGTCGGGCGGTATGCCCGCGCGCTGGCCCGCCAGCCTGGGCGAGGCTCTGGAAGCGCAGGTCCGTCCGGTGTACGATCAGCGCGACTGGAAGAACCAGTGGCACTCCGGCAGTCGTCAGGTGGCGGAAGGGACGCTTCAGGAGGTGCTGCCATGCACATGATCGACTTACCGCTGGACAGCGCCGCTTTGATGCGCTTCGCCTGGCGCCAGGGGCATGCCGGCAGCCGCAGTCAGATAGACGAGGACCGCGGCTATGCTGCACATGCCTGGCTTGCGGCAGCCCTTGGCGAGTACATGCCACGTCCGTTCAGGCTGATGGAAACGCGCAATGGCTTGCGTCTGTTGGGCTACGGTGCAACAGACGTCGCAACACTCGTACAGCACGCGCGGGACTTCGCCTTGCCGGACACCTTGGCAGTTTGCGATTGGTCTGCCGCGGCCGACAAGGAAATGCCGACCGGGTGGACTGCAGGGCGGCGTCTGGGCTTCGAAGTGCGCGTTTGTCCGGTGATTCGCGGCGAGCGTGAGCGGGACCTGTATCTGGTCGAAGTGGATCAGGCCAAAGCGGAGAGTCGGGAACCAGCAAGCCGCGCCGAGGTGTACGTTCGCTGGCTAGAATGCCAACTGGAACGTGAGGGCGCTGCACATCCGGTTGCGGCAACCGTCAACCTGATCGGCTTTCGCCGAGTTCGAACGATGCGGCGATCGCGCGCGGGGCAGAGCCCTCGTAGACAGGTGGTTGAACGACCGGACGCCCTGATCACCGGTGAGCTTCTCGTCGGCGATCCGGATCGCTTCGGCAGGCTGCTGACGCGCGGCATTGGCCGACATCGCGCCTTCGGTTTCGGCATGTTGTTGCTCCGACCGCCGATGACGGGCGCTGCCTGACATGGGGGGTCTGCTCGCTGGCCGACTGGGTCTTGCGCAAGCGAGAATTCCACACGTTGACCGTCACGGTCTCGTCTGGCTCTCCCGTGGTCGGCTGTTTGTCGAGGATGGAACGTTACGCTTCGTCTGCACGGAGTCCGCTGAGATCCAAGCTGGCGACTACGCCATACCGTACCAGAGGGTATCCTTGATCCTGCTCGGGCCCGGATCGACAGTCAGCCACGACGCCCTTCGTATCCTCGCAAGGCACGGCACCCTACTCGCAGCCGTTGGTGAAGGAGGCACGAAGTTCTACACGGCACCACCCATGGGTCAGGGACGTAGCGAGGTCGCCCGCGCTCAGGCCCGGATCTGGGCGGACGACAATCTTCGGCTAGACATCGCGCGGAAGATGTACGCGTTTCGTTTCGGAAGAATCCTGCCACACCGTGACATCGCGGTCCTGCGAGGCATCGAGGGCGCACGCATGAAGGAAATCTACCGCGTCGAGGCAGACCGTCATCGTTTGCCGTGGCAGGGCCGTCGCTACGACAGAAGTCGTCCCGAGGGCGCAGATATTCCGAACCAGGCCATCAACCACGTCGCCACCTTCGTCGAGTGCGCCGCCGATGTAGCGGTAGCCGCTGTCGGTGCTCTGCCGCCGCTTGGGTTCATTCACGAAGATTCGAGCAATGCGTTTACCCTGGACATCGCCGATCTTTACAGAGCAGAGGTCACGATTCCGTTGGCTTTCCGCGTCGGGCGTCGCGTTTGCGACAATCCCAACCTCGACCTTGAGCGAACGCTTCGCAAGGAAGCAGCCATGGAGTTTCGTCGCGGCAAGCTGATCCCAAAGATGATCGACCGAATCAAGGAGTTGCTTGGTGTCGATGACATTGGTAGTGACGCGCAACGTGAGTAGTCGCGTGCGAGGATTTCTCGCGTCGTCGCTACTCGAGCTCGCTCCGGGAGTGTATAGCGCCCCGCATATTTCACCGGCCGTTCGCGAGCGCATTTGGCTGGTGCTGACAGACTGGTTTTGCCGGGAAGAGAATGCGTCGGTCGTGATGGTGTGGGCCGACACCACGGCGCCCTGCGGTCAGTCGGTCCGCACTCTGGGCAGTCCGCCCGTTACCGTAGTATCGCTAGATGGTCTGCTGGCCACCTCACGATCGACCGCTCTTTAACAATTCACTATAATTCATAGCGTTGTGATCTAGAGCTTCCCCCGCGCTCGCGGGGATGGACCTGGTCATCGGCTGCTGGTGCTCGATCCGTACCGGCTTCCCCCGCGCTCGCGGGGATGGACCTGTCTCGAAATGCAGCAAATGGTTGAGAAGCTGGCTTCCCCCGCGCTCGCGGGGATGGACCCGACTGGCAGACATCGAGCACCAGTCCGAGTTGGCTTCCCCCGCGCTCGCGGGGATGGACCCGGGATGTCGAACCGCGCACCGCTCAAAAACTCGCTTCCCCCGCGCTCGCGGGGATGGACCCTTCTTTGATGTCCTGCCGCATTGCCTTCTGCTGCTTCCCCCGCGCTCGCGGGGATGGACCCTTCTCCGTGTATGAATCCAGGCATGTCAAAGTGCTTCCCCCGCGCTCGCGGGGATGGACCCGAAGACGAAATGCCGTTTGGCGAGGGCTACGCGCTTCCCCCGCGCTCGCGGGGATGGACCCTCCACGGCCGCCTACGCCGTCGCCTACGCCATGCTTCCCCCGCGCTCGCGGGGATGGACCTGCGTCTGAACCGTGGCTGCTCCAGTCGTGCTCGCTTCCCCCGCGCTCGCGGGGATGGACCCCAGTCCGTGGTCCGCATCGGGGCGCGGTGGGTGCTTCCCCCGCGCTCGCGGGGATGGACCCTTTCCAGCCAGCAGCGTTCAGCAGCGCTTCAAGCTTCCCCCGCGCTCGCGGGGATGGACCCGTCATTCCGCAAATCCTTTGCACCTTTGCAACGCTTCCCCCGCGCTCGCGGGGATGGACCCGCGGATGCGCACGAAATCAGAGTCCTCTCCGTGCTTCCCCCGCGCTCGCGGGGATGGACCCGTGCAAGACATGGAACTTTCTGGCGGCTCTCAGCTTCCCCCGCGCTCGCGGGGATGGACCCGTCGATGGCCTTGCAGCGTTTTCCGGAGCAGAGCTTCCCCCGCGCTCGCGGGGATGGACCCGTCTCGATTGTCGGGAACACCGCCCGGATCGGGCTTCCCCCGCGCTCGCGGGGATGGACCCGCGCGCCTCCATTCCGGATCGAGCTCCTTCGCGCTTCCCCCGCGCTCGCGGGGATGGACCTTTCCCGGCGTCAATGGGCTGCTGAATCTATCGGCTTCCCCCGCGCTCGCGGGGATGGACCTGAATAGGCGCGGCCTTCGCTGCCGTTGTAGCGGCTTCCCCCGCGCTCGCGGGGATGGACCTCTATCGAACGTGAACCCGGTCAGCACCACTTCGCTTCCCCCGCGCTCGCGGGGATGGACCCGGTGCGGCACTCCGTACAGCACGCGAATGCAAGCTTCCCCCGCGCTCGCGGGGATGGACCCAGCCGGTCGCCGACGGCGATGGCGAGGGCAGAGCTTCCCCCGCGCTCGCGGGGATGGACCCTCGGTCGAAGCGCTCATCAGCTCGGCGCCCGAGCTTCCCCCGCGCTCGCGGGGATGGACCCGCAACCGCTACGTCTCGGCGCCCGAAATCATTGCTTCCCCCGCGCTCGCGGGGATGGACCCATCCGGCCCTGGCGGTAGGCGTTTTCGATGCGGCTTCCCCCGCGCTCGCGGGGATGGACCTCTCCAGCGTCCCGTCCGTAGTGTTCAGCGCCAGCTTCCCCCGCGCTCGCGGGGATGGACCCATGGCCGACGGCGTCGCGCTGTTCCACGCCAAGCTTCCCCCGCGCTCGCGGGGATGGACCCTGATCGAAGCCGACCAGATCCCGGCAGACACCGCTTCCCCCGCGCTCGCGGGGATGGACCCGACACGATCGAGGTTGCCTACCTCGACGGCAAGCTTCCCCCGCGCTCGCGGGGATGGACCCGACAAACCGATTGATCAGCCCCTTGTTCAACTGCTTCCCCCGCGCTCGCGGGGATGGACCCATATCCGGAAAAACCGGCCGATACCCGACCACGCTTCCCCCGCGCTCGCGGGGATGGACCTTCAGCCCTGTCTCGTCGCAGACTCTCGACTCCGCTTCCCCCGCGCTCGCGGGGATGGACCCGTCCGCGCCGGCTACTTCACGCCGACGAAGCGGCTTCCCCCGCGCTCGCGGGGATGGACCCGTCCGCGCCGGCTACTTCACGCCGACGAAGCGGCTTCCCCCGCGCTCGCGGGGATGGACCCGGCGCCCCCGACCGGCTCGCACTGCTCCCCGGGCTTCCCCCGCGCTCGCGGGGATGGACCCGCATGGCAACGCACGGTCGAGGACGCGCGCAAGCTTCCCCCGCGCTCGCGGGGATGGACCGTTGGAAGCGATGCATCTCGGAGCTGCTGACGGGCTTCCCCCGCGCTCGCGGGGATGGACCCTTGTTGATCAGGTCGCCGATGGACTGGCCGCCGCTTCCCCCGCGCTCGCGGGGATGGACCCTTGTCACGCTTCTTGGTGTATTTCAGTTGCAGGCTTCCCCCGCGCTCGCGGGGATGGACCCGGGAGATGCATCGTCGGTCTGCTTGGCGTGCTGCTTCCCCCGCGCTCGCGGGGATGGACCCCTCGTAGTTCCCCGCGAGGTCGACCCGAGTAAGCTTCCCCCGCGCTCGCGGGGATGGACCCTTCACGATGGACCACATCTGGGACGTCTCCGAGCTTCCCCCGCGCTCGCGGGGATGGACCCTTGAAGACGCGCTTGGCCTGGTTGTCACTGGCGCTTCCCCCGCGCTCGCGGGGATGGACCCTCGGACAGATAGCCGTCCAGAGCCGCGCGGAGGCTTCCCCCGCGCTCGCGGGGATGGACCCTTTCATGCCGCCTCGCCCTTCTGTCTGATCTTGCTTCCCCCGCGCTCGCGGGGATGGACCCTGCGCGTAGGTGCTGCCGACCGGGATGTGGGCGCTTCCCCCGCGCTCGCGGGGATGGACCTGACGAGGACCGCGCGGTCGCGCTGGCGGATCAGCTTCCCCCGCGCTCGCGGGGATGGACCCGACTTTTCCGTGATGGTAGATTTCCGACTCAAGCTTCCCCCGCGCTCGCGGGGATGGACCCGACGGTGGCCAGTCCTGCTGTCTGCGGCAGACGCTTCCCCCGCGCTCGCGGGGATGGACCCGGCATCGGGTATTTCGAGGGTTGCGTGATCAAGCTTCCCCCGCGCTCGCGGGGATGGACCCGCGACCCGCTGCACGCGCTGGCCTTCCCCGACGCTTCCCCCGCGCTCGCGGGGATGGACCCCTCCCCCGTATCGGGATCGATCATCCCGTCGAGCTTGCCCCGCGCTCGCGGGGATGGACCCTTGTCGAGGTATACCTCGGCCCCCGATCGTGCCGTGCCGCGAGCTTTCCCGTCTCTTTCCAGCGGCCGGTGGCACACCGGACGCGGTCGGAGGGAGCATGGATCCATCCGCATTGCGGCCAGCGAAAAACACCGGCAAAGCAAAGACATTTGTACTAACATGGTTTGGCATCCTGTTCCCGGATGAAAGCAGATCGCCCTCTCCTTTGGCGGAGCGAGTCGTGAGCAGTAGCGGCAACGAAGAGAAGCGCCAGCAAGCCGGCCCGCGTGCCTCGTGGTCTGGCGACGCCTTGATCGGCCGGCTGGGTCGCATGTTGCGCCGACTACGGCGGCAAGCCCGGCAAGCGGACCCGCAGCCAGCGCCACGAGCACAGCGTCGCGAAGGCCTGATCTTCGAGTCCCTCGAGCCCCGGATGTTGCTGTCGGCTGACCTCGCTGTCGTCGACGCGGCTGGCCTTGCGGGTTATTTCGATGCCGTGCAGACGCGCCTGGAGAGCGATGTATTCAGCGCACCCATCCCGCTCATCGGCACCCAGCTGGTCACGATCGAGTCCGGCGACATCGCCGGCCAAATCGCCGATGCACTGCGCAACTTCTCGCTGCCGACGCCACCCGGCGAACGGGTGACGCCCGACGCGGTCAAGGAGGGCCTCGAGGCCGCACTGGGGGATCTGATCGAAGACGGCCGCATCGACGCCACGACGAACGCCGAGCACAGTCACTACGAGTTCGCGCTGACGCTTGCCGGCAGTGCCGACGAGCGCATCGACCTCGACCTGGCACTCGGTGAGGATCCGCTGATCTCGGCACGACTCGGCACACACGACGAGGTCGACCTCGGCTTCGATTGGCGCTTCGAACTCGTTTTCGGTGTCGACGAGGATGCACAGGGCCGCTCGTCGTTCTACATCGATTCGACGTCCGCGAACGAACTGCAGCTCACGGATGTCGTTGCCGTGCTCGACGGCGGTGACGATGGCGTGCTCGCTGCCAAGGGGACGGCGGGCGTCTTCGGCGCGCTGATCCGGAAGGACCAGGGCCAGCCGGACGCAGACGGCGGCCCCGAAGCGCCCCTGCCGAGCCGTTTCAGCGGCCGCTTCGACATCGACGTCGCCGGCGGCGGCGCCGACCGCCGCCTGAGCCCGGCCGAGATCCCGGCCCTCGTCGTCGGCGCGACGGTGACCGGCGACTCCGACATCCACCTCGACATCGATGCGGCGATGGTGCCGGACTTCGCGGTCGTCGCCGAGTCCGACCGGGTCTTCAACCTCGCGGTCGAGGCCGATGTCCATATCACGCAGCTTTTCAGCGCTGCCGACACCCGCGCCGACTCCTTCGGCGCTCCGATCGACATCGATTACGAGGGCGTGCGCCTCGATCTCGGCACCTTCTTCTCCGAGTTCTTCGACCCGACGGTCCAGTCGATCCAGTCCGCGCTGGCGCCATTGAAGCCGATCGTCGACTTCCTCACCTTCCCGATCCCGGTGCTCAGCGAGATCGGCGAGGCGATCGGCTACGGATCGGTGACGCCGATCGACCTCGGCGTCACCGCCACCTATCTCGACCCGACCCTGACGCAGCAGCAGAAGGACGTGCAGCTCGCCCGGCTGGTTGCCGCCAAGGAGGTGCTCGGCGTCGTCGACGTCTTCCTTGACCTGAAGCCCATCGGCGAAGGACTGCCGCAGACGGTCGACCTGGGCAACTTCCGGATGCAGTTGACGCAGTCGGGCCGCGCCGACGATGACCCGGCGGATGTCGAACGCCAGATCAAGCTGACCAAGGAGAATCCCTATCCCGATGCGCTGAAGAAGGTCCAGGACAGCAACCAGACCTTCGACAATGTCTTCTCGGACATCAGTGGCAACCTCTCGTTCCCGTTCCTGAACGACCCGACCGCCGTGCTCGGGATGCTGCAGGGCAAGACGACCGCGTCACTCGTCGAGGCCGGTTTCGAGTTCAACCTCGGCTACACGTTCAAGAAACAGTTCCCGATCCCGGCACTGCCGCTCCTCGAAGTCGAGCTGGCGCTGACCTTCCTGGCAACACTCGATTTCGACGTCGGCTACGACCTCTTCGGCGCCAACCTGCTGACCAGGAACCTCGATTTCTCGAGCGACGCAGCGCTGCAGCAAAGCGTGCGCGAGCAGGTTCATCGCCTGCGCGACGGTCTCTACTTTGACGACCACATTGGCGCCGATCCCAACGACCTCGGCGCCGGCACGCCGCCGGCGCAGGTCGCCGACGGCGATCACGAGTTCGACCAGCCCGAACTCAAGCTGTCGGCCAAGATGACCGCGGGCGCAGCGATCGGACCCGATCTCTACGTCGCCGAACTGCAGGCCGGCGTCCGCGTGTTCTTTGATACACAGGTCCGGATCGACCTCAACGACCTGCCGGAACCGCAGTCGCCGGTGCAGTTCGACTATGTCAACGGCCTGCTCGAGGGCTACTACGTTCCCGAGGTACCGCAGGCTCCCTTCACCTACGACGGACGGGTGCGGCTGAACGAGCTGACACTGGCCTACGACGCCAACCCGGCGGGCGTCACCAACTCGTCCGGTGCCCTCTATGCCGGGCTCGAGGCCTTCGTCTTCATGGCGGTCGGTTTCTGGCCGTTCAAGATCGTCCTCGTCGACGAAACCTGGACGCTGCTGCAGGCCAACATCTACGACTTCAACATCTACCAGTTGAGCGACGCGCAGGTGCTCGCCGGCGTACGGGTGAACCCGCCCGTGCTCGGCGAGGTGACTGGCGACGGCACCCTGAACCTCTTCATGGGCGATACCGCCCACCGGCGGGTCAACACCGGCGTCAACCGTGCCGGCACCGACAGCGTCATCGACGAAGGCTTCGACATCCGGTCGAACGGCCTGACGGACGCCAGCGATCCCGATGGCGGCGAGACGATCGTCGTCAAGTTCCTGGTGCCCGATGGATCCGGCAATCGCGTCGAGCGTGCGCAGCAGAGCTTCCGCGGCGTCAAGCGAATCATCGGGAGTGGCGGCAGCGGCGACGACTCGATCGTCGTCGACCGGACGGTCCGCTCGCCGATCGATCTGTACGGCGACGCCGGCAACGACGAATTGTCCTCCGCCGGCAGCGGCGCAGCCGCTTTCGGCGGCGGTGCCGGGAATGACCGCCTCACCGGCGGCACGGGCGACGACCTGCTCGACGGTGGCGACGGTGACGACCGTCTCAGCGGCGGTGCCGGGCGCGACACGCTGCGCGGTGGCGGCGGGGACGACCGGCTCGGTGGCGGCAGCGGCGATGACGACCTCGGTGGCGGGATTGGCAGTGACACCTATGACTGGACCCCGGGCCAGGGCAGCGACCTCGTCTCCGAGACGCCCGACGCGGCTGCCAGCGACGCGTTCACCGTCACCGGTACGACGCGCAGTGACGTGCTGGCAATCGACAGGATCGACGACGGCGGCAAGTGGACGCTGCGCCTGCAGGTTGGCGACGGTCAGGCGCCGGTCGACACCCTGCGGCTCGGCGACATCGAGCGCCTGTCGGTCAACGCCGGACGCGGCTCAGACCTGGTGACCGTCGGTGACATCGACGGCACCGGCCTGGCGCTGCTGGCAATCGACCTCAAGGCGGCCGACGAGCCGATCGCCAGCCTCGACAGCGACCGCGTCGTCTTCGCCGGCACGGCCGCTGACGACAGGCTGAGCATCGAAGGCGTGTACGCCACCTTCAATCGCACCGACCTCGGCGCCGACCCTACCGGCGGCGGCAGCGTCGAGATCGCCAAGCCGATCCTGCAACTGCGCGACCAGTCGGCCGGCCGCGACAACCGCTTCTTCATCATCAACAGCCGGCCGGGGCGCGACACCCTGCTCGTCCAGGGTCTCGGCGGCAATGACCTGCTGACCCTCGCCGCCGGCAGCGCCGGCATCGACGTCGCCGAACTGATCGGCGTGACGCTCGCGGGCGGCGCCGGCGACGATACGCTCGCAGCGGTCTACGACGACGTCCTGCTCGCTGGCGGCGACGGCGTCGACAGCGTGCGCATCACGGGCGATGGCAGGCTGGTCGATGGCGTGACGACGCTGCAACTCTTCGCTGGCGACCTGCTGGTCGAGCGCACCGCAGCAACTGGCGGCACGATCGACGACCGCCTGCGCCTGGCTGAGGTCGAAGCGCTGCGGCTCGAACTCGGATCCGACTTCGGCGGCAATTCCTTGCACGTCGCCGGCACGATCAGCGGACCGGTCGACATCGTCGCCGGCACGCGTCCCGACACGATTGCGCTGCAGGGGCTGGCAGGACCGACGACGGTCCGCCTCGCCGGTGACGACGACAGTGTCACCATCGGCAAGGATGGCACGCTGGCCGGCATCACTGCGGGGATCGAGGTTCTCGGCAGCGACGGCGGCGACCAGCGCTTGCTCGTCGACGCCGGCGCCGAAGTCGCCGATGCGGTCGTGACCGTCGCCGGAGGGATGATCACCGGGCTGGGCGGCGGCGGAGCCATCCGCTGCGACGCTGCTGTCGACAGCGTCGGGCTGCGGCTCGGCCGCGGCAATGACCGCCTCGACGCACCGGCGCTGGCGCAGCACCTCGTTGTCGACACCGGCGCCGGCAGTGACCTCGTCGTCGCCAGCCTCGACGGCAACGCGGCCACTGCGGCCGCAGGAGCGAGCCTGGTGACGACGGCAGCCGAACGGGTCGTCTTCGCAAGTTCGGCCAACACCGCCGCCACCGACTGGCGACTCGCCGACGATGCGCTGCACGCGGGCGCGCCGGGCGCCAATGGGACGCTCGTCCTGCAGACGATCGCCGCCAGCGAGGTGGATCTGGCACTCGGCGATGGCGCCGACACGCTGCGCGTGGGCGCCCTGCGGACAGCGACCACGGTCGACCTGCGCGGCGGCGCCGACCTCGTGACGATCGGCGACTCGCGACCAGCCGACGCCGATGCGCGGCGCGACCTGACCGACATCACGGCGACGCTGCAACTGCAGGGCAGCAGCGGCGACGACGCACTGCTGATCGACGACGCCGCCCACCTGGCGATGGCTGCGCCCGGGGTCGTCGACGTCGGCCGTATCCGTGGCCTGGGCATGGGCGCTGCAGCCGGGCTCGATTTCAGCGGCTTCGAATCGCTCGACCTCACGCTGGGCGACGGCGCCGACGAACTGACGCTGGTCGACACCGCGATCACGACGACGCTGCGCACCGACGCTACGACAGCCGGTCGCGCGGACCGGGTCCTGGTGCGCAATGCGGCGGCGGGTGCAACGATCGATCTCGGCGCCGGCGACGACGAGGTCACGGTCCTCGCCGGTACGGCCCTGACACTCGCCGCCGGCGCGGGTGTCGATACCGTCAGTTTCGACGTCAGCGGCAGCACGGCGGCCGTCACGGGGGCCGTGCTCGGCGGCAGCGGCGGCAGCGGCCAGGTCAGCGGCATCGGCCCGGTGATCGATGCTGCTTTCCTCGGTTTCGACGCCGCCCGGCTGCGCTTTGGCAGCGGCAGCGACGGACTGCTCATCGACGACGCGCTCGACGCCGTCGCCCTGACCGCGGACATGGGCAGTGGCGACGACCAGGTGACGATCAGCCGGATCGGATCGGCGACCCAGATCGTCGGCGGCAGCGGTCAGGATCAGGTGCGCCTCGACATCCCCGCCGCCCCCGAATCTCCGCTGCATGCCGGCCTGATCGACGATCTCGGCCTCTCCGGAGTCGAGACCCTGGAGGTCGACAACCACGCGCACGACGGCGCCGTCGACTGGCAGCTCATCGACGGCCGGCTGCTCGGCAACGGCGCGCCGATCGCCTACGCCGATGCGGCTGGCCAACTGCTGTTGCGTGCCGGCAGCGCCGCGGGCGACCTGCTGACGGTGCAGACGACCAGCAACCCGGTCGAAGCGACGATCAATGGCAACCGCATCGACGTCCTCGCCGAACCGGTGGTCTTGTTGCGCGACGACGTCGCCACCGAGCTGCGCGGGCTGCGAAGCGTCGTCGATTTCGACGATCTGATCGCCGGTACTGCGAGCTACCGCGAAGACGGCTTCGTTTTCAGCACTGGCGCCGGCACGCTGGCCCGCGAGCCGGCGGGCAGCCCGAGCCCGGCGTTGCTGATTGGCAGCGGCAGCCTGCGCAGCGCGGTCGCCGGCGGGAAGTTCAGTGTTCAGGGCATCGACCTGTCGGCGCTGACCAGCGACGTGCGGACGGTCCGCTTCATCGCTTACGACGAGAACGACCAGCCGGTCGCCGGACCGCTCGACGTCGCGCTCGACCCCGCGGCTGGCAGCGCGCGCCGCAGCATCAACTTCGACGCGACCCTCTTCGGCAGCCTGGCGCGGCTCGACTGGCTGGCCGACGGCGCCGTGCTGATGGACAACGTCGGGCTCGGCGCCGAACTCGTCACACGCAGCGAACCGCTGCTGTCGATCCCGCAATCCACCCTGCTCGCCAACGGGGGCGGCGTGGTCACGATCGACACGACGAACGCGACGATCAACGGCCGGCTTTCCGGCGCGAGGCTCGACGCCACCGGCCAGAGGAATCCGCTGTTCACGACATCACTGGTCGACGGCGTGCGCCAATTCCTTTTCGCGGGCGACCTGCTGCTGCCGGCAGACACGACGATCGACGTCAACGGCCAGTTCGGATTGTCGCTGGCGGCGACGAACGACATCATCGTCGGAGAGCGGGTCGTCGTCGATGCCTCGGCCGGCGGGGGGTTCCGGCCGGAGGCTTCGCTCACGGCCTTCGACAACCAGGGCACCGCCGGAGCCTGGACCCTGCTGGTCCAGGACGACGCCTACGGTGATGCCGGCTGGTTGAACGACTGGGCGTTGACGATCACGCTCAGCACCGGTGAAGTGTTCACGCAGCGCGGAGGCGGCGGCACGATTCCCGACCGGCCGCTGATCGGTTCCTCTGGCTCGCTGAACTCGTCGATCAGCGTCAGCGACCTCGGCGCGGTCAAAGACGTCAACGTCACCGTCGATATCAGCCACCCGCTGACCCGCGACCTCGACGTCTATCTGATCCATGGCGGCAGGACGGTCGAACTGTTTACCGACATCGATCGACCGGGCAACCGGTTCTTCAATGATACGGTGCTCGACGACGAGGGCGCGCTGTCGATCACACAGGTGGCGACCTCTTCGATGCTCGTCGGCCCCGTTGCGGGGCCTGGCGGCGGCGCTGGCGGCGGCGCGGGCACTGGTGGCAGCGGTGGTGCCGGCGGCGACGGCGGCGGCGGCGGCGCCGGGGGTTCCGGTGGCATCGGTGGCGGCAGCTACTACTCCGGGACGATCGAGTGGGGTGAGGCCGGAGATTGGGGCGCGCACGGCGGCAACGGCAGTGGCGGCAGCGGTGGCAGCTATGGGAACCCGGGGTTGGCCGGCTCGGCTGGAGTCAATGCGGCTGGCAGTTCGGGACTCGGCGGCAGCGGCGGTGCCGGCGGCAGCCCGAGCGGGCCGGGACTGGGCAGCGACGATGACGCCCACTATGGCGGTGGCGGCGCGCCGAGCAGCGGCAGTGGTGGCGATGGTGGCGCAGGCGGCGACGGCGGCAGCGGGCGGGCCGGCGAGAGCGTGCCCGGAAATCCCGGCAGCGCTGGCAGCGGCGGCCTGGCCGGCAGCAACACGGGAGCGGGCGCGCTGATCTCGGGTGGCGGTGGCGGTGGCGGTGGCGGCGGCGGCGGAGCAGGCTCCGGCGGCAGTGGTGGTGGCGGCGGCTCCAGTGGCGGCGGTGGTGGCGGCGGCGGCGAAGGCTACAACGCTTTTCTCGGTGACGAGGTGCATGGCGGTCGCGGTGGCGATGGTGGCGACGGCGGTCGCGGCGGTGACGGCGGCGACGGCGGCGATGGCGGTGCCGGCGGAGCGGGCGGTGGTGGTGGCGGCGCCGTCGAAATGGTTGCCCTTGGCCGCATCGTCGTCGGCGCCGCGTCGCGCCTGCAGGCCCAAGGGGCTGCCGGTGCGGCAGCGACCAACCAGGGCTACAACGCCGGGGTGAACGAAGGGCGCGATGCCTTGCTCAATAGTGGCCAGAACGCGGGGCTCAACGACTACATCCACAGCGGCCGCGAGTCGAGCTGGTTCTTCGGCACCTGGTATGGTGGGGTCGGAGGCAGTGGCGGCGCCGGTGGCAGCGGCGGACCGGGCGGCGTCGGTGGCAGCGGTGGCTCCGGCGCGGCAGGCGCGGCAGGCGCCGGCGGCACGATCAAGCTCTCCGGATCGGTCATCACGGCGAGCGGTGCGGTCACCGTGGACACTTCGGGCGGCGCCGGTGCCGCGGCGAGCGGCGAAGCGGGCCGCTATCTGCTCGAGGCCAACGCCAGCACCCTCAATGCCGCACTCGTCGGGACGGTGCTCGAAGCGTACGACCCGCTGCGGCAACTGCGGCCCAACCCGTTCGTCGCGGGCACGCCGGCCACACCACTGATCGCCGGGCTGCGCGGCGGCGCCGAGGCCTATGGCCTGCTCGAGGGCGTCACCGCAGCCGATTTCACCGCGCTCACTGCCGCTGCGCCGGCCGCCGCCGTCGCCGCCGTCGTCCGGCTCGACCGCGGACCGGCCGCCTACGGCGCCGACTACGACCACTTTGACATGCTGCTGTTCATCAACCTCGGCAACGAGGAGCTGCGCACACCGATGCTCGGCGTCGCAGCAGCCGGTTCAGCCGCATCGTCCGTCCAGGATCTGCGCATCGGCGGTCTCGGCCCCGACGTCCGGCTCGGCGTGCTCAACGGGCACGAGGTCTGGGCCACGCTGATCCCGGATGTCGCGATCGAGCTCGACGCGACGGTCGGGGGAGCGATCGGCAGCGTGCAGGGCCTGCAGAGACGCAGTCTCGCCGATGGCGAGGTGGCGTACATCGAGGCCAGACCCGCCGAGCCGACGATGGTCGGACTGAACGGGCTGGCTGTCGCCGGCGGCCAAATCTACGCGCTCAGCCCGACGCAGGACGCGCTGCTCGTCGTGAACTCGGCCGACTTCAGCGTCCGCCAGCACTTCAGCGACGGCACCGACGCCGTCACGACGCTGGCTGGCGCGAGCGCAGTCGCCGCCAGCGCTGATGGCGCCAACGTCTACGTCGCGAGCCGCGACGATGCGACGGTTTCGGTCTTCGCGCGCGACGCGGGTGGCAACCTGAGCTTCGTACACGCGATCGATCCAGGCGCCGGCCTCGACGTCTTCGACCGCATCGCGCTGCAGCCGGGCGACGGCGGCCAGCTCGTCGTCGCCGGCCCGGACGCCATCGTGCAATTCCTGCGCCAGACCGACGGCGCCGGAATTGGCCGGCTGGTCGCGGGCAAGACCGAGCCGCTCAGCGGCACGAGCGACCTCGCGTACAGCAGTGACGGCCTGCTGCTCTACGTCGCGTGCGCCGACGAACTGCAACTGCGCTCCGCGAGTGACCTGTCGCCGGCGAGCGGGCAGAGCGGCATCACTGGCGCCCGCGTCCTCGGTGTCGCGGCGAGCAGCGACGGGCAGCACGAGCAGGTCTATGTCGCCGGCGCAGGCGGCCGCCTGCAGGTGTTCCAACGGACCTTCGGCAGCACCACGCTGACGCTGCTGCAGACTCTGCAGGAGAATGCGGACGGCGTCCGCGGCCTGGCAGGCGCTGCCGACCTGCTGATCAGCGCCGACGGCACGCGACTTTACGTGCTGACCAGCGGCCGCGCCAGCAACACGCTGACGACCTTCTTCCGCGACCCGGCGACCGGTACGCTGCGCTTCGCGCAAGTCCTGCGCGGCGGGCCGGGACTGGCGGCGCCGGCGGCGGTCGCGCAGGACGCCACCGGAACCATTTACGTCGCCGCCGAGCACGGCTTCGGCACGATACCCGGCGGACTCGCCGCATTCGTCCCGGTCAACAGCGCCACCCCGCAGGCTGAGCGCTTCAGCGTACGCTTCGCTGGCGTCGAGGGCTTGGCGCTCACTAGCGGGGTGTACGACGATGCGATCCACCAGATCGATACGCCGCAGGTGACCACGCTGGCGATCGACACCGGCGACGGCTTCGACCGCGTCGACCTGCTGAACCTTGGCGTGGCGACGACGGTCGACGGCGGGAGCGGCGACGACCGCATCAGCGTCCGCTCTGATACCGCCGGGGCGCTGACTCTGGCCGTAGACTGCGGCGCGGGCGACGACGAACTCGTCGTCCGCGAGTTGGCGGACGACAACGTTTTCACGCTGCGGCTCGGTGCGGGCGACGACGCCGCGCAGGTCGCCGGCGAGAAGTTCCCGGCAACGGCGATGATCGCGCTTGACGGCGGAACCGGCGCAGACACGCTGCGCTTCGGCGCCGCCGGCGGCGCCATCGATCCATCGGTGCCACTGACCCCGGACGGATCGATCCGCGTCGACGGCGTGGACTTCGGGACGCTCGCCTATGTGGCGATCGAGTCGATTCCGGGCTTTCAGCCATCGACAGCAGACACCGGCGGTCCCTACGCGATCGTCGAGGGCGCGGCGCTGACACTGGCCGGCAGCAGCACCGCCGCCACCGGTACGAACATCGTCAGCGAGCGCTGGGATGTGAACGGTGACGGCGTCTTCGACGACGCGCTGGGCCGCTCGCCGACACTGAGCTGGGAGGCGCTGCGGGCGCTCGGTCTGGACGATGACGGCAATTACGAAATCAGCTTCGAAGTCAGCGACACGGCCGGCCATGCGGTCACCGACACCGGTTGGCTGCAAGTCATCAACACGCCGCCGACGCTGGCGGTGGCAAGCGGCGAGGCGAGCGCCAGGGGCGAGCTCGGACAGCCGTTCGAGCTTGGCTTCGCCGCCAGCGACCCGGGTGACGACCTGATCGCCGGCTGGTCGATCGACTGGGGCGACGGCACGACGACCGGGCCGCTGCCGAGCGACGCCGCGCAGGCCAGTCATGTCTATCTCGTCCCGGGCCGCTACACGCCGATCGTCGTCACCAGCGACGACGATGGCAGCGGTGCGTTCGCAGACGTGCCGTCGACACCGGGCTACGCCGCCCGCGGTCCCGAAGTGACGGTATCCCCGAGCGTACCGAGCATCACCAGCGTGGGCACCGCGGTTGCGCTACAGACCGTCGAGGGACTGGGCGTGCGGCTGCACGCTGCCGTTGCCGGCAGCCCGACGACACTGCGCTGGGACCTCGATGGCGATGGCGTCTTTGGCGATGAAAGCCGGCATGGGCAAGGCGCGGACGGCGACCTGACGCTCACCGCGGCCGACCTGGAAGCCCTCGGCTTCGACGACGGCAGCAGCAGCCGTCCGATCGCCGTGCAGGTCGTCTACGGCGACGGCAGCGGCGGCCCGGGCATCGACACGATGACCGGCAGTGCGCTGCTGACGCTGCTCAACGCGGCGCCGACCGGCCGCCTGATCCATACGACACCGGCACCCGGCACGGCCATCGACGAAGGCGGCACGGCCAGCGTCCGCTTCATCGACGCCGACGACCCGTCGGCTGCTGACCGCGCCGCCGGCTACAGCGTCGCCTTCGACTTCGACAACGACGGCCAGCTCGATACGGCCATCGCGCCACTCACGCCGGTCGGAATCGAGGTGCCGGCCAGCTACCTGCGCGAAGCCGGTGTGCGCACGGTACGCGGCGTCCTCTACGACAAGGACGGTGCCTCGTGCGAAGCCTGGACCGGAGTGCTTGTGCGCGAGGTCGCACCGACGCTGACGCTGGACGGCGCCGCCGTCGCCAGCGAAGGCCAGCCCTACCGTTTCACGCTGGCCGCCAGCGACCCGGGCAGCGACACCATCCGCCGCTGGAACATCGACTGGGGCGACGGCACGCAGGAAGTCGTCGACGCGCCGACCGCCGATCTGACGCACGTCTTTGCCGACGACGGGGCGCTGACGATCAGCGTCACCGCGCAGGACGAGGACGGGATCCATCGGGCGAGCAGGCCGGTCGCAGTCGCCAACGTGGCACCCGAATTGATCGTGTCGGGACCGACGACGGTTGACGAGGGTGCCGCGTTCACGCTGACGCTCGCCGCCAGCGACCCCGGCGCCGACACGCTGACCGGCTGGCAGATCGACTGGGGCGATGGCAGCACCGAGACCCTGCGCGGCAATGCCAGGAGCGCTGCGCACCGCTACGCCGACGACAGCGGCGGCACGGCGCTGCAGATCGTCGCCACGGCGACCGACGAGGACGGCGCCCATGCCGTGACGCATGCCGTGACCGTGCGCAACGTGGCGCCCAGAACCACCCTCGGCGGCGTCGGCACCGCGGCCGATCTGCTCGCCGGTCCGCCGCCGGCCGCGACCGTGATGGCAGTCAACGAGGGCGCCAACTTCGTGCTGCGCATCGCCCCGCCGGACGACCCGGGCGACGACACCGTCACCGCCTACGGCATCGACTGGGGTGACGGCTCGCCCGTGCAGATCGTAAGCGCCCCGCCGGCGTCCGCCAGCGGCCTCGTGCCCACGCTCGGCGTCACGCACGCCTACGACGACGGTACTGCCCTGCGCCGCATCACGGTCACGCTCACCGATGAGGATGGCAGCTTCGTCAATCAAACGACCCTCGACGTCGACGTGCGCAACGTGGCGCCGCTGGCGCAACTCAGCAACTCGACCCAGGGCGCCAGCGGGCCGGTCACGCCGGGCGGCAGGGCGACGGTGAGCTTCACGGCGCCCAGTGACGCGTCGTCGGCGGACGAAGCCGCCGGCTTCACTTACGCCTACGATTTCGACAACGACGGCGACTTCGAGATCAGCGGCTCGACCGCGGCGACGGTCGACGTGCCGCCGGCACTGCTCGACACGGCAGGCATCCTGACCGTGCGCGGCGTCCTCACCGACAAGGATGGTGGGGCCTCCGAGTTCTTCTCGGGCGTGCGGGTGCTGCCAGCGATCGAACCCCTGCTGGCAGCCGACGACAGCGCCAGCGTGGCCGAAGACGGTGAGGTGACGATCGACCTGCTCGGCAATGATGCGAACCCCGGCGGCGGTCCGTTCGACCTCGAGTTGCTCGCGGCGCCGGCGCACGGCAACGTGACGATCGAAGCGGACCGGCGCGTCACCTACAGGCCGTTCGCGGACTGGTTCGGCAGCGACAGCTTCAGCTATGGCCTCTACAATACGAGCGGCACGAGCAACCTGGCGACGGTCCACCTGAGGGTGATGCCGGTCAACGATGCGCCAGAGCTCGACGCGATCGCTTCGCAGGCGGTGGACGAAGGCGAGCTGCTGCGCGTCGTCGCCACTGCCAGCGATGTAGACGGCGATGCGAAGCAACTGCGTTACAGCCTCGACGCGGGTGCCCCGGCGGGCGCCGGCATCGACCCGGTGACGGGGGTGTTCACCTGGACACCGTCGGCAGCCGACGGCCCCGGCAGCTTCACGCTGACGGTGCGGGTGACGGACGATGGCCAGCCACCACTCGAAGACTTCGAGACCTTCACGATCACGGTGGCCGATGTCGTACCGACGAGCTTGCAGGTGCTTTCGCTGACGCCGACGGACAGCGGCTTCGACCTGTCGTTCAACCGGGCGCTCGACGCGTCGGCGCTCAACCTGTACGACGCCGCAACAGCGGGTTACGGCCCGGCCGACGTGGTGCTGCGGGGTGCGGCGAGCGGCGTGGTCAGGGGGTCGATGGCGATCGACCCGGCCGGCGGCGTGCTGCGCTTCGTCGCCACCGGCGGACCACTGGCCGCCGACAGCTACAGCGTGACGCTGCGCAGCGGTGCCGACGCCTTCAAGGATGTGCAGGGCGTGCCGCTCGACGGCAACGGCGACGGTACGCCTGGTGACGACGCCTCGCGGCAATTCAGCATCGCCGCGCCGGCTGGCCGGACGCTGCGGGTGCCCGACTTCGCCCGTGGACCGGCGCAGCCGGTAGACGTGCCGGCAACGCAGGGTGGCCTGCCGATCACGCTTTCCGAAGGCAGCGGCGTCGACACGGTGGAATTCGACCTCGACTACGACCCGACGCTGCTCGTGATCGACAGCGTGCGACGCGGTGCCGACCTGAACGGTGCCGCGGTGCTCGACGTCACCCACGCCGCCGGGCGTCTGCACGTGCACATCACCGGGGCCGCTCTGGCCGCCGGTCCGGTGCAATTGCTCTCGCTCGCCGCCCACGTTCCAGCGACGGCCCCGCATGCCGCCAGCCACGTCATCGACCTCCTCAACCTGAGGCTGAACGGCGGTGCCCTGGCGGCTCGCGCCGACGACGCACTCGCGGTCGTCGCCTGTTTCGGCGACACCGACGGCGACGGCACGATCAGCAACGCCGACGCGAGCACGCTCGGCAATGTGGTGGTCGGTCGCGACAGCGGGCTGGCTGCCTACCGCAATGTGGACCCGCGGCTGGTCGGCGACATCACCGGCGACGGTCTGATCAACGTCCTCGACACGGCACGCATCCTGTCCGAGGCGAAATGGATCCAGGGCGGCGCAGCCACGCTGGATCGGCCGGAGATCCCGGCGATCCCGGCGATCCCGGCGATTCCCGCCACCTTCGCAGCGCTGCCCGTCGACGAGCCAGTCTCATCGCTCAACCCGGGCAACGCGCAGGTGCTGCAGTCGCCGCAGGCCGACTTCAGCGCACCGGCCGCGGTTCCTTCGCTGCCGACCCAGCAGCCTCCTCCGCCGGCTGACGGCGATGCCGCAGCCACGCCCGAAGCGGTGGCGGAGGACGACGCCCGCGCCGCTGGTGCGGCGATCGCCGCAGCCCCACCGTTGGCCGCGGCCGCACCGGCGGCACCCGCCAGCAGCGACTGGTTGCGCGGTTTCCTGAGCGCTCCGGCCGCGCAGGGCATCAGCGTCACGCTGCCGGCAGCCGCAGCCGCGTCGGTGGCGGCCCAGCCTGCCTCACTGGCAGCCAGCCGGCCGTACTGGGACGGCCTCGGCATTGCGCCGCAGAAAGCCGCACCACAGGCGCCGGGCCGTTCCGCGAACTGGCTCACGGCCTTCGTGACCAACCTCGCAAGGCCCGTCGCGGCATCCCCGAACGCATCACTGCGCATTACGCTGCTGTGAGAACGACCTTGCCCCCCGCTCGCGTCGCTCACACGGCAGGCTTCCATCGACCATCCAGGAACCCCGGACCATGAGCTCTCGCATCATCCTTGCCTCGCTGGCGGCCGCCGCAGCCGTTGGCCTTCCGGCACCCGCTGCGGCGACCTATGCCCTCTCGTTGCACGCCACGCCATCCAGCGGGACGGTGGGCGGGCAAGTGGTCGTCGATGTCAATCTCACGCTCGACGGCGGCGATACCCTGCTGGGAATGGACTTCGTGTTGAACTATGACCCCGCCGTGCTGCAATACCTTACCAGCGCCGAGGGTTCGCTGACCCCAGGCTGGGCACCGGTGCCGCCCTTCGAAAGCCCCGCAGGCCGGCTCAGTGCGACCTTCCTCGACCCGACCTTGATCGGTCTGGACAGCACGGCGGGTCCACTCGCAGGCAGCATCGCCAGCCTGGCTTTCGTGCTCCATGCACCGGGATTCAGTACCCTGACCCTGTCCGACATCGTTCTCCTCGACACCCAGTTCGACAAGGCCACCGAGTGGAACGCCACGCACGCCCGCGTCGAAGTGCAGCCGGGCGGCAGCATCCCCGAACCGGCTTCGCTGCCGCTGCTCGGGCTCGCTCTGGCATTGCTCTGCTGTCCGCACGAGAATCAAGGAAGCGCGCGTCACACCGGCTCATAGCCGACCCGGGCTCGCTTCTGGCGGCGACCGACCAGCAGATCGGCTTCTTCCGGAAGTTCCTGCAGACACCCCGCTCCCGGGGCCGTCGAGACCGGCGGCCCAGGACTTCCCGAGTGAAAGCTCCAATGGTCGACCTTGCGTCGATGTGGGCACCGCATGTCTGGTCGCATCGGAGTTCCCGGAACGCCAGCGTCGCAGCGGACAAACCAAATTAGTATACTGTCACCGGTTTTCGCAATTAGTATACTGTCACCGGTTTTGCGGGGGTGCTGCTCAGTAAGAGATCTTTCCGCTCAACTCCAGTTGTCCCTGGAACGTCGAGATGTTCTCCGTGCCTTCGAGGAAGCCGGAGCCCGTGGCATGGGCAAATCGGCCCGTTCCACCAGTGATCTGAAAGAGTCCGCTGATTGCGTATATGGGCGGCTGTGCCGTCGGTATGAACGTCCCGCTGTAAGACAGCGTGAGCCGGTCTCCGTTGGCTGCCGTCACGGTGAGTTCCCCATTCTCGAAAGCGAATGACGGCGGGGGACCAATGTGTGTGAGCTTGATGCAATCGCTCCCGACGCCCGCCACCCGGCCGAGATGCGAGGCTTTGCCAATCACCGCAGTCGTTCCCTGGGCAAAGAACCCGGCGCAAGGGCCGTCTGCAGGGTACAGGGCAAGCACTTCCTGGGCAGCCAGGCTGGCCTTGAAAGGTACGTCTTTCGGGCCAGCCCAAGCGGTCGGTTGCGCGATGGCGATCGCCATGAGGCCGGTGGCGAGCAAGGTCTTCTGTGTGTTCATGAGTATGCTCCGATGATCCGTAGAATGATCGATGGATGGATTACGCCGGCCGGATGAGCCGCGCCACCGGCAGAAACCGCTGGCGGCTGGCACGAGATGGCGCAACGACGATTGACCGGCCTGCGCGGGAGTCGAAGCGTGACGGCCAGCAGGGGCATGCTATGTCAACGGTGCCCATTTGGGCAAGCCCGGAGAAGGCACAGCCCTGAACACCGACGCGACCCCACTGGGGATGACATCCGTGGATCGGGATGCGCATCGCACGTCCGGTCACGAAGCTGTGGTCTACGGTCTGCAAGGCAGCAAGACCGCCAACCTGCCGCCGCTCGAGCCAGGGCAATCGCATGAATCCTATACAAGACCCAGGACTTGAGCACGAAAGGTG
>ERZ761602.1502-NODE-1502-length-41982-cov-4.955327_pt1 | contig 41982 bp, 31 predicted proteins | sample MGYA00512165_ERZ761602 | MGnify/ENA primary metagenome ERZ761602 (study PRJEB28899, sample SAMN02445085) | bioreactor sludge metagenome | biome: EBPR sludge; isolation source: Thorneside wastewater treatment plant | place: Australia: Brisbane, Thorneside...
TGTCCTGATCCTTCAAGCCCAGTTTTTGATAGATGCTGTCCGGCTTAATTTGAAACACTTTGAAGCCGTCCGTGCGATTGTCATCCGTGAGATTTGGAACCATGCGCGCTTGCGTCAACACTTTGCTGAAATTTCCCATGGTTTCATCCAGCAGCGTCTGAGGAACGAGATAGCGGTTGGGGCCAATCTCCTCGAGCTCAGCATTAATTCCTCCGCCGCCCATGGAAGGGGCTGGACTTCCAAAAGAAGCTTTTCCAGAGATTTTATTCTCTGCCGCTTTTAATTCGATAAATTCCAGTCGACCGCCATTTTCCAAGATCACTCGGAAGCGTTCGACTTTCGACACGATCGCCGATTGCAAAGGTTCTCCAACGCCGTAGTACTCCGCCTTATTCGTCGACCGATCCCTCACGAGCCCCACGGAGAAACGAGAGTTGCGGAACACGATAGTTCCCAGTAACTCCACATTCAATGTCGAAGGAACGGGCTCTCCATCGAGCACCGCCTGTCCCGGTTTGTACGGGCCTTTTACCTCGGAATTGAAAATGTTTCTGGAAACTATCGCGTTGATATTCACTTGTCGAGCGTTGGATGCGCTCACAGAGCCGGTAGAATTCTTTGCAATCGGCGGCAAATCAAATGGAAAAAAATTGTAAGTCAAAAGCACATTGATCGATTTCGCGAGAAAAAACGTGATGACGACAATGTAAGAAAGTTGCCAGAGACGGTCGCGATTCCGCGCAAAAAATTGAAGGATGGAATGGAAGATCGGCATCATTTCCACTTTCAACTTTATCGAAAGATCTAAAGGTTGCACAGATTTACATTCTCTCCTCGATTTGTCTCGCGAGCTCCGTATACACTTTGGCTCGACGCATGAAGCTGCGAGTTGAGGATATCCGATGAAAATTTCTACGCGATTGTTGCTGTTTTTCCTTTTCGTCATTTTGGGAATTTGCGTTCTCTTTTGGTCCGCTCACGATTGGTACGCCTTGATGCGGGGCGACAGAGTGGGAGCGAGCTTTTGTACGATCAGTGCGTATTGGAACTGCGACGCCGCGTCCTTTTCACTCATCGGATCCATTGCCAACATTCCCATCGGCATCTTTGGAGTTTTTTGGTTTGCCGTGGCGGGACTTCTCGCCTTAAACGACCGCAGTCGCCGTTCGCTCGGGATGAAAGGGTGGCTGGTCTTGGGTTTGGTCACGGCTGCATTTTGTTGGAACTATCTTTTCTTCTTTTTGAAGGCAGGGTGTTTGACTTGCTATGCATCGTACGTCCTCATCTTAGGAACCTTGCTGACCGGGTGGAACTTGAAAGGTCCGTTCCAACTTCTTTCCGTTCGCAAGGTCATCGGGTTCGTCTTAGTGGCCGCTGCCTTGTTGGCGCTTTATTGTGGTTACAACATTTACCGCATGAATAGCTTGATCGACACGGCGGAATTTCGAAGTTGGTTTCGCTCATTGCCGGTGGAAGGGTTCACGGCCAAAAGCCCGCTCATGAAGGGTGAAGAAAATGCCAAAGTTACGGTGGTTGAGTTTTCAGATTTTGGATGTCCCTATTGTGAAAAAACAGCATCTGCGATTCTTCCTTATTTAGCCTCGCAAAAAGATGTTCGAGTCGTTTTCTTTCCGTTCCCTCTTGATTCCACCTGCAATTCCAAATCTCAAATGGTCCATCCCCATTCTTGCGATTGGTCGAAGGTCGCCTATTGTGCAAATGCGCAAAATGCTTTCTGGCGCGTGCACGATAACATTTTCAAGATTGCTCGAGAGAATGAGCATCTTCCTCCGGTCAAGGAGCATTGGGAGAGTGTGGGCGTGCCCGACCTGGATCAATTGAAGAAATGCTTTGAGAATTCGGAGACGGATAAGGCATTGCGGGATCTAGTGAACGTTGGAATCGAAGCAAATATTGAAGGGACGCCGAGCTTCTTCTTCAATGGTCGACGAATCCCTCGTTTCATGCCGCTTCCACTTTGGAAGGCGATTGTTGACGAACTTCGCTCGAACCCATGAGGCATACTCTCAGATTTTTTCTTGGATTCGCTCTTGCGATAGGGGCAAATTCGTCCACGGTCGCTAGTCCTAAAGGGCTTCAATTTGTTCAAATCCGAAATATTTCCTTTCAAGTGGAAGTGGTCCGTTCGTCGGATGAGTGGATGAAAGGGCTCATGTTTCGCGATCGCTTGGGAGAAAAAGAAGGGATGCTTTTTTTTGGAAAGGAAGTTCGCCGCCAATCCTTCTGGATGAAGAATACTCCGGTGTCGCTCGACATTATTTACATCTCAAAGGATCTAAGAATCGACTCCATTCAAAAGAATACGGAACCACTCTCTGAAAAGCCATTGCCGAGCAAGGGGCCCGCTTTGCATGTGCTTGAGATCGTGGCGGGCAGCTCAGATCGCCATGGATTTCGAGAGGGCGATAAAGTTATTTTCCGTGGAATCCCGCGATAGGACGTCCTTGCCATTCCCATCGTAGGTGTCGGACGAACCGCTTACCGTCCGGCGGAAGATTCGAAATCGAATTCAATTGCTTGAGCCATTTTTCCAACAGAGCGGGAGGGACATCGCGAAACGCAACCTTTTGTTCATAAAACTGAGCTTGAATCAATTTCCATCGCTCTTCTTCGGTTTTGGCGTTGGGCAAAGCGAATAGTTTTTCATAGAGAGCCGCTCGATCCCAAATCTCCGCCATCGCCAATCGTTTTCGAAGTGCCTTTGGATCCCGAGAAAATTCTTTGAGAACATCGAGATCGGGTTCGCTCGATTCGGCCAAAATATCTTCTAGATGGCGATGGTTCATTTTGATCTTCAATTGAGCCTCGAGAGTTTTTGCCTCCTCGTAAAATTTTTGTGCCTCATTCCATTGGGATTCGAGTGCGGCCAAATCTCCCTGGGCTTCAGGCAAAGTAAGAAGCTTGAGCAGGCCTCTAGGTTCCTTTGTTTTGAAGGCTGCAAGATGGAGCTTCTCTTGATCCTGAGGACAGAGGCGATGCCAGTAGAGCCATCGATCGGGTGAAAGATCTTGTTCGAAGTGCCATTGCAGTCGCTCGCAATCTCGGCGCCGGGGATCTTGAAAGAGGCTCGGTCGGCTGTAAACCCGTTCCGCTCGACTCAATTCCAATTCCGTTGGCTTGTAATTTTCCAACGACTGAAGGGTGGAATTTGTGTTCCAAGGCCACGACTTCGCTTGGAGGGCGAGGGACGAATATCCTCCTGCCAATCCGTAAGAAGCCGGAGCGGGAAGCTTCGTAAACTTGGCAAACCCCCTAGGCCATTCCTGAAGGGGAGTCGGGGATTTCTCTTTAAGCGCAGCCGCCCAGCGGATGGAATCTTCCAGCGAGGGGGAAGCGAGTGCCACCGCAAATCCCTCAAAAATGAATGGGTCCGTATAGGACGTAAATGGCGCCTTTAAAAACCCATGCACGAGATGCGAAAGCTCATGCGTGAGTAAATCGCTTACGATCGGCGGCGAGGAAAGATGCATTTCTCCTCGTATAAAATTTCCAATCTGCGTTTGATGAGCGCCAATCCAATAAGACTTCGCGGCATCGGAAGCATACAAATAGATTTTAAACTCAGGACGAGAAGAGAATTTTGCGTCCTCAAGTAAGTTTCTTTGAATTTCGGTCCACGCAAATGAAAACTCGTCCGCGTATAATGCCGTTAGCCCTTCATCTTCGAGATTCGAATAAATTTTAAAAGGAGGTAGCGCGATGGATTCCGAAAATGGATTCGATCGCACGAGATGCACTCCCGCGTTCGCCACCGCAAAAAGCAATAGGAAGAGCGATGGAAAATATCGGAGTGGTTTTACGCTAAGAAAAATTCCAATGGCTGCAAGACCGATAACGGCGCGGGTGTAATAGGGGTGCATCGGATAGATGGCATCCAGAGAAACGGTCCCAGGAAGGACACCCCAAAATGGATCGTAAAAATAAAGCGCGGGAGAATATAAAACAGTGGAGAGACTGAGAAGAGCGGACAGAAATACGAATGCCACGCTCCACCATCGACGCTTGAAGTGAAAAGCATTTAGGAAAAAAAACAGAAGGAGTGTGGAAATAGTAGAGTGCAGAAATGCCAATGGAAAATAAAATTGAGTATCTAACGGCGGACTTACAGCCCATTCCAAAGCCATCAAGGCGTAAGGAAATCCAAGCGCGATGAGCAAAAAACCCCAGCGCCATTTTTTCCAGGCGGTACTCGGTAAGAACAAGATCAAAAAACTGAGCACGATCGTGCTGAGCACGTTGTAACTCGACTGAAATTCCCAACTGAAACTCGAAATTGGAATGATCATGCGCTAGGCGCAGACGCGATTGCGGCCAGAGGTTTTGGCTTTGTAGAGCTGAGTGTCTGCATGCTCGATAAGGTGTTCAAATCGAACATAGTTTCCTTTGTTCTTTTCGGTCAGACAAGCGATTCCCATGGAAATTGTGATTCGAAATTCATGTTGATTGGTCTTAATTTGCATTTGAGAAATGCCTTGGCGAAGATTTTCGGCGAGTGATCGCGCAGGCTCGAGCTCGCAATCTCGCATGAGAATTACAAATTCCTCGCCTCCAAATCGGGCCACAAGATCGTCTTTCCGCGTATGCGTGAGGAGATAGTGGGCCATCTTTTGAAGAGCAATGTCGCCCGCCAGGTGTCCGTAGGTGTCGTTCACTTTTTTAAAGTGATCGATATCGAGCACGATCACCGAAAGGTCGCCGCCGTGGCGATGAGTGTAGGCAAACTCCGCCTGCAAACGATCGAGAAAGTATTTTTTATTGTAAGTGTTCGTAAGAAAATCCTTTGTGGCGGCTTTGAATAGCTCTTCAAAGAATTTACGTTCCACTTCTTCTTGAAGATGGAATCGGAAGATTGTACTAGCGCCTACCTGGATCTGGTCGCCTTCTTTGAGCTCAGCTTCATCGACTCGCCGGCCGTTCAAAAGCGTGCCGTTGGTGCTGCCTAGATCCTTCAGAACAGTAACTCCGCCTTTCGTCAAAAACTTGCAGTGAGTTCTCGAGACGAGATCGTCATCGACGACAAGATCACATGTCTCTACGCGACCAATTGTAAACTCCGCTTTATCGATGACGTGGGAACGTCCCATATGAGGTCCCGCGATGACGAGGAGAGCGGGTGTTTCTGCAACCATGACTGGTTCAATCGTCTGAATCGAGGCGACAATGGTCTCATCATCCGTGTGGTCCTCGATGGCGTGAGGTCCTTGAGGCGCTACGAGGCCCGGCTTGTCGTTTTGATTCTTGGATTTCATAAATGAGAGTCTTTCTCATTGTACGCCCTTTTAAATGGGGCTCAATGGACCCCTTGTAAATGTCTCGAGGATCGCTTAAAAGCCCTCCATCCATGAGTGATTTTGCAGCCAAGCGGCGACACCCTCGAACCCCTTCCATGGAGGCGGTTCGAATCGTTTCAGCGATGGGTGTCGAATATGCAACTTTAGAAGATGTAAGTGTTTCGGGCGTGCGGCTGCGCAGCGATCATCCTGTCTCGGCAAACACCATTTTAGAAATTGAGTTTGATGTCCCGACGCAACTCTTGAAAAGTGACGCGCCGCTCGCTGGAACTTCCGTGAAAGCGATGGCAAGAGTGACGCGCTCCACCAAAATCCTGACGCAATCTCAACAGTGGGTTTACTCGATCGGTTTGCAATTCTTAGAACCCATCCATCAAAAATTATCTCGCCTAGATCAAAAGTGGATCGACGAAGAAGGCGGCCCTTTCTAAAATAGGGGCATGCTGATCATTTCGGGTTTTCTGTCGATCGTCGTTGTTTCGTGGCAAGCGCCTTGGCAAGAAGGTCATGCTCCCGGTCAAAACACAGCGCCTTGGGTTTCGGGCAGTCGCGCAGAAGCGCGCACGAATTTTTTTCGAGATTTAAATACCGAAAACGAAACAGACTATGTGCCTGAGGAGCGCCCCTCTTCTCGAATCAATCCCAAGGAGATGATTGTCGATCGTCGGGCGGAATTTGAGGATTACGCAGCCATTGAAAGAGAACAATCTGTCATCGATATGCCGAAGGGCGCGATGACAAAAAAATCTGAAGACAAAGATATTTCGGAATTACCTTGGAATGAGCATCGCAAGTCCTTTCCTCGAGAAGCGTTTACCAAAGATTTGTTGTGGCCCGTTCGCGAGGGAAAGCTGACCTCTGGTTTTGGGATTCGTGGGGGAAAACTCCATGAGGGCCTCGACATTACTAGTAAGCTCGGTTCTCCCATTCGGGCCATTGGTCGAGGAAGAATCGTCTTCAATGGAACGATTCGCGGCTACGGAAACACGGTCGTCGTATATCACGGCAACGGCGTTTCGAGTGTTTACGCTCATAACTTTAAAAATTTTAAATCGGTCGGCGACGAAGTCGAGCGTGGCGAAGTGCTTGCAGCCGTTGGAAAGACGGGCCACGCCCGAGCGCCCCATGTGCATTTGGAACTTCGACGAGATGGTTCTCCCGTCAACCCGTTGCAATACGACTTTGAAGGTAGCCCAATGTCCACGCCTGTTCGGTAAAGCGGGATGAGCCTATAGATTTTTCAATTGATTCGCCTTGCGTCGTTCTCGCTTGGGAAGTTTCTTCGATGAACCCTTCTTTTTGGTCGAAACTTTTGGATAAAGCGGTCCCTTGTCTTCCTTATCTTCCAAATACGGATTCTCCTTTGCCGTCACCTCATTTTTATTCGGAAGTTTTCTGGCAAATTCATCCGCACTGATCGCAAGACTTGAGAAATTCTCTGCCGAGAGTTGAACCTGATGATCGTTGCTCACCACCACGTAGTGCGAAGGATGCTTCGAGCATTCTTCGTGAATGTAGTCATCCGCACTTTGATTGCTGCGAGTGTAAACAATTTCGATCGCTCCGAATTTGTCTCGTTGAAAATCCACATGATTCTCGTACGTGGAATCAAAGACGACGCAAATTTCAACGCCTGGCTTTAGTCCTTGGTAGCGATTAAGTTGCGTGAGCAACGCTTCTCGACTTTTTTGAAGAGAAAGAATGGGGCCTTTCGCGAGGACGTACAAGAGGTTGTAACCGTCGATCAGCAGATGAGGCATTGTTCTGATGATGACAGAAGCGAAAACTTCCGTCTAATCTTGAGGTTGGATGGAACCACCAACCATAAAAAGACGGTATCTGCGAAAAGATGTCGTCACGCCTGTGGCCTATACTTATAATTCCGAGACTCGAACATGTCTGACGACCACGTTGGGCGAAGGCGGGCTCTACGCGCAGACGCTTCTCCCTCCGCCCTTGGGAGCGCAAGTGATCTTGGAATTCGAACTGCCCGATGGTCACAAGATCAAAGTGACGGGGGAGGTTCGTCATTCTTTGGAAAACACCTACGGATCTTTGCCTGCGGGGTTCGGAGCGCAATTTTTAGATTTGTCAGAGGCTGATCGGGAAAGAATTGTCTCTGTAGTCGATACTGAAGAAGGTTGAGCGAGCCGCCCGTTCTGTGTAATACGGAACTTCGTGGCGGCATAGCCAAGTGGTAAGGCAAGGGTCTGCAAAATCCTCATCCCCGGTTCAAATCCGGGTGCCGCCTTAAATTTTCCTAATTTTTGGGAAAATTTAAGGCGGCACCCCTTGGGGTCAAAACAGTGCGGGGCACTGTTTGTTGCACGAGTACAATTATTTGAAATGATTTTCACCAGTGCAGTCCGCCTCGTCTGACTCGTTTCTCTTTGTCAGGCGGTCGAGAAAGTCGGACGATATTGAGATGAATGCTATTTTCTGTGTTGTTATTGCATTAGGGGGACAGGGGTTGGCAGAAGGTGGCAGGAAACCTGAAGTGATTCCCGTCAATCTTGAATGCAAAGTACTGTTGGATGGAAAGTTCAAAGAGGATTGGCGCGTGAAGCAAATTGTGGATTTTCACGCCCCTCATTTCGTGGAAACAAAAACGAGAGACGGTAAGAATAAGGTCGTTTTCAATTTGGGAATCATGGTGAGTAGGGATGGCGAAGCCCAAATTCTTATTGCCGATCAAACCAAATCCGTTGACGTTTTAGGATCGCAGGCAAAAGTAGCGCAGCCTCTAGCCTCGACTTCCTTCAACTTAAAAAAATTCTCAGAGCCGATCACCTTGGGAGCTTATGGCGGCTACGGCGGCTTGGAACCCGAAATCAAGTTAAGCTGCAGGAGAGAAAAGAAATCTCCATAGAAAAATGAGGGGTGACGCAGACCGCGCCACCCCGTCGAGCTTCATCACAAATTATCGAGACAATTCGGAATAAAGATCATCAGACGAATCGTCATCGCCAGTCGACCCTGATCGAGAAAGGTAATTTCCTTCGATCGAAGTGTGGCATGCATGCATACAAGCATGATGTCCGCCATTCACGTTGCAACAGTCGATGCAAAATCGCATTTCGCTTCCCGTGCGACGTTCCTTTGCCCTTCGGATGCAGTTCTCCGTCACTTCCGGCATGTGAGGTCCACGCGCTGCGAAAATCTCAGACACGCCAAAGAGTGTGATCGTCACAAAGAAAATCACGATCATTTTAATCCATTCGTTTTGAGTAAACTTCATCATGTTAATTTCCTTCCTTCGTGTCGATCCAGCATCTGAGCGACATGTCGACAACGCCCGTTCGAATGTATGAAAGGATCATGGCTTTATCTTCGCCCTTCATTTCTTTCACCAGGCGCATGCTTCTCGCGCCGGCGTAGGTGTTTGGATCTTGATCATCAAGATTGTCAAAAATTTCCAAGGACGCTCCTGAAATAGAAGACTCGGCAATGATGTCGATGTTCTTTGTGTCCTGTTGGAAGATATTCTTCAGTTCAATCTTTCCCTCGATCTGATTTTCTAGAGCGAGAGCCTCAATTTGAGGGGTTTGTTCAGCAGGGGTTAGCGTGTCCTCGACGGAGCACTTTAAATAATGAGTGGGCACCTTGGCGATTTGAGGTTCTCCAACGAGAGCCGCCGCCGTAGCTGCAAGGGTGGTAACGAATAGCATGTATTCTCCTTAAGCTTAGAGTTCTAATTTTTTGGGTTTCGAACGCCCTTCCTTTACTGGAAGTGTGGAGCTTGTCGATGTGTAAATATCAAAAAATGGCGGAACAGCCTGACCAAAGGTGGAGATGCGTTACTCGAGCATCTCCCAGCGGGCGTACAGCTGGTCGATCTCGGCTTGGAGCGTCTTCATCTTAATGCCGAGCTTCGTCAGTTTTTCTAAATCCGAGGCGATTTCTGGCTTAGAGCATTCGGCCTCCAGCTCAGCCATTTCCTTTTCAGCGCGATCAATCTTCTTGGTCAGGTTTTGAACTTCTTTGGAATCATTCGCTCGCAGCTTAGGGGAGGGCGGGGGTGCGACCGCTGACTTCGCTGAGCCGGTCTGGGAGGCGACAGCTTCCATCTTTTCGCGCTCCTCTTCATGCCAATAAGTCCACTGGCTGAGATCCGCGAAAGTATGAAGCTCTCCCTTTTTTCGCGCTTCCGGCGTCACAGGAAATGCCAAAATTTCGGTTGAAACTTGATCGAGGAAATACCGATCATGCGAGACCATTAAAATGGCCCCTTCGAATTCCTTCAAACATTCCTCTAAAAAATTGAGAGTGGGGATATCCAAATCATTGGTGGGCTCATCGAGCACGAGCAAGTTGGCTTCCGTGAGCATGAGCTTGGCCATGAGAGCGCGGCTCTGCTCTCCACCTGAGAGACTTCCTACATTTTGGTCGAGTTGACTTTGGGAGAATAAAAATCGTTCTAAGTAACTGCGCACGTGAACCGTTCGGCCCTGGAAAATCACTTGATCGCCATATGGACAAATTGTCCGCAAAAGCGAGACTTCCGGATCCAATTTTTCCCTCCCTTGTTCAAAGTAAGCCACTTTCAATGAATCTGATCGAAATATTTTCCCTCCGTCGGCGTCTTCCTCACCGAGGAGCACGCGGATGAGCGTGGACTTTCCCGCGCCATTGTCTCCGATGATTCCGATGCGTTTCCCGGGTGTCAGCAGCACGTCTAAGCTCGAAAAAAGCGGAAAGGAGTCGCCATATTTTTTGGAGATTTTTTTCGCCTCCAAAAGTCTTTTGGGCTGATTCTCCGCAGATTGAAATTCCATCTGCACCGTGCGCTTTACATTTCGCTGCGAAAGCTCTTTCACTTCCGCAGCAAGCTCGCCGTGGCGATGAATGCGCGCTTGTTGTTTGGTGGTTCGCGCCTTAGCACCGGCTTTGATCCACTCGGTCTCTCGTCGCAGGTTTCCACGTAGAATGGTTTCGCGATTCTCTTGCGCTTCCAGAAGTGCCGCTTTGGTCTCCAAGAACTTCGCGTAATCCCCCTCTATGCTAAGCAGGCCGTCTGGATATCGTCGGTCGATTTCTAAAATGCGTGTCGCGATGGCCTGCAAGAAGGCTCGATCATGCGTAATGGTAATGGTGGCGAATTTTGAAGTGCGAATGAGATTCTCGAGCCAAAGAATTCCCTCGATATCCAAGTGGTTGGTGGGCTCATCCATCAAAAGAAGATCAGGTTCGGCCATCAATTCCCGAGCAATCGCTACACGTTTCTTCCAGCCACCAGAGAGAGAATCGATTTTCGATTCCCGAGTGAGTCCCATGCGATTGAGATCCAACTTCCAAAGCAACTCATCCGCCTTGAGTGAGGCTTCCCAATCTTCCATTTCTGACGCACTTTCCAAGAGCGTGGATTGGACTGTGGCTTCTGCGCTGAAGGTCGGGACTTGGTCGAGATAGCGAACGCGCAGTCCACGCGAAAAGATGACTTCACCTTCCATCGGTTCAAATTGTGAGGCCAAAATTCGAAGCAGTGTGGATTTTCCTGCGCCGTTTGGACCGATCAGCCCAAGGCGCTCACCTTCCGAGGCCCCAAAATGCAGATTGCGAAAAAGAGGTCGCGAATCAAATCGGTGCGTAAGGGCTTTGGCTGAAAGAATAACTCCCAAACCAAAGCCTTATCACTTTTTTAAGCCTTTTTAGAAGCAGCCCTTCACGAAATCGAGCACAGGACCTGCGGTGTAGGTCGGTATCCACCTTCCGCGTTGCAACGTTCTCGCGCGTGCGATGAAAGTCTCAAACCCTCGCTTTGTCACGCCCATATATTTGCTCATCGCCATGTCCTGCGTGAGCGAGCAGGTCTGTCGAGCAGGCGTAATCATCGCGGAGGAGGTCATTTTTCCGCTGGAATCATATCGATCCACACGATGGCGATTCGGACCCCACCCTCGAACAGGATTGCTTGCGAGGGATTTCTCATTGAAGAATCCGCTGATATTAATCCAAATAGGAGGAGCGGCATCCGCACTTTGATCATCTAAGAAATAATTGCGTTCAATTTTAGTCTTCGAATTAGCGCCCCCTAACCGAATGCCCCACGCACGCGTGACATTTCCGTCCGTGTGCACATCGAGATCGCGACCATACATGATGACATTCCCATAAATTTTGGAATCGGAACCTTCCGCTCGAAAAATATTTTGCGCTAAGCGGAGGCCGAGATTGTTGGCGAACGTCATGGGAGAGCGTGCTTGGATTCCATCTCCATCGGACATGATATTGTATTGGAAATTCAAAATGCCCGTATTTCCCGTTTGAATATAAACTTGATGATTATAGGTATGAACGGGAACGCCTCTTACAATTCCATTTCGATCAAAGAGGTTCATCCGTACATCGGAATCTTTTACGCAGCTTAGATAGAGTCCCGAAGAGGCATCATTGCGAACGATATTCGTAATCGGTCGCACCATCTTATGATAGGAGTCGACGGAAATATTTCCCACAAATCCCACATTCACGATGGGGTTATCGCAATTTCCCTGAAAGGCGAAATTGTGTTTGAAACCCGACGAGTAGGTGTCTTGCACCCATATATTTTGCTGACTTCCCCAAAAGAAGGCCGCCGCGTTATTCGTCACGCCGACAAGATAATGTTGTTCGGAAGGCTGAAATTCAATTCCTTCGATCACAATATTCTTCACATATTTCGTGTCTTCTTTGTTTCCAGGGGCTGAAATCCCAGTGTCCTTTCGAATGATCGGTCTTGGCAAAGTTTTGGAAGCTTGCGGATAACTTCCAATTAAAAGTCGACGTGCGCTACTTGCGCCTGACTTGTTAAGGTAGATTCCGCTGCTGCCGCCACCGAAGGTCTCATTGCCATAGGTGCAACGACTTCCAGCTTTATTTACGCGATGAAAACGTAGGTGATCGCCGAAACCGCTGCGGATCAAGGACCACGCTGAATTGAAAGTCTTCTTCGGAGAGCTAGGACTTAGGCCGCTATTCAAATCGTCGCCGTCGCAGCTCAAGTAAACCGTGCGATCCTTCGTGGTCTGTTTGAAATCTCTCCACGGAGCCCCGTAGGATTCGGCAGCGTGAAGAATTGCCGATTGAAAAAGGGAAAGCGAAATTGAAAATGTAATTGCCAGTAAACGCATAAGCACCTCTTAAGAACTTAGAACTTCAAGCTCCGTGCCAATGGAGGCCGAAAAAAATTCGGGCTGAGTGGCTTGATATTGGCGAGTAGAGAGGGTCATCCCTTTCTTGCCCGGGACTTTCATTTCCCAGAGTGGGGTATCCGCTCCCCGTTTAAATGACTTAAAAGGGGCTTCTCGGAGGAATTTGAGAATCGCTCAGGGGTATGCGTCTTGCAATAAATGGGTTAGTAATCGAGGCACTTTAGTGAAAGGGATATCGAAAAATCTTACGATTATTTTTGCGACCTGGGGTCTTTTCCTCTGCGCATTCCCGCCCTTGCAGGCGCAAGTAAACCCCATGGAGGCGCCTCTTCAGGCCTTTTCGAATTCGCATGAGTTTCGTTTTCGTTTGATTCCTACGACAACCCTGCAGTTCCTCCGGGATCCTCAGAGCAAAGGACTAGAGGAAATGACGATCGAAGCGATTTTGTTTTTTAAAGATGAAGATCGCGGCGTTGGAGAAATCCAATCCATCGTTTCGGAATGGATTTCTCCCGAACTGCTTGAAACGTTTAAAAATTACGATTGGGCTTCGATGCAAGCTGTTCTGCTTGGCGGCGAGCCCGATGTGCTAACACGAGCGCTGCTCATCGCTGCTTACAATCAGACCCTGTTAAAGATGCTCCGAATTACGATGGGAGATAATTCAACTCCAGCGGAGATTTCAGCTCAGGTGATGGAGACCATCCAGCGGGTCGAAAACTATTTTGAAGCGCGCGCAGACTTGAACGAAGAGCTGATTCGTTTCGATCCAACATACCGACAAGGGGCGATGACGCGCGTGGACCTTGTTATCGAGAGTATGCGAAAGGATTCCGACTCGGTTTCGAAATTAAGAGCGCGCGCTGTCTCTTTGGGCACGCAGATGTTTCCCGGAGATTGGACGGCGGAGTGGGCAGCCATCCAACCGCTACTGAAGTCGACAAAAGACTTAAAGTCTGAGGATTGGGAAACGCTGGGCCCTCGAGGCATCGCTTTACTTCATACGCTACATGCACATTGGTTAGACGAAACGCCACCAGCCAAAGCGGAAAGCTTTACGACAGCGGAATTAGATTCCATTCAACGTGCTGTGGAGCAGAACATTCATGGCGATGTGTCGGAGTCTACGATGGCCAGACTCTTCGAAGACAGCGACGAGGCCGTTCAGGCGGAGATTCGAAGAGGATTGGAAATGTATTCAAAGACATGGCGCGGTCGAATGGAATCGGTGGCCACGACACTCCACGACGTTACGCAAAATGATTTCTTTGCCGGAGTTGGGTTACTCGCACTTTGGCGGATGCTTCAAGACTATGCCGAGGTTCGCAGCCAGATCTTTTTGCCTGAGAAGCAAATTTTGGATCAGATCTATGAGGCCCGCCCATCCTCGATGCAATCTCAATCGAAAGCGGAAATGAGAGAGTGGGCTCGGCAACAGTTTAAAGATTCTAAGCCTATCCCAAATGGCAAAGATTTCGGTCCGGATTTGATTGAAGCTCTTCGCATGGGTCGAGGTCTCGAAACTTTCCGAAATGACTTTCGCGAAACGGCGACGCGAGGCTTTCATCCCACGGCGGTTGAAAAAGCGCTCGATCATTTCGAAGCTCGTATGGGTTCGGAATCTCGGAAGTGGAACGAATTTGATCATAGGTATTTTAAAGAAGTTTATGAAATGATGGGCAAAGGTGAGTTGAGCGTTCGCGATCTTCTGATCGCAAAGCAACATTATGCCAGCGTTCGTTATAGAGGAGCGCCGTCAGAATTCAATGTAGTCAAACGACTGTGGTGGAATACGAAGGGGTGGATCTGGAAGGATACCGTCGATCCGCGTTTTACAGCAAAAAAGAAAGCCTTGGAAGTCGCTGAAAAGACCATTCGAAAAGAGACTCTCGAAATTTTGGGACAATCGCGATGGGATGGAAGACGAGGGTGGTTGCAAAATATTCTTCATAGCCCTGTCGATGCGTATCATCGCTGGAGAGTGAATCGCGTGCTAAAGGCCTGGAGAAAGAAAGTCGAAGAAAGTTCTGATTCTCGAAATTTGGCCAATAAAAAGCCTGATTCCCGAAATTACAGACGCAGCAGCCTCGGTAATTCGCTCTTCGAAATCCCGAAGGCAAAATGCTCGCGTTTGATTTCTGCAATGGGCCGCGTTTCGGGCTTTGGCCGCCGTTTAGCGAGGTGGGGCACAGGGGCTTTCGGACTCGCCGCGCTGTTAGCGGGTGTCGTTGCCGGTGGTCGCTACTTGCAAAAGCGCTATTATGGCGAAGAGGACGAGGAAAAATTGAAAGACAATCCGCAATTAGGTCGAGCGCGGCAGGTGAATCAAGTCGAAGCTTGGAAAGAAGATTTGATCATGGATGTGAGCACTGAGCTTCGAGATCTATTCCAAAAATCCTTTCCAGATCTCGAAATTTCACTCACCCCTAAGAGCTTGTCGCCCTTGAATACCATGACCGGATTTCCTGATTTCTTTTATGTCCTTGTAAAACGCCAGGAGCGCGGTGCAAATGCGCGAGAGATGCGAGTCCTGAATGCAAGTGAAGGTATCGCTCTACGGTTTCAAATTGTAACGGAAGGCGAGAATACAATGTTGATGCAGAAACTTGGCCTCCGCCGCACCAAAATTCCAGCTAAAATTTCCTTCAAGCTTTCGAAAGCGGTACGACTGCAGGGCGCTAGAACGCCGAAAGTAATTCGAGCGGAAGGTCAGCTCATGACAAATAAATTCCCTGTTTGGATAGATCCGCAATTTGCAGACTCGGCATTTCGCTAAACCGAGGTGTTAGTCGGGCCAACGTTTCTTCAGCGCATTGACGACCTCTTTTGTTTGGTCCACGCGAGGGTCATCGGGAAATCTTCGAAGAAATTCGGAGTAAACCGAGTAAGCCTTTGCCATCTCCGCTTGAATTTCGAAACAAGCTCCTTCAGCTAAGAGTCGGTCCGCTTGCTCTAAATTCTTTTGCGCGGAGAACCAAGCACAAGCTTCTTCGTACTGACCTGCCGAAAGCATCATAAAGTACTTACGAGTGATGACGGCTTGTTCATAGGGATTAATTGCCAAGGCGCTTTGGTAGAGTTCGAGAGCTAGCCGGTAGTTTTTCTTTTCTTCGGCGGCCTGCGCTCGCTGAACAATCGAAGAAAAGTCCCCTGTGACAATAGGAGCACGATTTGAACGTTCTGAAACTTCGTCTTCCGTCTGCTCTAAATTGGGTTCTACAAAAAATGCGACGGTGGATTTCCAGGCAGAGGTGAGCTGCGATCTTCCCGAAGGTGTGGCGAACATGAGCGTAATGGCGACTGCCATCAATCCCAGTCCAATTCGACTGCTCAGTTTGAACATACGTCCCTGTACTTTTGGGTCGTAGAGGAGGCGTTGATGCCATGTGATCTCAGCGGATTGAATGCGAGAGGCGGTATAGGTGCGCTCTGTTTCTAAACCCTGGTCGAGCATGAGGTCGTCATCTGCGCCACCCACTTGGAGAACATCGCGCCAGCCTTCCGCTTGGGCGGAACGAAGTCGCTTCAGGTAATCCTCGGGAAAACAATTTCGCATGAACTTTGCAATCGTGCGGTCGTCAGAGCGCGGAAAATGTTTGGTAAGAAATGCTTTGATATCCTCCGCAAAATCCCAGCAGCTCTGATAACGAGATTTTGTTTTATGCGCCAAAGCCTTCATGACGATTTGATCCAGTTCGGCTGGGATTTCTTTTCGAATGCTCGATGGCGGTTTAGCATCGGCGGCGCGAACGCGCTCTAAAGTTTCGAATTCGTCTTCCGAGTAAAAGAGAGAGCGAGAGGTGAGAAGTTCCCAAAACACAATTCCTAAACTAAAAATATCGGATTGATGATCGATCTCTTGACCCATGGCTTGTTCGGGAGACATGTAGGAAAATTTTCCCTTCAATACGCCCGAGCGCGTATTCTTTTTTGAAGTCGAACGAATCGCCTTAGCAATCCCGAAATCCAGAATTTTGACCTCGCCATTATAAGAAGAAAGAATATTCGGCGGCGATATATCTCGATGGACGATGTTGACGGCGTTCCCGAAAGAATCAACTTGAGTGTGAGCGTAATCGAGTCCTTTTGCACATTGCATGATGATGGCGCAGGCGACATCCAGGGGAATGAAGGTCCGACGTTCGGAACAAAGTTTGAGCAAACTCGCCAAGTCTCGGCCGAAGACATACTCCATAGCGAGGTAGTAGGTTCCGTCAAGATTTCCGAAATCCAATACCCGAATCACATTGGGATGTTTGAGAGAAAGCGAAATCTTCGCCTCTTCGAGAAACATCTTGATGAACTCCGGATTTGTCGAAAAATTTCTAAGAATTTTCTTCAACGTGAAAACACGATTGTTTGAGGTCTGGGCTTTGTAGATCTGCGCCATTCCTCCCGTCGCGAGTGCTTCTACAATTTTGTATCGGCCAAACTGATCCGCAGTTTTTTCTTCTTCCTGAAATGTTTCAAGGGTAGGGAGGCCGGTTTGAGAGGCTTCGCGATCCTTTCGAATTTCTTCCTCTAAATCGCGGCTGCCTGATGACGAGCGCTGACTTGATTTTTTCCCCTTTCGCACGCTATTAGTTTAGCCGAACTGCTAAAAGATGAGGGGCGCGTCAAAAATGAGCCAAATCCCCGAAAGATCAGCGCTTCTGAAGAGCTTTCTGCGCCGCAGGGCTTTCCGTGATGTACTTTTCGATTCCCGCCAGCATCAAACTCTCTTGTTCGCCATCGCTAGGAAGGGGATTCCAAGTTTGGTTTTGAAAGACCTCTCGATTCAAATGTGCCGATAAAATTGCGCCCTTAGGGTCGTCGGAAACCCGAAGCGTAATACGATGCCGGTCAAACGTTGTGTCTCGAATCCACTCTGAAACCAGAAGCCCGCGCTGGTGATCACGAATTTGAAAACCATATCCTCTCTGCCACTCCAAATATTGTTCTGCCAATATGAGGAGTGTCGTAGGAGGAAGTTTCGATTGAAGAAACGTTTTCTTCATCGGCTGCATCTCGTGCTGACTTGTCACGCAGGCAGACGATAGGAGCGCTAAAAGTAGGACGAGGTGAAATCTTATACCACGGTGAGCCATGACTCATATTTTGAGTTTTTGCCGGCTACAATGTCAAAAAATCGTTTTTGAATCTCCTGCGTAAGTTCCCCGGGCCGCCCGGCACCGATTTTACGCATATCGACTTCGGCAATGGGGGTGATTTCCGCGGCCGTTCCGCAGAGAAATGCTTCGTCGGCATTGTAAAGTTCGTCACGGGTCATGCGGCGTTCGGCAATCGAAAGATTCATATCTTCAAGGATTCGAACAATTGTGTCTCGCGTGATACCTTCCAGGACGGTTTCCACCGACGGAGTAAAAACCTTACCTCTTTTCACGACAAATAAATTTTCTCCGGATCCTTCGGCTAAGTAACCTTCCGGGTCTAATAGAATGCCTTCATCAAATCCCATTTTCTTGGCTTCCACTTTCGCCAATACAGAGTTGATGTAATTTCCCGTGAATTTCGCCTTCGTCATCGAAATATTGGGATGATGCCTCGTAAATGATGAAATTTTAAGGCGGCTGCCTTTGTTCATCGCTTCAGCTCCGAGATACTTACCCCAGTCCATCGCCAGGATCGCCACCGAGGTAGGATGAGAGGTGGTGTCAAAATAAACTCCTAGGGGACCCGCATCCAGGTAGGCAAGAGGACGCAAATAACAGGCGCCGAGTTCTGCGCCCTTCACGGTTTCTCGGCATGCTTCAACCAGTTCGTCGAGCGTGTATGAGATAGGAATCATTCCCGTGTGGCAAGAAGCCAGCAGGCGTTGCATGTGATCTTTACATCGAAAAATCGCCAATTTTTTATTCTGCAATTCATAAGCGCGAATCCCTTCGAACGCCGCTAAACCATAGTGGAGGGAATGCGCTGTGATATGCACATTCAGATTCTCCGAAGGAACCATCTTTCCGTTATACCAAGCTAATTTTCCGAGTTTATTGCCGTAAGGCTTACGATCTGCCGACATGCGGACATTTAACAAAATTGAAACCTTGAAGCCCAGGGGAAAATGAGAGCAGAAAATTTCACTGGGCAGCGCTGTAATTTTGTTTCACTTGCCGCTGGCCATTTTAGCGCCATTCAGCTCCACGCTGTCTCTTTTAGCATACAGATCAAAGAGAGTTGCGAGGGCTTCCACGTCGCTTCTTTCTTTCTCTTCTTGAAGCGCTTTCAATAGATCGCGGTTCTTAGCTTTGATAGCCGCTTCCACTTTCTGAGTCCATGAATCCGTTTTTAATTTGACTACGGAAGTGTGCGCAAAGAGCGCGGAACTTTTTGTTTGGTCTGATAAAAACATCTCCACTTGATTGACCGATAGCGGTTGATTCAAAGAAATATTCTCAACAGTGAATAGCTCTTCATTTTCCTCATGCGCCGGTTGAGTGAGTGGCAGGATAACATGAGGAGTCACTCCGCGTTTATGAGGGGCTCTTCCGTCCATCGTAAGGTAGACGGCTCGCGTTCGACGGAGGACGCCGAGTTCCGGTTCTTGTGGTTCGATAATCTGCACAGATCCTTTGCCATAGGTTTTATCCGCGCCATCGGAAACCACGAGCCCAGCGCCAGAGGCTTTTACATTGCCACTGACAATTTCTGAAGCGCTCGCCGAATGTTCATTTACTAAAAGCATGAGCGGATAGATTTTAAGGTTTTGAGCTTCTTCAATGTACCCTTCTCGAAAGCGCACGGGCCGAAGAGGAATAGTCTTCTGTTTTTGCTTCTCGTAAGCAATCGGAATGCCTAGGGGAATATGAGTTTGGGTAAGAAGAGCGGAAAGCTCGATGGCTTCTTCCAAACGACCCCCGGGATTGTCTCGGATATCTAAAATGAGACCATCTCTTAGCTGAATACCTCTTGCAGATGCCGTAGAGCGTGCAGTTGAAATGGCACTCTTTAAAACGCGAGTGCTATCGGGCGAGAAAATCGGAAGGTGGCAATAAAGTACGGGAGAAAATTTCTTATAATCACAAAGTTTTTGGATCTCACGGCCAGGCTCTTCTACCACTCCGCGTTCAGCTTCAACTACAACCAATTTTCCGCTTCGTAAGACGGATAACGTGACGGTAGAATCTTTTCCTCTGAGTCGATAAAGAGCTTCTTCAAAAGAGTGATCGGCTACAGAAAACGCCCCATTAATCTTGACGATAATGTCCCCTTTTTTGAGACGTCCTGATCTCTCGGCAGGACCATTTTTAACGACATCGAAAATAAAAAGCCCGTCGGGAACTGCTGTTACATTCACTCCAAGACCTTTGAATTCTCCACTCACTGATTCGTTGAATCGTCGATATTCCTCATCGGACATATAAGTAGAGAAGGGGTCAAAGGCAGCAAGAGTTACTCGAGTGATCCATTCTTCCATTTGATTGGAATCGCTGAGTGTCGGAAAGGCGAGCTCTGAAACCGCTTTGGCGAGAAATTCAGTGAGAATATCTTTCGAATATTCAAGCTGATGGCTCGTGAATATTTTCACAGTAGATCTGGAGTAATTGCCAATGAAGAGATTTGCTCTTTCGTCCCGTGAATTTTTTTTCGAATCTAACTTGTCCTCGCTTTCCATTTCTGTAGGTCCGCCCTCAATTCCAGCTCGGATTGAGCTTAGCGCCCGCTTTCGAAATTCTTCTTTGGACGATTTTGCTTCAGCGACAAGCGATTCAAAGTGAGAGCAATCGTTTCTCTCGATTCCAGCAAGGTACTTCGCAAAATCTGGTGCATCTTCGTCTCCAATTGCGACGAGATCCATCGGGTCTAAGTATTGCTGCGTTCTTTGAACGAGCTTCTTCTGTCGTTCAGGGGTCCATGTCAGATCTTGAATCGCTCCATTCGCATAGCTTTCGAAAAGGCTTTGAAGGCGCCCGCAGGACTGCGGAGCCTCTGCGTGGGCAACACCCACCTGCAGGCCGATTGCGACGCTAAGAACTAAGAACTTGGCGAAATTCTTCATACCCCTCAAACCTCGATCATGTACTTCGACGACCCAAAAAATCAGAAACCCTATAAAGAGCTTCTTTAGCAAAGAAGCCGAAAATCCGCAACGAATCTGACGGGTTGCGTCAATTATTTTTATAGGGTTTTTTCCGGTGGAATTTCAAACGCTTAAGATTTTAGCTTTTGTTCCAGCAATTCCTTTAAGCGAGCAGGATGCCCTTTGCCTTTGAGCGCCTTCTGACACTGTCCCATGAAGAATCCAAAGAGCTTGTCCTTTCCGGATTTCAGTTCAGCCAATTGCCTCGGATTTCCCTGGATCACTTCCTCAATGGCGGCGAGCAGCGCCTTGTCGTCGGATACCTGGGAGAGACCTTTTTCGCTCACAATTTTCTCGGCGGATTGTTTGCTCTCCAGCATGTGCTCAAAAACTTCCTTTGCCAAATTGAGAGAAAGCGTTCCCCCCTGGATGAGTTTCAATAAATCAATGAGCGCCTTTGAATCAGGATAAAAAGTCGCAAAATCCGTCTCCACATTGGCGATCTTCGCGAGCACATTAGTTTGAATAAAGGTGGAGGAGAGTTGATCATCGCCCGTTGCTTTTGCAACGTCCTCGTAATAGTCGGCTAAAGCTTTTGAAGCTGTGAGCACTTCCGCATCGTACGGAGTGCGATGATAATCCTTAATAAACCGCTCCATTTTCTCAATCGGCCGCTCCGGCAGATCCGCTTTCATTTTGCTTACGGTCTGATTTGAAAGTTGAAGGGGTAAAAGATCGGGCTCCGGCATGTAGCGGTAGTCGGCCGCCTCCTCTTTGGAGCGCATGGAATGGGATTGGTTTTGACTGGCATCCCAAAGTCTTGTCTCTTGGACCACACTGCCGCCTGACTCGAGCACCTGATACTGGCGAATCATTTCAAAAGTCACCGCGCGCTCTAGATTTCGAAATGAATTGATGTTCTTCAGTTCCACGCGGGTTCCAAATTTCGAGGCCCCATGCCTTCGCAGGCTCACATTGGCGTCGCACCGAAAGTTTCCTTCCTCCAAATTACCTTCGCAGACGTCCAAGTAACGAAGTACGAGTCGCAATGCTTTCAAATAGGCCACCGCTTCATCCGGCGATCGCAAATCGGGCTGTGACACAATTTCAATCAGCGGCACGCTCGAGCGATTCAAATCCACCAATGAAATCCCCCGATCGTCAAAGTGCAAATTTTTCCCCGCATCTTCTTCCATGTGAATGCGAATGAGACCAATGCGTCTTTTTTCACCATTCAAATAAAAAGTGACACCGCCATTCAAAGCATAAGGTCGATCGTATTGAGAAATTTGATAACCCTTCGGAAGGTCAGGATAGAAATAATGCTTTCTCGAAAAAACACTTACGGGCTGAATCTCACATTCGAGTGCCAGGGCTGTTTTCACCGCCATCGTTACCGCTTCTCGGTTGAGAACAGGCAGTGCGCCGGGCATTCCCGTGTCGATCGTCGACACTGCCGTATTCGGAGCTTCACCAAAAATATTTGTGGCTCCGCTCATGATTTTTGTTTTCGTTTTCAATTGAGCGTGAACCTCTAAGCCCATGACGGGTTCATAAGTTTTTAAAACGGTTTCCAAGCTCATGCTCATAGTGCCAACCTTCGTTGAAAGGGCTGAGCTCTTTCAAAAGCTGCCGCGGCTCCGAGTAACTTCGCTTCGGCGAAAGGAGGGGCAATGAATTGACCTCCAATCGGTAAATTTTGAGAATCATGGCCCACCGGAAAGGCGATTGCAGGCACTCCCGCCAAGTTAATCGACACTGTATAAATGTCCGACAAATACATTTGAAGAGGATCATTTACTTTCTCGCCAATCTTAAACGCGGTCGACGGAGCAACCGGAGTGAATAGAAGGTCCACTTCTTTGAAAGCATTTAAAAATTCCGATTGAAGTTTCGAGCGCACAAATTGGGCTTTGGAATAATAGGCATCATAGTATCCGGAGCTGAGCGCGAAAGTTCCAAGCATAATTCGGCGTTTCACTTCCGAGCCGAATCCTTCCGATCGTGTTTGCATGATCAAGTCCTTCAGAGACTTAAATTGCTCAACACGTTTTCCGTAGCGAATGCCATCATATCTCGCGAGGTTCGACGCGGCCTCAGCGGTCGCTACCAAGTAATAGACCGCGATTCCATAAGGCGTGTGAGGAATGCTTGCTTCACGAATGATTGCGCCTTCTTTCTCAAGAACCTTCAAATTAGATTGCAGGTTCTTTTCAATTTCAGGATCAACGCCACCTTTTTGAAAATATTCTTTAGGCAGCCCAATTTTAACGCCCTTTAGTGAAAAACTTTTGCAGGCCTCAATATAATTTTCTGTTTTCACCGGCATAGATGTCGCATCGCGAGGATCGCGTCCTGCGATGGATTGCAAAATGTGTGCGCAGTCCAAAGCGTCGTCTGCCATCGGACCGATCTGATCGAGAGAGCTCGCAAAAGCAATCGCGCCCGAGCGAGACACGCGTCCGTAGGTCGGCTTCAATCCTGTGATGCCACAAAATGCTGCGGGTAAACGAATGCTGCCGCCGGTATCGGTTCCAAGTGCGCCCACGCAAAGTTCCGCAGCTACCGCGGCCGCTGAGCCGCCGCTACTTCCACCGGCCGTGCGATCAAGAGCGCATGGATTTTTGACAGGACCGAATGATGTGTTTTCATTGCTGGAGCCCATCGCGAATTCGTCGCAATTGGCTCTACCCACGAAAATCGCGCCATCTTTTTCCAAGCGTTCGGTCACGGTAGCGGATCGGGGAGCGCGATAACCCTTTAGAATTTTGCTCGAGGCATTCAACTCCTGTCCTCGAATGGAAATCATATCTTTGATCGCGATGGGGAGTGCCCCGAGAGGTAAGTTTCCCAATGTCGATTTCGACTGATCAAATTTTACCGCGCGTTCCAGCGCATCCTTTTCAAAAATTTCGAGCAGCGCATTTAATTTTTCATTTCGAACCCGCACGCGTGAGAAAAAATCTTTGTAGTATTCGGTGACTCCAATTTTGCCGGATCTAAAACCTTCTTTGAGTGTGGCAAGTCGACCCATATTCAATCTCTTTCAATGATCGAAGGAACTTCGAATAGCAATTCTCCGGGAATACCACCGGTTTTAGGTGCATTCGAAAGTGCCTCTTCATTCTTCAGGTTCAGGCCCCGAATATCGGTAGACTCCGAATCTTCGTCTCCGCGCAATGTCGCTGAAGGATCTAATCCGAGTTCTTTATAAAATGCCGAACTGATGTGAAATTCTCCCATCTCCTTGGCTTCCGTTTCCGTCATGGGAATAGCCTGAAGTTGACCCACATATTTTAAGATCTGTTCAAATTGTGTTTGGAAGGCGGATTTTTCCTCCGCGGAGAGTTTCAAATAAGCAAGTTCGGCAACCTTATCGACAGAGAACGACATGAGGCTTTAAGACTCGTGCAATATCCGTCAGGAATCAAGCTGAAGACCCCAAAATTGGTTTCCCGATGTTGACAGAACGAGGTTGGCTGGCAATCTTCGACGGGCATGAACATTAAGGCGACAGACATTCGAAAGGGTTACGTTTTACGATTTAAAGACCGAATTGTGCGTGTGGTTTCCTCCACTCACCATACCCCGGGCAACTTACGGGCCATGATGCAGGTCGAAATGAAGGACGTCTCGAATAACGCGAATATCAATCATCGTTTTCGAGCCGACGATACCGTTGAAAAATTGAACGTGGATTTTATCAATATGGAATACCTCTATCAGGAGGGGGATTCTTTCGTGTTCATGAATACGGAAAACTATGAGCAGACCTATCTTACGGCTGAATTGGTAGGAAATCAGGCGGGGTACTTGCTCGCCAATATGAAAGTAAATGTTTCATTCATCGAGGGGAAACCTGTTTCCATTGAGCTTCCTCCTCGTGTCACTTTGAAGGTTACCGCTACGGAGCCCGGGATTCGAAACGCGACGGCCACGAATGTATTAAAGCCTGCCACGCTCGAGACGGGGATCAGCGTCGGCGTTCCAGCTTTCATTAGTGAAGGTGAGTCCATCATTGTGAGCACCGAAACCGGGGAGTATATGAGCCGCGCCTAAGGCGCTAGATGTGCTCGCTTAAACTCGAAGTTTGCGTTTCAAAAAGTCGATCGATTGCTGAATCGCCTTTCGATTAAACACAAAGCTTGCCACATGGCCGTGCCGCGACTCGTGCGTTTCCACCGCGATTCCCGCTGATTTCAAAGCAGTCTCCATTTTATACATTTGCTCGATCTCAACGAGCTGATCTCTTTTGCCGTGGTACAAGAAAAACGGAGGCGAGTTTGGAGTGATATAAAAAATGGGGGAGGCTCTTTCATAAAGCTTAGGATCCTCTTGATACGTTCGGCCTAAAAAACGCCGAACAATGGGGGAGCGTCGATAGACGGTTAAATCGAGTGGCGCTCCTCCAGCAACCACTGCCTTAATTGCGGGGTAACTCTTTTTTACCCAGGGAGCCGTGAGCCCGGCGCGTTGTCGTTGCGCTGGAGTTTGAAGAAGGGCGACGAAGGCGGCCAAATGCGCGCCCGCAGAGTAGCCCATCGCTCCGATGCGCTCGATATCAAGGTTATACTTAGACGCATGATTTCGAATCCAATCGAGGGCTTCCAAACAATCCTCGATTTGAGCCGGATAAATAGGATCAGGGGCTAACCGATAGCTAATATTAACGACGGCCATACCCGCCTCTTGGAGAAACTTTGCGATGACGTGCATATCCTCTTTAAGGCGCGATGCCCACCCGCCCCCATGAATAAGTAAAAGAGGAACATAGGGAGGAGGCCTACAGGGCAGATAAAGATCCAACCGCATTCCCGAGGCGCAAGAATATAAAATGTCGGCTTGCGTGGGCTTGGAAAATGAAACGAAGCGCGGTCGCCAGGTGAAAAAATTCACCCCCGCAGTCTATTCTCAATTGAGCCTGCTATCTACTATTTGAAAGGCCTCAGGAATGACTCTTAAGATTTGCTTTGCTTCCCTTTCGGCTAATTTTGCCTCAGAAAGTTTTCTGAGAATTTCATTCCCATACTTTGAGTTCGTGAGGGCAAGTTCGATTGGATAATTTAGATAGGATGCAGCTGACCGAGACCTAAAGTCGTTAGGGGCCTTGGTCCTAGGATCATGAAAGTTGGTGATATAAAAATTAAAGGCCTTTGCTTTTTTTACTAAATCTTCTTCTTGTCCATCGATGGATTGCTTGAGATCTGCAAATTCTGCCTGCAAACCGCTAAACCAGTTCCTATATTCTTCTTCGAGTTGCTTTTGCCGAGCCTTGGCAGTGGTGAGATCGGTGAGAGTTTTCTGATGCAGGGATTTCCATCGAGCTTGTTGTTGAGCGATGCTTTGATTCATTCTGTTTTGCTGTTGCCGAAGAGCGAGAAGCGATTCATTGGGTTCTTCTCGGTCTTCTGGCGTCAACTCATTGTGCTCAAAGAGTGCTGCTTGTACCTTGCGCTTCAGAACTTCCGCCTGCCGAAGTGCCGTTCGATAGTTCCTTAGATCGCTCTTGGCTTTTTCCACCGCGATCGAAGAAAAATCGCCATTCTGGCTCGCATGCGTCGTCTTTAGAACTTCCGCCATGCATTTTTCCAGGGGGCCTATAGCGTGGAGGCGCTGCGCCGAATTGGAGACCAACAAAATAAAGGAAATCAAAAAGACTTTAAGCACGCTCATTCATTCACACCTTTCAAAAGGACACACTTCTCTCTTTTAAATGCAATGGCCATGCCAGTGGGCGGCGGGCGCTTTCAAGAGAAAATCGAAAGAAAAATCAGTACTTTAGTAATGAGCAGCCGTTGCAATTTCAAGTCTGAATTGCGACATTCCACCGCTCAGGAGGAGGGCAGGTCGCAGTGAGATTTCCCCAATGAATTCGCCAAGAATGCAGGCCAAATCCGCCGGACCAATCCTTTCCCCCGTAAAGCGAGTCTCCCGAAATCGGCCATCGGGAATGAGCTAAACCGGCCCGAATTTGGTGCCTTTTTCCAGGTCCTATTAACTCCACTTGAAGCAGGGTTCGTTTTCCCCATCGCTCTAAGATTTTCCACCGACATTCCCCCCTCGTTTTGGGAGCGCCTGTCGTGGAGACGGAGGCTTTTTTGGAGCGCCGATAACGGCTTTCAAAGTGAAGAGAAAATCCTCCGGAAGATAGAGAAGGAACTCCATCGATCACTGCCAAATAAAATTTTTGCATGGTCTGTGAATCGCCCAGAGCTTCTTCGGCGGCCTTAATGGCTACCGAATTTCGCGCTGCAAGAATCAAACCTGAGGTTTCAAAGTCTAGGCGATGAAGCAATCCGGCTTCTTCCAATTTTTTCTGATCTGGAATTTCGCTCTTTATCCAACCTTCTAGCGACGCCGCGCTCGCATTGGTGGAAGAGTGAAGGGTGTGCATGTGCGAGGGCTTCGACAAAAATAGATAATCCGGAGTTTCGTGTAAAAGAGAAGGGAGCTTAGAGTCCGCTGCTTTCTTTGGCCGCGAGACCTTCACGGTTGGCTTGATACTTTTGGACAAGTTCTTCTTTTTCACGATCTGACATCGCCGAGGTGGCTTCGACCACAATGGACTGTTCTCTTTGCGTTTTCAAGTCCCGAGCCGAAGCTTGGACGATTCCGTTTGAATCAATCGTAAAACTTACCTCGATTTCCGGCTCTCCGGCCTTTGCAGGCGGAATATCGGTGAGCGAAAACTCTCCTAAAAGCACATTCTCAGAAGCCAAATGAGAATCGCCCTGTAAAACTTGAATCTTCACGGCGCGTTGGTTGTCGGAGACCGTGGTAAAAATATGGCTCGCCTGCGTGGGGATCGTTGAATTTTTGGGAATGAGAGTTGAAAACAACCCGCCCGCGGTTCGAATTCCCAAGTTGAAGGGCGTCACATCGAGTAAGAGGAGGGGTTGAGACGTTTCTGCCATGAGCGTGCTACCCAAAATGGCAGCGCCAATGGCTACCGCTTCATCAGGATGAACATTCTTCGCTGGTACTTTGCCAAAAAACTCTTTTACTTTCTCTTGAACCTTCGGCATCCGGGTCATTCCGCCAACTAAAATGACATCGTCAATGTCGGACGTTTTCAAACCAGCCATTTCAATCGCATCATTACAAATTTTGATGGTCTCTTCGATAAGATCTTCCGTCAGGCGCTCCAAATCGAGGCGATGCAAAACGGTTCGGAGATGTTTCGACTCACCATTCATCGTCGCCACAAAGGGAAGGTTGATTTCCGTTTCAAGCAACGTCGAGAGCTGGCACTTGGCTGCCTCGGAGGCATCCTTCAATCGTTGCAGTGCCATCTTCTCTGACTTGAGATCGAATCCCTGTTCTTTTTGAAAAATTCCGGCAATGTGCTGAATCACTCGGTCATCAAAATCCTCGCCACCGAGATAGGTGTTTCCTGCAGTCGCTAGCACCTCGAAAGCGTCCTGCGTAATTTCAAGAATGGAAATATCGAACGTACCTCCGCCTAAATCATAGACGGCAATTTTCTTATTCATGCGCTTCTTAAATCCGAAGGCGAGCGCAGCGGCTGTAGGCTCATTCACAATTCGAAGAACTTCAAGGCCTGCGATGGTTCCCGCATCCTTCGTCGCTTGCCGCTGGCCGTCGCTGAAGTAGGCGGGCACGGTGATCACCGCTTTTTCGACGGGCTGATGCATGGCTTCTTCCGCAATGGCTTTTATTTGCTTTAGGATAAGCGCCGAAATTTCCTGTATCGGAAAATTTTTTCCAAACACCTGAATTCGAGGATCGCGGTTTGGTCCCTGCACCAATTTATAGGGCACACTCCCGACGGCTCGTTGAACCTCAGGCGATTCAAAATTTCGTCCGATTAATCGCTTTGCACAGTAAATTGTATTCTCAGCATTCGTGACGGCCTGTCGTTTGGCGATATGACCGACCATATGCGAACCCTCAGGATTGAAAGCGACAACGGAAGGAAGAGTACGATAGCCGCCCTTCTGTTCAAGGACGCGCGGCGTATCCGCTTCCATGATGGCCACGCAGGAGTAGGTGGTCCCGAGATCTATTCCGAGGACAATTTCACGCATGATGAGACAGTGCTTCTATCTTATCGCGGAATGCTTTTCTTGGCTTGCTGGGGCTGTAAAGGGCTTAGGGTTTTGTTTTATCCACAATGCGTCGAGCGCCGCCGTGGCTTGGTTGAATTTTCAAGACTTCCTCCGCTTCTCGAAGGGCAGCGTCGTCATCGCCTAAAAATAAATGACATCGTGCGAGAAGGTAACGAGGCTCTGGGTCCTTTGGAAGCTTTGCCTTTGCACGAAGCAGTCGCTCCTTGGCGTCACGCACTTTATCCACCATTTTCAATTCGACAATTTGTTTCGCCCACAGGAGCTGTGCGTCGGTAAGATCGGGATCGCATCGCATCGCATCTTCCGCCATTTGCAAAATGTCTTGGCCGGAACCTGCCAGTTGAACTTTCACATGGGCCTTTTCAATAATCTGCTTTGCTTTCTCTTTGAGCATGTAAGGACGAACATCATTCATCGCCTTTTGATACTGTTCACGATTGGCGTTCAACTGAACTGCGAGAACATAAGAATTGTAGGCGGCCATATAATCGCGGGCTTTCTCCTGTTCCAAACCCTGCTTAAAGTGATGCTCGGCTTTACCAATCTTTTGCACTTCTTGAGAGAGAGTCTTAGGAATGGTGGGTGGCGCCTTCGGACGATTTTGCAGATTCAGTTTTCGATTAATAGCTTCACGCTCGTGGCTGTTTTTAAGAGTGGCGTGAGCTTTTTGAATCCGAGTAAAAATGGAATCCAGTTTCTGTTTGTAAGGGCCCATCGAGAATTTAAAAAATCGGTCAGGATGAAACCGTTTTGAAAGCGACAGATAAAGACGCTTCATTTCTTGTTCGCTCGTGCGGGGAGTGGCTTCTAGAATTTCATACGGATTAGTTGCCGCTTCGATCGATTCAAATTTCTGTAGAATTTCGATTCGCATGGCGCGATTTAACGTTTTCCATTCTGGGTGTGCCTCATCCGCGGCCAGTTCCCGGGCCACAAATTCTGAGAGCGGCGCCGCAGGTTCGCCGGGAGCTTCAATCCATTCTGCAGCGCCCTTTTTAACAAGATCTTGAAGGCGCTTGGCGGTTTCCTCAGCGGAGAATGGAGAGATAAGAACGACTTCATGCAGCGGAAGACCATCGCCTAAGCGTGACCAGAGAAATCCTTCTTCGGCACTAAGATTGGAAAGATTTTGGTTATCGGTCACTTTAGCGCGAATTTTCCGCGCTGGACCGGAATCCGAAGTCATTTGTCCCCCGAGTCGATTCTAACACAGCAGCGTATTAAGCTCGGGGATGCGCCCGGTCAAAAATTTCGAGGAGTCTCTGCTTCGATACGCTTAAATAGCGCTGCGTCGTCGAAAGAGAGGTATGTCCGAGCAATTCTTGAATGAATCGGAGGTCCGCTCCCCCATCCAGCAAATGAGTTGCCGTGGAGTGTCGAAAGAGATGCGGATGCAAATGCTTTCGAAAGTTTCTGTCTTTGCAAAAATCTCGAAACCATCGACGAACCACTCGCGGATTCACGGCTTTGCTCGCATCGGTCTGTGAGGGAAACACGAAGGGAGAGTCGGGATGTTTTTCTCTCTGACGTTCCAACAATTGAGTCATCAAGGGATGAAGCGGAACGATCCGAAACTTCCGACCTTTGCCTCGAAGCCGAGCCTGCTTCTGCAAAAAATCCACTTCCTTCCATTGCATTGAACAAGCCTCAGAAATGCGGCATCCCGTTCCATAGAGAAATTCGAGGAGAACGGTAAATGTGCCGTGAGTTGTCTGCAGAATTTCCGATACTTCATCGAACGAAAGGACGCGTGGAAGTTTCTTTTCGCTGCGGACGCGGGGAAAATCTAAGAGTGGAAAATCTTTCGTGTGACGAGTGATCTCCGTAAAAAACACTCGATAGGTTGAAAACATTCGACGAATCGTTGCCGGTGCATAGTCGCGCTGTAATTCGGCACAGAATCGATCCCAGGCTTGAATGTCTAAAGCGGCGGCGTTGTTTTCTAACCATTGATGGAGGTGTTCGAGATCCGATCGTCTTGCTCGGAAAGTTTCCGGGCTAAAACTCCGCTCGAGGACTTGCTCATCCAGGTAGCGCTGCCTCCATTGCTCCAGTTTTCCTCTTTCCATTGCTTCAGCTGGGACAGAGCCTGACTGGCTCTAAGAGCGTTTCGTTCGGATTTCCCCAGTCTCCTTCCCTTTAGTGTAGAACCGTCTGATATTTGAGATGATGCGTCAGGGAGAAGTCCGAAGTTAAAATTCATGGGTTGAAAATGAAGAGGGTCGGAATGATTGAGATATCGGACTAAACTGCGCATGGCTGTTAACTCAGGCAACATGCGAAATCCTGCCATCTGCAGCGCCGCGTAATGTCCTGTCGCAACCGCTTCCGTGTATCCTTCACTGCCAATCAATTGTCCTGCAAAGAAATAACCAGGCTTTCGAATGAGCTCCAATTTTTCATTCAAATGTTTTGGAGCGTTGATGAAAGTATTTCTGTGCATAGCGCCCAATCGCACAAATTCCGCATTTCCCATTCCGGGGAGTTTTCGAAAGACTCGCTCTTGCTCCGGCCACTTCATCCGCGTTTGGAACCCTACCATGTTGAGCAATTCTCCGGCTGCTTTCTCTCTCCGAAACTGAATGACCGCGTAGGGCCGTGGCTTTAAGTTTTCGGGATTGAGCCCAATCGGTCTCATGCAACTAAATGCGAGTGTATCTTCACCGCGCTCGGCGAGAACTTCGATGGGTAAGCAGCCCTCAAAAAATTTTAATGACTCTTCCGGATGATGGGCTTCCGTCTTTTCCGCTGTGAGTAAATCATTTCGAAATTCAAAGTATTGTTCCTTCGTGAGGGGCAAGTTCAAATAGTCTGAGCCAAACGGATCATGGCGGGCCCCCCAAAAAAATTTCTCCATTTCAAGCGATTCAAGAGTAATCACTGGCGAGGTCGCGTCGTAAAAATAAAGTCCGTCGTCCTCCAAAATTCTTAAGAGATCCTTCATGAGTGCATCGGACGACAGCGGGCCGCTCGCCACTAAGGTGGGTGTGTGAGTGGGAAGACTTCGGCATTCTTCCTCTCGATAAGTAATGCGAGGATGATTTTTTAACGCTTCTGTAACGCATTGAGAGAAGAGTTCTCGATCCACGGTGAGCGCCTTTCCTCCTGGAATTCGACAGCGCATTGCTATTTGCATGAGAGGAGATTGCAGTTCCATCAGCTCCGCTTTGAGAAGGCCATGAGCCGATCCATGTTCCAAAGATTTGAAGGAATTCGAACAGACAAGTTCCGCCGCTCCGGGCAATCGATGAACCGCAGAATACTGAGTCGGCTTTTGTTCGATAAGAACGACTTCGAATCCAAAATTTGCAAGAACAAGTGCCGCTTCACTTCCTGCGAGTCCTGCTCCAATTACAAAAGTTTGCTTTGAGGCGAGTTGCGTCATAAAAATACTTCGTTCAACTTAGGTAACGTGTTTCTCGATAAAAACAACCAAAACTCACTTTTCAAAAATTTTGTGGAATGAACTCTGACTTGTATGCGAGGAATAGGGCCCTTAAGATAAGGTGATCCATGGCAAAACAAAGTTCAACGACTGCGGACGCTTCGAAAGCTGAAGCGAAGGCAAAGAAAGCGGCAAAGAATAAATCGGATGTGGCCTCATCCCATAAAGTGCCGCCGCGCAGTTCAGGCGCGCGCCCGAAGCCTCTTGTCATCGTTGAGTCGCCCACCAAAGCCAAGACCATCCGCAAATTTTTGCCCTTCGATTTCCATGTGGAGGCCTGCGTGGGCCATATTCGCGATCTTCCGGCCTCGGCCAAGGAAATTCCGGAGAAGTATAAAAAGGAGAAGTGGGCCAATTTGGGGATCGATGTGGATCGAAATTTCACCCCTCTCTATATAATTCCTTCCGGAAAGATAAAGATCATTCGTCACCTTAAGGATTGTCTCGAGGATGCCACGGAATTGATTCTCGCAACGGACGAGGATCGCGAAGGAGAGAGCATTTCCCACCACTTATTGGCCGTTTTGCAGCCCAAAGTGCCAGTGAAGCGAATGGTGTTTCATGAAATTACCAAAGAGGCGATTGCCGAGTCGTTGAACAACTTTCGAGAAGTGGACGACAAATTAGTCCAAGCTCAGGAGTCGCGACGCATTTTGGACCGGCTCTATGGCTATTCCCTTTCTCCTCTGCTTTGGAAAAAAATTGCGTACGGCTTAAGCGCGGGTCGAGTGCAATCGGTGGCCACTCGCCTCATCGTGGAGCGAGAAGAGCAGCGCATTCGGTTTAAAAAGGCGATTTACTGCGGAATGATCGCCAATCTTTCTTCGCCGAAGGGAGAGTTAGAGACCAAACTTCTGAAGGTCGGACCGAAAAAGATCGCTACCGGAAAAGATTTCGACGAGCACACCGGAAAAGTTATCGAGGGAAAAGATGTTTACCTTCTGATGAAAGACGAAGCGCAGAAGCTCGAAAAAGAATTGGGCTCAGCGACCTGGCGGGTGTCTGAGGTGAATGAAAAGCCTCTCTCTCGAAAATCTGCGCCGCCTTTTATCACTTCAACTTTGCAGCAGGAGTCGAACCGAAAATTAGGACTATCCACGAGAGACACGATGCGAGTGGCGCAGGGACTCTATGAAAAAGGGTTTATCACCTATATGCGTACGGACTCTGTGAATCTTTCTGCGGAAGCCATTTCCGCTTCTAGACGGCAGGTGGAAGGACTCTATGGCAAAGAGTATTTGAGTGATGGTCCAAGACAATTTGCTTCCAAATCGAAGGGAGCTCAAGAAGCTCACGAAGCCATCCGTCCTGCCGGGCAAGAGTTCAAAGTGCCGCAAGAGACCGGGCTCTCTGGAATTGAACTCGCGCTCTACGATCTCATTTGGAAGCGAACCGTCGCTACTCAGATGGCGGATTCCAAGCAGTTGAGTGTCGCGATCGTAGTCGACGCGAATGTGAAGGGCGTTGAACCTCGCGCTCAATTTCAAGCGTCGGGGACTCGAATTTTATTCCCAGGATTTTTGCGAGCGTACGTGGAAGGTACCGATGATGCGGAAGCTGCGCTCGAAGAGCGAGAAGTGATTCTGCCGCCACTCAAGGTGGGCGACATCCTCGATCAAAAGACGCTCAAAGTCACTGAGCACGAAACCAAACCGCCGGCGAGATTTACCGAAGCCACCCTTGTGCAAACTCTGGAAAAAGAAGGCGTGGGTCGTCCGTCCACTTACGCCTCTATTATTTCTACCATTATCGATCGCGGCTATGTACGTCGCGTGGGCAATGCACTCGTGCCGACGTTTACGGCATTCGCGGTGGTAAAGCTTCTTCGAAAGCATTTTCCGGAGCTCGTAGATCTCCAGTTCACTGCGCTCATGGAAGACAATTTGGATGAAATTGCAGAGGGAAAACGAAGGTCGCAGGACTTCCTCAAGGAATTTTTCTTAGATGAGAAAAAAGGTCTTCGTCCACAGATCGAATCGCGGGAAAAGCGCATTGATCCTGAAGAAGCACGCACGATCGACATTGATAAATTTCCGAATATGGATTTTAGAATTGGACGATTCGGTCCTTACCTTGCGACGCGCGCCAAAGATGCGGCAGATTCCATTCGAGCTTCCATTCCAGAGGATTTGGCCCCCGCGGATTTAGGGGAAGAGGATATTGAGCGCATTATTCAGCAGAAGAAAGATGGGCCTCCCAATTTGGGAATCGATCCAAAGACGGGCCTCAAAGTCTATTTGATGTCAGGCCGTTACGGTCCCTATCTGCAGCTTGGCGAAGCAGAAGATGCAGATCGCAGTGCGCCCAAGCAAAAGAAAAAATCCAAGAAAAAAACAGCAACAGTGGATTCGAAAACGGGCGAGGTGACGGAAACGGAATCGGAACCGGAAAAGGTCGTTCCAAAAGTGAAGCGCTCCGTTTTGCCAAAGGGAATCGATCTTCAAAAATTGGGCCTTGAGGATGCGCTCGGTTATCTCTCACTGCCTCGTGTGCTCGGCGAAGATAAAGAAGGGCACAAAGTTTCTGCGGGCTTGGGAAGATTTGGGCCTTACATCGTGAAATCGGGCGGTGGATTAGAAAAGCCTGAGTATCGTTCGCTGAAAAAAGAGGATTCTGTTCTAAAGATAGACATTGCTCGAGCGCTTGAGGTCTTTGCAGAAGAGAGAACGCGAGGCTCACGGGGCCGCTCCAAAGCAACGCCGCTAAGGGTGGTCGGTCAGCATCCGATCGAGAAAAAGCCGATTGAAATTTATAATGGACCCTACGGTCTCTATTGTAAGTGCGGGAAAATTAACGCTTCCATCCCGAAGGAAATTGAGCCGGACAATCTCACTTTAGAGAAGGCTATTGAGCTCATCGAAGCGCGACGAAAATAGCCTAGCCGCCAGTTCCAACTTCCGTTTAAACCCGACTGGACGGCCAAATAAGCCCAATTGACAAGTTTGAGGTCGGTGTGCTTAACATGGTGCGTTATTTCCGCCCGTTAGGGAGGAAATGACATAGGGTATTCGAGAAAAGATAAAAAAGATAAAAAGTAGAAAAAACCGAGAAATCGGAATTTTAAGGAGCTAATTCGAGTATGAAATTAATTTCTCTCACGACAGTTATGAGTTTTGGTTTGGTCAGCGCCGCCTTTGGACAAGCAGCGCTTGTAAGAACCATTGAAGTTTCCAATGTAGAAGTTGCCACCGTTTCTGCGGCGCGATCTTTGGGCTACAACAGCTTGGCGCAAAATCTTGTCACGATGAAAACACAAGGTGCGTTGAATGTAACCGGTGTGGGTGCTGCCGTAACTTTGGTGCAGTCTATGGTCGATAAACTTCCTTCGGCAGAGCGAACTCAAATCATTGGAAACCTCCAAAAGTTTGAAAATGCAATTAAAACTGCCAATGAACAGTGGACTAAAAATGCTTTCACGACGGCGATTGGCGTTGCCGGCGTAGCGAGTAAGCAAAATCAATTATTCGCGAGTGTTGCGGCTGGTTCTGCCGAGCCCTGCGATATGGCCGCTTCGAAAGCTCCCGCGAGCTTCAATTTGGATGCAGAAACCCGCGCGACTCTTTCTAGGGCGGAAGCTGAAATCGTGAAGGCCTATAAAACGGCCGCCTTTTTCGGTCTCTTCGATTTGGCGCAAGTGGGTCAAGCCACCAAGCATCTTCAAGACATGTTGGATAATGCCAATACGGGCGTCGATCAAGTCACGGCTCTTGCTCCTGGCTTAAAAGTATTATTCGAAAACTTGAATGCCACACTTCCTGCCTATATTGCCGCCGCCTCTTTGGATGGCGCTTTGGATGCTCAGGAAATTGCAAAGGCGAAAACTTGTGGAACCTACGGTGCGGTCCAGGCATTTGCGACTTCTCAACAAATGGATACGACCTCCGGCAATACCTTGGCCACGAATGTAGCGACGGGTTGCAATGTTGAATTTGGTTTTGGTGCTCCGGATGTTCAAACGATTCAAAGCGTTTGCGCAAACTGACATCGAGAATTTCTAAGATCTTTCTCGAATAAGATCATGAAGATCCCCCTCTCTGAAGCTCCGAGAGGGGGATTTTTTTTGCTCCTAGATTTAAGCAGTGATGGCGAGGATTTGAGAAAATCTTCTCAGAGGATCGGCTAGCGTGAGTGTCTGAAGGGTTCGATGTTCGAACGGGACTCATCGGGCGGTCAGGAAATTCACTAGAAGGCCTGAATGTCCTCTATACGCCCCATCAAGAGGGAGCACGAAAACTGCGCCTCCCTTGTAAACTTAGAAATTTCATGTATTTAGGACACATTTTGAAGGGTGAATTCAGTCCTAACTTGGCTCGCGTCTTGCACTTCTGCAAGGGAGGTAGAAGGTCAACGAGGAATGGTGTCTAGAAGGCGTAAAACAACCCGAACCCTGTTCGTCGGTCATGGCTTCATGACATGGGTTCTCTTTGCCCTTTTTTCCAACGGTTCGCTCCTCGCTCAAACTAATCCAAGCGATCCGGCCATTTGTTTGGACCCCACCATCACAGTCCGACCGACCACCCAAGCGACGACTCATATTTTCGAAAGTGCCAAAGCTCCGCTGGATGCACTCATGGCTCAACCGGCCTCTCCGCCTGTCGCAGAAGAGCCAGCTACCACGCGTCCAGTGACGACGCGATCTGCGACAACGCGATCAACCACTCAACCTACAACACGTCCTGCTTTAGATCGTGCGGAAGTACTTCGTCGAGCGAATGTGTTTTTTGAATATTGGAAAGAAATTCGAAAGGCTGGAGCGCGAGGGGTCTCAAAGGATCTTGTCGGCAAGATAGATGAAATTTTGAAAGACTACGAAATTGAACGTGAACCTTCCTTCATCGGGGATTTCTACCTAGCCACGAACAATCATTTGCACTCTTCGTTAACCGTGCTTTCCAATTACCTTCGATGGCGGAATCCAAAATTTCTAGAGGGAAACCAGAGCGTCGCACTGATGGATCTCCGTCTCAAAGACGACCCAGACCTCGCGGAGTTTCTCGGTTTTGCGCGCGATGATTCTCGAACTTTGCTGGAAGTAATGTTCAACGAAATGTTGGTTTCGCCTCCGAAGCGATTTCGCATGGCCTTACTAGCCGATTTGATCGATAAGTATGCCGGCACTCTCAATCAACTTCTGCCCTACGACTTGCGTAACAAGATCACCGAGGCCAACGCCTCCCTTCCTCCGAGCGGGGGAGAGTATCTAGATCCTAACGCTTTAGAAATCCGGGGGACCCATCCCAATCTGAGAAGAATGATCGCTTTTATGAATCACACCTATTACCTGGGAGGCGGGTTGGAAATTGTGCCTCCGACGCCGTCCACCCAGCCATCTTCTCAACCCGGCTTAGATCCTGAGTTAAATTGGAACCCCTATGAACGAACCAAGTCTGCAGACTACGCGATCGTGCGCGATGTCTACTTGGGAAAGTTTGAGAAGCTTTTGGAGCAGTCAAAGGGCGTCGTCGATAATGATATCGTTTTTAAATCGATCGATTTCACTCGAGAAGAAGTGGAAGTAGCGGAAAAGCGTCGCGCCATTCGCGATATCGTGGTTCGTTTGGAGTCTCAATATGCAGACACCGAAGAGCAAAAAGAGCTCAATCTCACTTCGGAGAGCGACTATCGCCTTGGGACAAAAATTCGGTCCCATCACGACGATCGCATGGATTTTTGGAGGGATCAGCTTCCATTAAAGTCTCCATGGATTCCTAGCCCTATTGACGTTCAAATTAAATCGATCTCCGATCTCAAAGCTCGTTTGGGGCCCACGTTCGTGCCGGTTCCCCTCTTATCGGGCTGGAAAAGCCGAGCAGGTTCGCTGTTGGCACTTTTATCTCCGGAAGAATTGAAGAAATTGATTCTTCAGGAGATCGAGCAAGAAGTGAAACTCGATTTTACGTTGAAGTGGGGAGATAACGATTATTCATCCGACAATTTTACGAAGCGTCCCCACGCAGATCCCAAAAACTTTCTTCCTTCGGGCGCTGTATTCTCTCCGATTCTTGCAGGCAAATGGGCAAAGAGCGATGGGGGAAAACGATGGGCGCCGGTTGAAAAGGAAGAATTTGAAAAACTAGAAAAAGAAGCCATCGGAAGAGAACGAGATCGGCGATACGAGAGATTTTTAACATCGGGTCAGATCAATCAGATCGCAGAGGCTGTGAGTCTGAGGGAGATTGTAAAATCCGCCGTCATGTACGGTGAAAATGGTTTCTATCCGGAGGGAGAGACTCAAGCGAAAACTACTAAATGGTACGACCCTGTTTTAGAACGATTTCGTCTTCCCAATGAAAAGACCATCGACTTTGATGCAGAACTTCATCCTAAATATTTTCTCGCTCTTCGACTCCTCAATTTTGGCAAAGATGCTTACGCCTCCGTTCCGTTGTCGCAGGCAGATTTGTTAACGCTCCCGAAGAATGTGTTGAGCAATCTCGTCTATATTCGAGAGCTCATTCCGACTTATCCGGTTCCAAAGAGAAACCCCGATGGAAAATTCGATGCGACGGCCGCTTATGGCTACCAGCTCGAGCGAGTTCAGCAGATTTATGATTTTAAATCGAAAATGGAAGAAAATTTGGGACGTCCGCTCAAGATGGAATTCACGAGCTTTGAGGAATTCGAGAAAGCGAAGATGAGGCTACTTGAAGTGACGGGAGCAAAGAACGAATTTTTTGCTGGAGCTTCATTGAATTCGTTGGGCTGTCTGGACGGTAAGAGCGACTTGAGGCTATTGCCCGATAAGCCGGAAGCTCCAATGACTCCTCAAGAATATCTTCGATATGCGGAACGTCTCACCCCGCAGATTTCAGTTCCCTTGATCGGGTCAGCCAATCCAATTTCGAAGCAGGTTCCGTATGAAATTCAATCCGTCGAAACTTTTACGGATTCGATAAACAAGTGTCTCGCCGAGTGGAAGGTGAAGCGGCAAAGTCACCTGGATACTTTAAAAGTCTCGTTTGCGAAACATATCGATCGAGTCACTTACGAGCATGCTAAAGAATTTTTAGACGCTCGAAATGTTGTGCTTCGCTATTTGATTGAAAAAGGTGAGATCGATCCGAGTCAGGGTGAGAATATTGAAGCGCCGGATTCAAAGGATGTCGCAGACGCGGATTTGATAAAGCAAGCCCAAGCAATGTTTGCATTGCTGGGGAAGCTGAGCGATCCGGATCAAGAGAAGGTTTCGGCCGTATTTAATTTGGTTTTCAAAGCGACAGACGATGAGCGTCCCAAAGACGATGCGCCATTTTCCGCTCTAGAAGCTCGACTGAAAGCGATGCTCCGGGCGAATGATCAAGATGCAATCTTCGCACATGAGTATGGATTTGCTGGAGCTGCCGTTGCCGCCTATCAAAACGATTTGGGAAATAAGAAGGAAATCTCTTTCGATAAATGGACTCTGTTTGAAATCGACGCTTTGGAATATTTGAGTCGCAGCCAAGGTTGGTACAGCTTGGTCGTAGAGCCTAGCTCCAGTTCTCGAACAGGCGATTACTTTCAGCTTTCGCGTTGGCTGAGAGAAGAGCTTACGCGCCCTGAGACGGGCATGAAAATTAGCGAAGGATTTCGTTCGCAGCTGCATTTGGAGTCTTCGGCGCGATTGCTTCAATCCGCGACGGAACTTGCGGAAGCGGAAAGGATCATGCCTACGATCTGGGGCAATGATTGGAAGTCGAAGTTGAAAGGTCTTACTGGGGGAGAGTTAACCGGTGCGGATCTTCGCGCAATTGCGATCGACAGTCGAGAAATCCTGCTGTTTTTGATTCAGCATCAGAGGGATGCCTCAAGACTTTATGCTTACGATCAAGTCGATGGTGTTTTTTTAGTACCCAGTCCCTTGAAAGAGATTTTTAAGTTCTCTCAACCTTCGTTAGAAACACTTAAAAAATGGAGCATTCCGACGGATGAAGCGCACTTGGCTTATTTGCAGCGTCTCGCCGCCGCGAAGGTGTGGAAAGAAATTGAGCAAAATTATCTCAAAACGATGCGCACCCATGAACGTGAAGCATGGGTAAAGAATGCGGAGAGTTCAAATCGCTATCCTCCGCCTGATCTCATCCGATTTCATCGACAGTCGCTCAATCGTGCGGGAGATCAGAAGGATTATGAAGAAGGGTTAGAGCTGCCGAAGGAGTTAGAAGAGCTTTATCAACAACCTTACGCAGCTCGAAGCATTCGTCAAAGTCGAGAAATGTCTTCGGTTCTCATCCGAGAGGGCCTGCGAAAGTTTGATTTTTACATGCAGGATTTCTTTGAAGATCCGAATGTTTCGCCGAGGGCGAAGCTCATTCATGAGGATATCGATAGCAATAAGCTGAGCGATGAAGAGGCGTATCGAGCCGTTCTTCGAATTATCGGATTTAATACCTCATCCGCCAGCTTCCAAAGGGTGTTGACGGAGATTCAGAGAAAAAATCCTGCATTCATAAAAGATTTCAAAAAAACCTCTCAAGAATTCCTAGAGGGAAGTCGGAATTTAAAACTTTCATTAAAGAAGGCAGATCCCCGTGGTCTCACGCGACGAGAATTTATGACATTGATATCGGCAGCCGCCCGAAATCAAAAACTTCGTGAAGTCCTTACGGGGATTACACAAACGGGCGAAGTGAATGGAACGGTAGTGGATGATGGCGAAGTGGCAAAGATGCTCAAACAATTTGGGGTGGAGTTGAAAGACCGATCGGACGACGTGATCGCGGATCAGCTCACCAACTTACGAAAAATGGTCAGTGCCTCCCAATTGATCTTTTCCGAATTCCAGGGCTCCTTCGCCGAGACCGTCTCGCACTATGCTATTCCCATTTTGTTCGAGGAGCTAAAAACGAAAAAGCCCACGGAAGCTTCTAAGCTATTGAAAGAAGAAGATCTCCCTGTCGTTGTGGATGCCGTTAAGCGACAGTTGGAGATTCTAAAGGAATTGACTGAGGTGGAATCCATTTCCGGACTCTCCGCTTCAGAATGGGATGAGATCGCCCGCTCATTTGGAGCGGCGCATCTGGAAGCTAGAGTGGATTTCCAAAAAATCGATGAACAGCTGCGAAAAATCGTTTCAGCGTATCATGAGCTCTATCGTGTTTATTATGGCAGTCGTCATGATTCGCGCACACGACGCCAGATCATGAATCCTCAATATGATCTTGAAGCGCTCATCCGATCAAATCGTCTCAACGGTTCTGCTAAGACATTTGAAGTATCCACTCTCGCGGACATGGATCGGGCGCGAGAGAAGACGCAAAGAGCGATTGATCAAGCAAAGATCGAGTTCGACCAATTGCTTACGCCTGAGTTGAAGGCATCTCTCCCTGTTCAAAAATTAATCCGTACGGTGACGATGAAGGTTCAAAGTTCTCTGCAGGGCGAGAAAGATGAAGTTTACATTAAGGTCGATTCGGGTCTCCGATTTAAAGATTTGGGTCGCGAACGATTTCAGCTCTATCCTGATCTAATCGATCCTATTTTGAACTACACAAGGACGAGTGTGGATCCCGAAGTGCCTCTACCTAAACTGGAGAATTACGTTCGCTCCTTCACTGAAACTGTCGGGGACTCACAAATGCGAACATTCGCAAAGGCGATCGCCAAGCCAAAGGATCTTCGAGCAAATCTCGTGGCTCGCTTGGAAGGCCTAAAGGACTACGCGCTACTTGTGGATCTTCGAAAGAATGGCGAGTTCTATTTTGATTCTCAAAAGTTGGCGGAGCATCTTGCCAATATGGATGAAAAAGGAGCGATTGACTTTGATCGATTGCTGTTTCCGATTCAGTACCTGGTTGATCTTCGCGTGCAACGAGCCACCGTTGGAAACTATTGGTACTTTAACGTTCGTGAAGCGGATGCGCGTATCAAGCAAACGCTCGTCACGATCGAGGCGATGTTGGCCAAGGAAACCCTGTTCGAAGGAAAGACGCTTCGGCCGAATGCGAATGCCGAGGTGCAATGGCTTTTGACCTTACTGAGTAAGGACCTGCCGCGACCGATCTTGCCAACC
>ERZ761602.1503-NODE-1503-length-41959-cov-70.750525_pt1 | contig 41959 bp, 32 predicted proteins | sample MGYA00512165_ERZ761602 | MGnify/ENA primary metagenome ERZ761602 (study PRJEB28899, sample SAMN02445085) | bioreactor sludge metagenome | biome: EBPR sludge; isolation source: Thorneside wastewater treatment plant | place: Australia: Brisbane, Thorneside...
TCTCTCCTTTTTTATACTTTCTATTTAACCGATTGTTTCATTCTAAAGGCAGGGAAACTGCCTTTTCCTGCAGTTTCCCTAAACAATACAATCATTTTTACAATCCGGGGGGCGGATCAGAACATTCATACTGACAGGGCTTGACTGTTTCATAACAGCTAGAGCCTTTAAATCCGTCAATATTGGTTGCAGGACCATTTTCACAAGTGCCATTGGCAACTGTATCAGTATCATTATTTTGTAATTCACCATTAACTCTGTCAAAGATCCTGTATGTCACACAACATCCCAATCCACATCTTACCCAAAAGTAATAGGCATTTCCAGTTCCGCCTCTCATTCCACTGCCGTTTCCGTTTAATGGTTTTGGAGGATCCCCCGGCTTACTTAGGCGATACTCCACACATAATTTTCTGCATAACATATGGAATATTTCCGCTTTCACAACTGAAAATTGTGGAAACTGATTTGACCAATCCTGCATGATCTTCATTTGACCCTTATATTCAGTCTGTTCCAATAAATACTTCATAAAAGTAGCTTTAGCTAAAGGTGATAAAGAATTGATGTGATTAGTTAACCATGTACACGACTCTGGAATAATCAATTCAAAAGCAAAAAACTGAAAAGTATTTAAATCCCTTTTATACAGAATTCGTGCAGATAACGGACACTGGGTTGGATCACCAGGATAAATATAAAAATTCTCCAATGTATCCTCTATAGCATCTGTAGTATCAATTAAACATGGATTCAGTTCCATTCCTGAGGTCTGACCTTCCTGATCACTCATTTTCGCTCCTGTTTGCGATGCATTTAGCTGACTGGTTAAGTCTGCGGTGTGCAATTTTTCTTCCTTGTCACATTGAACAAAAACAATACTCAATATGATCATAAAGCTGATTGCTGACAAAATTTTTATGATTTTCATTTTTTAATAATTTTTTGTTTTAAAATAAATAAGGGTTCTATCCCATTTGCATCGTTTTAAAACCATTGTCAGCGAAACGGAGGATCGTCCAGCAACCGTCGCGGCTTCCTCCGGAATATATTGTTTTTAAGTCCAAATAATATTTGTTGAATACGGGTTGAATACGGGTTGAATACGGGTTGAATACGGGTTGAATACGGGTTGTTTTCTACCTGTTTACGATCTGATATGTAGCGAACTCCAAACATGTAGGTTGTTTTGATGGCCTAAAAATACTATAATTTTTTGGAAATCAAAAGTTTTCCATAGAAAAATATGTTTCATGGGTGGTGGAAATTTGAAAATTCGAAGATTCGAGGATTCGAAAATTAAGGATCAAAACATTTGAAAATCAGATCATCAGAAGATTCTTCGCTCCGCTCAGAATGACTCTATGACCATTGTATATGAAGGAGGAGAAAGGCCGTATCCTGCCTTTCTCCTCCTTCTTTACCCCCAAAAACCGTTTCCGTCATCCCCGATGCTCCTTCTAATCGATCAGGACAGGCTGCGATGCATATCAGATTCGACCCTAATGTTCATTCTACAAAAAGACAGATCGGGACAGGTTCGACCGAAGGGAGAAATCTTTTTCTTCCTTGTCCAATGTTTAAATGATCTGATGCTATAATATCTTAATAATCAAAATATTGTATCATCAGATAATCTGATCATCTCAACATTTGAACATCAGATCATCTGATTCCTGACAATAAATGTCAGGATTTTCAACATTTGAACATTTAAACATCGGTTGATCAGACCCTTGGCATTTCTGTAGGCCCGAGCATATTTGCCGGATTGAGCAATTCATCGAGTTTTTCTCTGGATAATAAATTGTGTTCCAGCACCAGTTCATAAACGCTCCGGCCGGATTCCAGGGCTTCTTTTGCCAACCTGGTGGAAGCTTCATAACCGATCACCGGATTTAGTGCGGTCACAAGCCCGATGCTGTTGTAAACCATGTTCCTGCATACCTCTTCATTGGCGGTAATGCCCTGGATGCAGCGGTGATTAAGTGTATCCATACCGTTTTTGAGCAATTCGATGTTTTCAAACAGGGAATGAACGATCACGGGCTCCATCACATTCAACTCCAGCTGGCCTGCCTCTGCGGCCATGGTAATGGTCAGGTCATTGCCTATGACTCTGAAAGCGATCTGATTGACCACTTCAGGGATGACCGGATTGACCTTGCCGGGCATGATGGTACTTCCGGGTTGCATAGGTGGCAGATTGATCTCATTGAATCCCGCTCTCGGGCCGGAAGAAAGCAATCGCAGGTCATTGGAGATCTTGGACAATTTAACCGCCAGCCTTTTCAAGGCAGAAGAATACATGATGAATGCTCCGGTATCCTGAGTCGCTTCCACCAGGTTCTTTGCCAGAACCACAGGAAAACCGGAAATCTCAGCCAAATGCCTGGTAACGATCCGGCTGTATCCCGGATCCGCATTGATACCGGTTCCGATCGCTGTTCCACCCATATTGATCTCCAGAAACAAGGCTACGTTGTGATTGAGTCTTTCAATTTCTTCAGACAACATCACTGCGTATGCTTCAAACTCCTGTCCGAGTGTCATCGGTACGGCATCCTGCAACTGTGTTCTGCCCATTTTGATCACATGGCTGAATTCTTCGGCTTTTGCCTGAAAAGAGTCTATCAGATTTTTCAGTTCTTCCACGACCTTGATATTGCTTTTGAGCAAGGCAATTTTTATGGAGGTCGGATAGGCATCATTGGTCGATTGGGACAAATTTACGTGGTTGTTCGGGTGACAATACTGGTAATCACCTTTCTCATATCCCATGATCTCCAGGGCGCGGTTGGCGATCACCTCATTGGCATTCATATTAGTGGAAGTACCGGCACCGCCCTGGATGGTATCTACCACGAAATGGTTGTGAAATCGTCCGTTGGCAATCTCTTCACATGCCTGCACAATGGCATCTGCCACCTTTTTGTCGAGCAACCCGAGGTCAAAATTTGCTTTTGCAGCCGCCATTTTCACTTCTGCAAGTGCTGAGATAAATAATGGATAAAATCCGAGATCAACCCCTGAAATACTGAAATTCTCGATGGCCCTCAGGGTCTGAATGCCGTAATAATTTTCATACGGCACTTCCCTGTCTCCCAAAAGATCATGCTCCATCCTGGTCCGGCCCGAAACATACTGAGCTGCCTTCCCGATCATCCGGGCATTGGTATGGCTCATCCGCCTGGACATCACCCGGGCAATATTGGAAAACACTTTGAGGGCAATGGAACCCTGATGTTCGAAAAAACCTCTGTCCAGGAGAAAAACTTTTGTCGGGTTGACAGCCCTTGCAGAAGTGCTGTGCAGCGTCTCTTCCGTCAGGGAACCCTCACCAAGAAAATCGTATTTGGTAAAATAGCTCAGTTTTTGCCATTTATTCTGCCCCGTGTTTTTGAGCAACTCCACTTCACCCTCATAGATGAGGTAGATCTTCTCCCTTTTTTTATTCTCTTCAAATAAAAACGCCCCCGCATCATAAGTTGTGAGACTCAAGGCCTCAGCCACAAAAGACAATTCGGTCTTGTCCAGTCTTTTGAAAAGCTCGATATGATCTATAAATTCAATGATCTGCTGTCTGTCCATCATGTTTGGTTTAATTTTATGAAATGTATTTCAACTCAATCTTTGGCAGATAAACATCCGGTTGAAACAAGTGCAAAGGTAGGATTTTTGGTAGATTTTAGCTTATCTGAGTACAAACCAAAAACTCAAATCATTAAATATCCACCAAATTCATTCTGATTTCGTATTTTTGAAATATAATATTTGTTATGAGGACAATTCGGATTAATATACCCGATATAGTTGATCTAAAAGACTATGATCTGACGATGATCATAGCTGCAAAACTATATGAAGATGGAATTCTGTCTGCAGGACAAGCAGCTGAGATGACCGGATTATCAAAAAGGGCTTTTATTGAGTTGTTGGGAAAGTACGGAGTTTCGGTATTCAGTAAATCATTGTCAGAACTGCATTCCGATATTTCTAATGCATAGTGTCGTTATTTCTGATACAAGCACATTGACAATCTTCGAGAAGATTGATATATTTGATCTTTTGAATCAGATATATGGAGAAGTGATTATCACACCTGAAATCGCTGAAGAATATGGAGAAAAATTACCGGAGTGGGTGAGAATTCAAGCTGTCAATGATAAAAAATATTTTGATTTTCTCAACACTCAGATTGATAAGGGTGAGGCAAGTGGTTTAGCCCTGGCTTCAGAATTTGATGACGTGCTTTTAATACTTGATGATCTGAAAGCCAGGAAATTAGCCAATAGATTGAATTTTAGGTTCACCGGAACGCTTGGCGTGATATTCAAGGCGAAACAAATGTCACTAATTTCCGGTATAAAACCCTTGATAATTAAATTATTGTCAACAAACTTCAGGGTTGCAGATCATATAGTTGAAGAAATTTTAAGAATGAGTGAAGAATAGCATTCGCAATCTTTAATGAACAACATAAGTGCAATCCTGAGCTTCGATGAAGTTTTATTCTGAGTAAATACGTCCTAATTTATTTTAATAATTGATTGTTCCAGAAAATTGTAACGACTTCATTTTCAAATAACTTATATAATAAACCATTCCACATGCAAAACCTTTTCAAAGTACTGATCTTTTCAATGCTCGCTGTTCATACCTATTCCCAATCTTCACCCATGCAGCGGGCAGATTACAACATCATTGCAAAACTGGATACCAGCCTCCGGGAAATCGACGCGCAGGCCAAAGTACTTTATCGCAATAATTCTGCCGACACCCTGACAGAAGTCTGGTTCCACCTTTGGGCAAACGCTTATAGTTCGAAAAACAGCTCTTTAGCCAAAGAATTGATCGAAGCGCATGATCCTTCCATGTATTTCCTCAAAGAAAAGGAATTAGGCGGATACACGGATATTTCCTTCCGGACGGGTGAACAGGAGTTGACTCCGCACTATACAGATGACGAAATGCAAATCGCCCGGTTAAAACTCAACCGTCCACTTCCTCCCGGCGCAATTGCCGAGATCAACATACATTACACCCTTAAAATACCCAAAAACATCCTTGGCTATGGTTATAATGACAGTCAATTTATTATAGCTAACTGGTATCCGAAGGTAGCTGCCTATCGCGATGGAAAATGGGAAGTCCAGGTGCTCAACAGTCAGAATCTGTTCAGTTCAGATGTGGGGAAATATCATCTGACTTTATTTGTTCCAACCAATTATTGGGTTGTTTCCTCCGGGAACTACCTTTCCATTCATTTGCCTGAAAGTGAGGAATGGGAACATCTGTCTGAAAAAAACGGGTATAAAAAGCTGAGTTTTGCTCATCCGGGCACGAAGGATTTTGCATGGATCGCCAACAAACAGCTGCCTGTTTTTCCACAATTAGTGACACTTGACAATAGTAAAAAGTTTTTGGTTGAAATCACAACCGATCAACATGTGCTTTTTGAAAAGAATCTGGATCAGTTCATACCTTTTTTAAAAAATCTGATTGAGTACACGGAAGCGAAAATGCCCGGCAATCTGCCCGGAAGTTTTCGCATTTTCTGTTCTGAGAAAATATCTCACCCGGTGGCGTTTGCCGGGCTGGTCACTACGGATCTGTATGCAAAGAGTAATAGCAGGGATGACAATTATATAGCGCGCGAAAAGCTGGCAAGTGATCTTATTCTGATGAGTCTAATGAACCGTCTTGAAGAAAATCCGATCGAAAAACCCTGGATGTATCTGGGCCTGGGTACGTATTATTTTACACGGTTTATGGATGAAAATTATCCGGAAACCAAGTACCAATCCAGATCCTATAAGGATATGACTTATCGTAAAAACTGGTATGTGCCTGAATGTGCCATTTGTTTCAAGCCCGCCATGTTAAGTCTGGTTTCCTACCACTGTAAGGATGATGTGGAAAATTATCTGGTGAATCCTGTTTCCGTATATTTCAATTATTTGGAAAAAGTCAATGGTGTTCAGACATTTGACCGGGTAATGGCGGGTTATTTCAATCAGCGTTCTTCAGTGATAGATTTTCAAAAAAACCTGCAGGAATATTTCTCCCGTCAGACCGGGCAGGATTATCAATGGTTTTTCAATGGTATGATGGGATCATTCTTCCCATTCAAATATGAAATCCAAAAAATCGATAAAAATGACGGAAAAATATCGGTGGATGTGCTGAATACCGGCAATTTCAATCCACCCTACATGATCGGTTTGAAAAAGGGAAAACGAGTTGTTGACAGTTTGCAGGTTGAGGGACACCCGGGATTGAAAACGTTTGTATTTGATGCAACTACATCCAATAAGGTAAAGCTGGATCCTTTTTCCTGGGGGCCTGAAACTCCCTGGCTTAAACAAAATGCATATATTAAAAAGCCCAACCTGCGTACACTGGATTATGGTCTTCCATTTTCAGCCAGAGAAAATCCCGGCGTAGCCATTGATCCTTTGGCAGGTTATAATGTCAATGACGGGCTGATGTTGGGCGGGATATTCAGTACCCTGTCTGACAAATTTACGGCAAATTTCGCCCCCCTGTATAGTTTCCGGTCCAAATCCATCGTTGGATTTATGGAATTTTTCAGAAGCTTTTTGATTTCAGAGAATAGTCTTTTGAATACCCAAATATGGGCACAGAGTTTTCATCGAATGCAAACCAATGATAAATTCCTGAGATATTATGTAATTAATCCTTCCCTTTTATATGTGTATGAAGATGACGAGAAATGTCGTACACGGAGCGGTCTGGAAATGGACTTTAGTTTCATTGGGGATCAGAACTTTGGATCAGAAGGAATCACCGACTATCACAGATATATTACAAAAGTCATATTCCATAAACAAAAAAGAAATCTCATCAATCCTTATGAATATAAAATCGGCCTGGAACATCAATATTACAATCTGTACGAAAAAAGACATTACCTGATGGTCAATGCAGAATTAAAAACCAGGTACATGTACAAAAAAGACAGATACATTCATGCCCGTTTTTATGGCGCAACTTATTTATACAACTCCCATTCCAACAGTACCAATACGATGCCCGGAACCCTGAGCCTGATAGGATACAACATGAATGATTATGCTTATGATTTTTTGACCTTTTTTGACCGTTCAGCCCAGGACGGTTTCTGGTCCAGGCAGATCAGCATGCATACCGGAGGCTTCAAGACCGCCATCTCCAATGCTTACGGGGTCGGGCAAAGCAATCGTTTTGTTGCCTCTGTCAATCTGAAAATGGACCTGCCTTTTAAAACTTTTATCAAACCGTTTTTTGATTTCGGGGTTTATAGCTATCTTCCGACTGTTTCGGAAGGATATTCGACCAAAACACTTTATTCGGCTGGTTTGATCTTTGAAATTTTTAAGGATAATTTTGAGATTTATCTGCCCCTGATCAATTCCAGAGAGATCGAGGACAAATACAGGGAAACTTACGAAAAACCATTCTGGGGCAAATTCAGTTTTTCACTTCTGGACTTTAAATTTTATCTGTAAAAGCACTTGTTGAGTCCAGCTATTTTTTGAAAATAAAATACACCGCCAGTATCAAAAAAACAAAGCCGATCAGGTGGTTCATACGGAAGCTTTCATTTTTGAAAAAAAGCACGGTGAACAGGGTAAATACGGTCAGTGTGATCACTTCCTGTATGACTTTCAGTTGCCATAGGTTGAATGAACCTCCGTTTTCAGCATAGCCCATCCTGTTGGCCGGCACTTGAAAGATATACTCAAAGAAGGCGATGCCCCAACTGATCAGGATGATGCTCATCAATCCCAGGCTGCTGAACCAGTTCATCTCTTTGAATTTCAGATGCCCATACCATGCAAATGTCATAAAAGTATTGGACAGGATCAAAAGCAATATGGTCAGAAGGCTGTTGTGCATACGTACATTTTAAAAAAGCGCAAAAGTAGAGATTTGAGTGAAATGATGGGTATTGCAGTATTTACAATTTTTTGATTTTTATGTTCTAAACGAAAATGCTCAGACTCAATAATTAACAAAAAACCAGTTGTTTTCTTGCACACACTATAAATGAGTGATCATGCTTCTCAAATGTAAAGTTCAGGACGTACGATCAATATGGTTTTAATATCAATTCCGAATACAAAATAGTATCTGAAAATCCGACTTGATACGTTCACAATTCCTTATATATCGGTTCAAATTCCATATCATATACCATCGTTGCAACGTCCACTCTGAACCATTCCCGAAACAATTTGTAGGAACGTTTTTGTGGCCATTGCTTTTTATTGGTAGTCCAGCCTTCCAGGGCCATCTGAAAAAGCTTTTCTGAGTTTTTCCTTAACCACTTGTCAAAATCATTTATATCTTCTTCAATGAGATAGATCATGGGTTCCTGGTCCGGGGGTACAGGAAATCCCGGAGAAATTGATATTATCCATTCATAAAACGGCTGAATTGGCTTCACAATAATGGCCGTACGATTGATAAACCCTTGTTCATAATCAGATTCGTTAAAATCATCTTCATCATCATCAAAATAACGTGAGTCATTCATCTGGTTCGCAATAAAAGAATCTTTATCCTCTGTCAAAACGGTTAGCGTCATCATCCCATTCTTATCAGGTTCAAGCTTAAATTCTGAAATAAACCTGTCATATTGGGCATATTCACTTTTTTTCGCCTGAATCATTTTTTTCAAAAGGTTGTTTTCCTTTTTACTGAATGCAAAAGGAAAATCACCTAAATTTTTCGCAAATTCCTCTTCGGACAAAAATTGACTTATACAACCCAGATTCCATGCTTGCTGGGCAAAATTGATTGCATCCACCGCATCAAAAGTCTTTGGAAAATCCTTTTCAAAAGGTTTTACAAAATTTTTGAGCAAATCAGAATATTTCTCCCCTGGGTTCTGAATGATCATTTTCCCGGGAAACATGTTAATGATTTTTTTATCCATAGTTTCTTTACTTTTAAATTAATTTGTTTTATTTCCTGACTTCCCAAAAACTTCCTCAAAATAAATCAAAATACTTTACAAACTTTCTACTTTACAAACTTTCTACTTTACAAACTTTCTACTTTATAAACTTTCTCCATAGGCAATCTCCACCGTCTCACCCCGTCAAATGCCGTCAAAGCATTGGCCACTGCAGCAGCCGTGGGTATCAGACCGATCTCTCCGATCCCCTTGGCGCCGTAAGGACCCACCGGATCCTTCACTTCCACGCCCCGGACTTCAATATCAGGCGTTTCATGAGCCCTGAGGATCCCTAGTTTCCTCATTTTATCATAAACCAAAAATCCTTCTTTCATCGGCAGATCCTCCGAAAGCGCATATCCCAAACCCATGTGAACCGCTCCTTCGATCTGACCTTCAAACAACATCGGATTCATGATCTTTCCGCCGTCATGGGCAGCTATGATCTTTTCAACCTTGCCATTTTCGTCCAGGACACACAACTGTGCGGCATATCCGTAAGAATAATGGATGACCGGATCTTCCACATTGGCTCCGGGTTTATTGGTCCAGTCACAGATGAACTGACCCTTGTATACCTTACCAACGAGATCATCCAGGGAATTCGCCTGTAGATCAGCTTTAAATTCCTTTGCCGCTTCAATGGTTGCCAATCCGACCAGGGCAGTTGCCCGTGACGAAGTGGTCATACCGGTTTTGATCTGTGCTTCGGTGTCCACTTCCACCTGCATGATGCCCGGTTTCAACCCGGTTTCCTCGCATAAAGTCTGGATGGCCATGTTATGCACTCCCTGACCCATCTCGGTCCAACCATGTTTCAAAACTATCTTTTGCCCTGAAACCACTTCAATGATGACCTTCGATTCGTCGATCATCCCGTTGCCTACCCCGGAATTCTTGATCGCACAAGCCAATCCGGCAAACCTGGTTTTGTAATAATCTTCCCTGATCGCTTCCAGGCATTGCCGGATGCCCACTCCGTAGAGTTTTTGCCCGGTACTGGTCGTTAAACCATCGGTCAAAGCATTGTCATAACGGAATTGCCACCGGTCAAAACCACCCTGCCTGCAGAGGTCATCCACACAACTTTCGAGGGCAAAAGCCACCTGGTTGGCTCCAAAACCACGCATGGCACCCGATGGAATGTTGTTGGTATACACCGTTTTTGCCTCAATATCCACATTCGGTACAAAGTACCCGCCGGAAGCATGTCCTGCCACCCTTTCCATCACCTTGGTCCCGACAGAAGCATACGCTCCGGTATCACCAACCGCCCTGAGTCTGAGGGCAACCAACTTCCCATCCCGGTCAGCTGCCAGCGTGATGTCCATGAAAACCGGATGTCGTTTGGGATGCAAACGGATGGATTCTTCCCTTTTCAGGGTCAGTTTTACCGGTTTGCCGGTCAGCCAGGCAAAAAGCGCCGTCTGACCCTGAATGCTGAGGTCTTCTTTTCCTCCAAAACCACCGCCATTGGGTACTAAAATGACCCTGACTTTATCCTCCGGCAATCCAAGCAGCAAGGCGATCTGCCTCCTGTCTTCATATACACCCTGACTTTGACTGTAAATGATGATACTGCCATTCCCGTCCGGTTTGGCCAAAGCGGCTTCCTTTTCCAGGAATCCGTGTTCAACGCGCTGAGTCTGATATTTACCTGAACTTACATAAGCTGCAGAAGCTATGGCTTTGTCCACTTCACCCGAAGTAAAACAGGTCGTTTCAAAATGATTGGGTCGCTCAGGATGGATCCTTTCAGCTGTGATGGCTTCAAAAACATCCGTAACCGGTTTTAAAACGTCATATTCGACCTCGATCAAAGCAGCAGCCTGCCTGGCAATATTCTTGTCCGTGGCAACCACACCCGCCAAAACATCCCCGATATAATTTACATGCTCACCTTCCCCGACCATCACCGGCCAGTCAGCTATGATCAAACCCACCTTTTTTTGCCCTGGAATATCCCTGGCTGTAAAAACACGGATCACGCCATCCACAGCTTCTGCCCTGGAGACATCAATTTTTTTGACTATTGCCCGTGGATGATCACTGAATCTGAGTGCAGCATGCAACATGCCTTCTTCAAACAGGTCATCAACAAACAAACGCTTCCCGATAGCTGTTTCATAAGCCTGGTATTTTGGCAGGTCAGTTCCGATTTTACCCGTTGTTTCTCTGATTTCAGTTGTAGCATTCCTGGCCAGCATTTGCCCGGCCGAAATAATGGCTTCTTCGATCTTCTTATAGCCTGTACAACGGCAAAGGTGTGGTTTCAATGCGGTTCTGATCTCATCCAGACCCGGATCCGGGTTATTCTGGAGCAAAATTTTAGTCCTGCTGATGAACCCGGGCGTACAAAAACCACATTGAACAGCGCCTTTATTGACAAATTCGGTTGCAATGACTTTCAGTACATATTCAGGGAATCCTTCCGGAGTGTAGATCTGTGTATTATGAAGTTTTGCCATTTTTGTGGCACACGCCAGTTTCGCCTCACCGTTGATCTCCACGGTGCATGCCCCACAGGCTGCTTGTGAAGAACAACCATCCTTGGCTGCCGTCAAATGGAGTTCCTGTCTCAGATAATTGAGGAGCGTTCGCTCCGGATCACCTGAATAGTCTATTTTTTGATCGTTCAATATAAAGGAGATCATGGTACTTGATTTAGTTCCGCAATTCCAGATTTATAACGCTGCCAGCCTCTTCAGCTGGTCGAGGTCTTTTTCGATGCTTTCCGGCATGGAAATGATACTGCCGACTGCTTTCAAATCTTTCAGTCCGCTTCCTGTAAGCAAAACCACATTGGTCGAACCTTGATGAATAACTCCTTCCTCAGCCATCTTACTGTAACCTGCATAAGCCGATGCCGATGCAGGCTCGGTGAAAATCCCGGTTTGTCCGGCCAGTTGTGCGGATGCCCGAATGATCTCCTCGTCTGTCACAGTTATCGACTCACCATTGTATTTTTTTATAAAGTGTTGAGCCATATAAAAATTCCTTGGCGCATCTACAGAGATGGAGTCAGCGAAGGTTGCACTTTTATGGATCTCAAATTCAGATCTTTGCAGATTCCTTACCAGGTTATCACTTCCTGCCGCCTGAACTGCCACCACCACAGGCATTTTGTGCGTGATGCCTGACAACATCAGGTCTTCAAATCCTTTGTATACCCCTGAAAGGATCACTCCATCCCCTGTCGGGACAAAAATTCTGTCCGGAACCTGATAACCCATCTGTTCGAAAAGCTCAAATGAAACCGTTTTCTTCCCTTCGATGGTTAACGGATTGTAGGCCGTATTGCGGTTGTACCAGTCAAAAAGGCGACTCGCTTCAACGCTCAGATCAAAGGCATCGTCATACGTTCCTTTAACAGGAATGATTTTCGCACCATACATTACGATCTGGGTCAGTTTGGCAATCGGTGCCTTTTCAGGAACTAAAACAATGGCTTTCTGTCCCTGATCTGCGCAAATGGCTGCGATACTCGACCCTGCATTGCCGGTAGAGGCAGCTACGATGGTTGAAAATCCATTTTCTTTCGCAAATGCCGAAACCAGGGCAGAAGCCCTGTCTTTGAAGGAAAAACTTGGGTTCAGGGCATCATCTTTGAAAAACAAACGGTGTGAATCAGGATGATTGACAAGATCCGAACGTTCATATAAGGGCGTTTCCCCAACCCTTAATCGGGGAAGGCTGGCAATATTAGTGATAGGTAAAATATCCTGAAATCGTTTTGCCTTCAGCGAAGAATAGGTTGTCAGTGATCTTTTGAGGGCCGTATAATCGTACAGGATTTTTAACACGCCTTTGGGAGGTCTTCCTGGTAGATTTTCCAATTCACATACTGGGCAGAGATACCGGACAGTTCCAGTACCGTATTCCTTTTCACAGTTTACACACTTGTAAATAAATTTTTGATCAGTCATTTTCAGTGGTTTTACCCCGAAAAACTTAATTAAATATATTCATTGATGACGCCTGTCTGCTGATTGAATGCCTCAATCATTTTATCCCACTCGTGCGCCTTTTCAAAATGAGCAGACCAGTAACCATCGTCATACCATTGTGCGTTGAGCTCTTCAACCGTTTTCCCCTGCTGCTCCACCCAGGTGAAATATTTCAGGTGGTGGATGGCTTTTTTATCCTGATAACTCAATTCCTTCATATAATCCGTCTTCTGCCCGAGCAAACAACGGTCTAAATCTCTGGCAGCCTGCATCTGGCAGTATGCTCCTCTTTCCTGATGAAGTTCTTCCATCCTGGAATGATATAATTCCATACTGTCAGTAGCGATCGTCAGCACAGTATCTTTTTCGCTAAAATCAAAATACCTGGCAGTTTTGATCGCTCCGATCAGATTGGCAATTCCCGAGATACCCAACAGGGAAAGTTGACTGATCAGGCCTTCAGATAATCCTTCAGATTGCAGGAATTGCCTGCCTTCCGGATCATTGAACAAACGCATAATGCGCATACAATCTTCATCATCAATAGCGGTCACGACATCTGTGTTGCGTACATTATGTACCCAGGGTACATGCTTGTCACCGATGCCTTCGATCCGGTGTCCGCCAAAACCATTGTTGAGCAAAGTTGGACACTGCAAAGCTTCTGATGCAACGACCTTGATATTGGGATATATTTTACGAAGATAATCTCCTGCCCCAATGGTTCCGGCTGAACCGGTATTGGACACAAAAGCTGAAAACCTGCTTTCCGGATCCTTTATTTCATTAAAGACTTCTTCCAGTGCCGATCCGGTTACATGAAAATGCCAGGTTGGATTACCGAACTCATCGAATTGATTTAGGATCACGCAATCAGGTCTGTTCCTGCGCAAATCCCAGCACTTGTCATAAATTTCCTTGACATTGGATTCGCATCCGGGGGTTGCAAAAATTTCAGCACCTACTTCTTTCAGCCACTCAAAGCGTTCTTTACTCATTTCCTCAGGCAGGATCGCCACAGCATCGCAGCCCATCAGGTAAGAATCGAAGGCTCCGCCGCGACAGTAATTGCCAGTTGACGGCCAGACAGCCTTATGGTAAGTCGGGTCAAACTCTCCGTTGACCAATCTGGGGACCAGGCAACCATAGGCTGCGCCGACTTTATGGGCTCCTGTCGGGAACCATTTTCCTGTCATCAGCACAATCCTGGCTTTGACCCCGCTCAAAGCGGATGGAATTTCAAGGTAATTTACCTTTCCAAAACCGCCTCCAAAAGGAACCGGTTCATTTTTCCAGGTGATCCTGAATAAATTGAGCGAATGCAGATCCCATAAACCAATGTTGCTTAGCTTTGTTCTGATCTTCTGAGGGATCTCTTCAGGATGTCTCATCTGTCTGAAAGTTGGCAGAATGATTTGTTTTTCCCGGAATCTTGTGATGGTGTTTTCTAAAATATTTTTGCCTTTCATTTTTATAAATTTTATGTTCCTGACACAGGATATAAATTCTGTTTTATCTGTTTTTATTCCGAACCTTCAGTGAAAATCCAGACTTGCCGGATGGATCAAAAGCTTTAATGATCACCGGTGTCGTTTTTAATTTAACAGGTCCTTCTACCACTGGGTCGTCCCGATCCGGTTCTGAACCATCGGTTGTGTACCTGACCTCTAATCCGGGATAAGCCGTATTTACGCGGAGGATCCCGTTTTCCATCTGAGCTCCCGGAGGTGGAATGCGGTAATTGTACCCTCCGAAAAGAATGGATAATCTGGGCAACTCATATCTTGAAAGTTGGTTGGTAAAAATATTCCATCCTTCTTTTACCTGGCGTTGTCTGATCAGGTGGTCTTCTGTTTTTTCCCAAATACGTTCAGACGCCCAGGCTGTTTCGGCAAAACCAATCAGTTTTGGAAGCAGATAGTATTCAAGTTTTTCAGGTTCACTGACTGTTTCTGTCCACATTTGTGCCTGCACACCAAAAATATTCTTTTTAGCTTCAGGTTTTAAGCGGACCATGTTTTTGTAATCCTGATCCAAGTCAAAGGGTTTCCCCAGATTGTCTTTGATCGTAGTCTTGAAAACATCATAGGGATTGTAATGCCATGCACTGAATTCATCCACATAACCACCCCAGGAAAGTCCTGTTTCCCGCGGATCATTGTTATAAGCCAGGTCAAAATAAAAATTGGTCACATGGGATAATACCACAGGAAATCCGGCGTTGGCCAGCCGATATGCGAGATCCTGTGCGCCCCACAAATTGTTCCAGACATAGGGAATTACATTTCCATCCGCCAGCTTTTTATTGGGTATATTTTTCCCATCTGCATCAGCAATGAGTCCGATCTCTTCCCAACCGGCGGTTTTGAGATTTCTTTTATCAAGTAATTTTTTAATACGACCATGGAAATAAGCATGCATATTGTGGGGTTTACCCAGCTCAGGTCGTCGTTTCAGGAGCGAATCGATCATGGGTGACGCGGTCCAGGCACCTCTTGGTACTTCATCACCTCCAACATGCCAAATTTCAATTTTTACACCGGCTTCCTTATACATGTCCAGCACAGCATCCAGTACGGTTTCATAAAACTTATAAACAGACTCTCTGGCAACATTCACCACGTTGTCATTATAATGCTGAGCTGAATTATAAACAGATTTATCTTCAGGGTCAATCAGTCTGAAAGCATTGGCTTCCTGCTCTTTTCCCTGCTTCATCAATTCGCGGTATCGGTGTTCCATCGCTTTGATGGCTGCTCTGGAGTGTCCGGGCATATTGATCTCAGGAATGATTTGAATGTGTCTTTTGTGGGCGTATTTCAATATCTCTATGAAGTCTTTCCTGGTGTAATAACCGCTTCCTGCCTTATCATTTACTTCAGCAAACGGACCTGAACCGTAAGAAGGATGCAAAAAGGGCGCATCCTTGGTGGTATGACCGCGTCTTCCACCTATGCCTGTCAATTCAGGGAGTGCAGGAATTTCAAGCCGCCAACCCTCATCCTCTGTCAGATGCAGATGAAGCGTATTGACTTTATAAAATGATAAAATGTCGAGATATTTCAGGATCGTTTTTTTCTCAAAAAAATGACGTGCAACATCCAGGTGCATTCCCCGGTATTTAAAACGCGGTGCGTCTTCAATATGGCAAACAGGAACGGACAGATCTTTACTGCCGTTGATGATCTCTTCCACAGGTAACAAAGCAATGAGGCTCTGAATACCATAAAAAACTCCCGGGTTTCCTGAGCCTTCGATGATAAGCTCACCATTTTTGGAGATGGTTAAATGATAAGCTTCCGTTTGATCTCCAAACAGATCTGGATCTGCAAGTTGAAGCGAAATATTGGTTCCATTAAGTGATTTTGGAGGGTTTAAATCGGGTTTTATACCGGTTAGACTCTCCAGGGTAGTAGCTAAATAGTCAGCTTCACTTTTCAACTCTTTCGGAAAATGTATGTGCACCGAAGGGCCAAAGCTGATTTTTTCGTCGGACCGGTTAAATTTTTGAGGCCTGGGAACAATAGGAGGGATCAGATCATCATCGATTTTCGATATTCCCTGATATTGTTGATAGAAGTATTCAGGCGTTGGATTAGGAAAATAATCACCAAGATGTTTGGTTGTCTGTTCAGCTCTGTTGAAGGGCAAAATGGTATAATTGAAGACTTCCTGAATATGTTCCTTTCCTTCATCATTTTTAAAAACAAAATACAATCCGGCAGGAGCATCGGACAAGCTGACCCACCAATGTCCATTTTCATAGACAATCTCAAGTTTTTCATAAGGCTGAAGATTGAAACCCTTGAGCGGAACCAATCTGTACCAATCACCGCTGATCCGTTCTATTTTAACAGGTTGTGGACTGTTTGTTGCAATGACTTCCCGTGGAGATTGATTGAAATATAGGGACCAGTTTTGGTCATCCAGCGCTATTCTTCCCTTGTTTTCGATGACAAATCTTGCTTTTACCCCGGGAATTTCCTTATATGTGTTACTTAATACTTCCCAGGTAATAAAAATGTCTTTTACTGCAGGGTGAAAACTTGGCTGACAAGCGGATATGATTAAGAAAAAAGCCGCTATAAATATAATCAGATTCCTCATAAAAAGAGATAAATTATTGAAACAAAATATTTAAAATACTGAATTTTAATACATTATAAAAATACAAAATACTTAATAACTCAAATCATGTATTTCAGCTATAAAATTACAATAATTATACCGGAATAAAATGTATCTGTTTGAAATGGTTTTAGGTGATCTTATGCTTTCTATTCAAAAAAGAAAACCTGCTCTGCCGGAAAACGGAGCAGGTTTTACCTGTAAATCAATGAATAAAATACCGCTGATAATAATTTTGATCACTCCTGCGGCATTTCGAACTCAAATCCCTGGTTTGGTTTTTTCTTGTCATTCTTTTCCAGTCCGAAATTGTACCTGATATTAATGCCAAACCGCTGGTTATCCGCATAACGGTCGCCATTCATGATGATGTCACCCTGATTGAGCTGGAAGCCGGTTACCATCGTGTGTAAAACGTCCCTGGCATTGAGTGTGACCTGAAGTTTTTTGTCCATAAACTGCTGTGTCAGCCCGAAATTCAACATTCCGAAAGTTTCCAGTTCAAGGAAACTCATCTGTCCTTTATAATACAGGAATCCATTCATTGTCAGCCGGGTATTATCAGTGATCCGGAGTGAATGGAACGTAAAAAACAACCAGCTACCTCTTTTGAAATCCAAAGGTTCTCCGTCATAGGTTCCTGTATAGCTGAGGTGATTGTATTGGGTTCCCACTACAAAAAAGTATTTATTGACCGGAGGCAAACCAACTATGAGCCTGAAATAATCTTCCTGGCTTTTTCCGATATTATCGTAAGTCCTGAGAGCCTGTCCTGAATTTCCTGGCACTGTATACATTACCTGGGAAATAATGCCTTCTGTACTTTTTCGTCCTACAGCGAATAAAGGCATATCATCCACACTGACATTAGCTTCCCAGTTGTGGGTGAACTGCGGAACGAGATAAGGATTGCCCACTTCACTCATGAATTGATCCACATATTGCAGATGTGGGTTGAGATTCTGGTAGGTAGGACGAGTGATGGTTTTTCGGTAGATCAAAAAGCCCCGGAGTTCGAAATCTGAAATTTTAAAAATCTTACGGCTCAGATAAAGAAACGGGAACCAATCCAACCTGTTGACCACAAAACTGGTATCCGAAGGAATGGTTTGCGCACCCTTCATATAGGTATGTTCACCTCTTACCCCTGTTTGCAGCAATATATCCCAGAACAATGGTTTGGAAGCCTGTAAATATGCTCCGTTTATATTTTCGGTGTAAGTAAATGCATTCGTGCGTCTGGAGTCCTGGATCCTTTCGGCATCTCCCTGTTTATAAAAATAGGATGCATCTGTTGAGTATTGTTGAAATGCGCTTTTGATGCCTGTTTCCAATTTAATATCATAAGGCAGTTTATATAACAAATCAGAAGAAAAATCCACAAAATGCCTGTTTTGATAACTCTTACCGTCACCAGAAGTGTTGATGATCTGTGGAAAAATCACATTTGCCAGGTATTCCTGTTCCATCTGATTGTTCGTAAAATTATAGCTTAATTTTGTTTCCCACTCTGAGCCCAATGAATCGATCTTGTATTTAATACCGAAATCGTTTTGGGAACTTAGAAAAGGAGTATGATTGTCTATGTCATTATCAATTTCTGAAAGTTTTTCACTCGTGAGTGCATTGATCAGGCTCAGACCCTGCGTATTGGAATTTGTCAGGCTTCCATTGAGCCTGCCATCGTAGCTCCATGTTATTTTTTCATTCGGAGCAAAATTGATACCATAGGACAGATTACCCTGATTGCTTTTGCGAATAATTTCAGACTGTTGATTGACCACAAATGGTGCTGAAGTCTGGCGGGTAACATTCAATTCATCAAAAGCTCCGTTGAAGGTATAATTTGCATTGACATAATAACTGGAGAATTCTCCGCCGTTGTTAAAACTCAGGCCTGCGAAATAATTACCTTGTTTTCCCTGATTCATGCCTGTGTTCACACTGCCAAATCTACCGATCTTGACCCCTTTTTTAAGAACGATATTGACGATTCCGCCTGAACTGGAAGCTTCGTATTTAGCTGAAGGTGTGCGTATCAGTTCAATCCGTTCCACACTTCCCGGAGGCAAACTACGCAGTATGGTGTTGAGGTCCTGATTGCCCATTTTCTGTTCACGGCCATTGATATAAACTGCTGCAGGAGCTGTGGTTCCGAGGAAAATACCGCCGTCCGGATCTACATACAAGCCGGGAGTCGCTTCAAGCAATTCGAGGGTATTGGATGTGGTGCTGACCAACGGTTCTACATCCACTATGGTCTTTTCCCCATCTTGTCTCATGAGTGGTCTGCGTGCTTTTACAGTAATTTCTCCGAGGTTGACAGAAGTTTCCTTCAGATTGAATTTAAAATTTTCCTTGTTTTTAACGACACGGATCGTTTTTTCAAGGGTTTCGTAACCTAAAAATTGGATCGAAAGCATATACATACCAGATGTGAGATCTCCAAAAACAGCTTTACCTTCCTGATCCGTAACGCCGGCAAATGACTTGTCCGAAGTTGTTTCATTCATCATGATGGTCGCACCCGGCAACGCCTGATTCTTTTCATCCAGCACTTCGATCACGATCGATTGTGCATTTGATACAAAGTGACTGATTGCCAAAAAAATAATAATATTTAAGAATTTACTGAAATACATAAAGTTGAAAAAAATTTAATTCCATTATTAAATGCAAAATTGATTAGAAAATTGTTTTTTTAAATTGATATTCTACCAAACAGTATCAAGGTTATTGTTGAATCATTCAACAACATACTGTATATCTGCATTTTAAAAAACGATTTCCCGTTTTTCCGGTTCAATGATTTAGACGGATAGATTGTTTTTTCAGACAAAATTAACGCCTGAAATTCCGACCTCCGAAAAAATGATGTGCATTGGTGTTTAAAAAAATCTGGTGTTCTCGATGGCAGTTGTCATCTCTGAATAATTGTCCAAAGATTCTCCTTTGCCTTCCCGGATCCTGAAATATTGGAGATAGATGATCATATTTCTTTTCTTGTGGTGTAATGCATGGATCATGGATGGAAATCTTTCCTGACCACCATCCAAATTAAAGGATGACTCAAACCTTTGTCCGTACTGATCGTTTACATTCAGATACATTTTAAGTACTGGCAAATCCCCTGGCACACTTAATTCCGGTAAAATCTGAACGAATTTCAGGTGTTCTTCCCCAAGAAAATCTCTGAATTCTTCATCATTTGGAACTTCACGTAAAGCCCGTATTGACATTGTATTGGTGTAAGCTACTTCATGAATAGTCTTTTCAGAAAACATTTTCGAACTCCTGTAATTGTATTGGCTGATCAAAAGGATTTGCTTTACATCGCTGCGAATATCATATAAAACCGATGTTTGCACCTCTTCTTCTCCAAAATTCATTACATGGGCTTGAAAGCTTGCAGGAAAAGGGATCGTTATGTGGAAATCAGCAGTAGGATTTTTGTTGCCACATGCCAAAAACATTAAACTGCCAATCACAGTGATAAAAATTTGTTTCATCCTTATATTGTCAGGGTTCATTCAAAACCACAAATATACAAAGCTTTCAATTATTTGAAGTTCTAAGTACAATGGCCTGAAATTAATCTTCAATCAATCAAATCACAGCTTTCTGTGATAACCAATAGAATGATTGAAGTTAAATTCGTTTAAACAGTAAGTTCTTATTCAGAGTTTTGGGGAGTTACGCGGAGAGCTACAGAGGCTTTCACAGAGGACCGCAGAGTTATAACCGACAAATTTATAACTCTTTGGAATTCTGTGTATAAGAGTGATTTTCTTTGAAATTCAGCGTTGGGGATGACAGCAAGGAATTTCCTGGCTGAAGGCAAAAATATGCGCGCAATTATTGAAACGACGATCCATGTCCTGATCAACAGGGCATTATTTCACATTTCTTAAATAATCAGCTGCACTCAAAGCTGCAATGGTGCCATCTGCCACCGCAGTGGTGACCTGACGATATCTTTTTACAATACAATCACCGGCTGCAAATACACCCGGAATGTCTGTCTTCATATCAGCATCCACGATGATCTCCTTTCGTTCATTCAGAGCAATCAGGCCTTTAAAGTCTTCTGTACCCGGAATGTATCCTATAAAAACAAAAGTTCCGTCGATGCCCATTTCCGATATTTTGCCGGTAGGTAAATGCTCTATGCTGACTTTTTTAAGTTTTTCGTCCCCAAAAAATCCCCTTAATTCAGATTCCATAATGAAATCAATTTTCGGATTTTTATCGACTTCCTCAATGGCATGTCTGAAAGCCTGAAAATGGTCGAATTGGTGAACGATCGTTACCTTATTTGCATAAGTCGTCAGTGCTACTGCTTCTTCCAGGGCTGAATTGCCGCCACCAACAACCACGAGGTCTTTGCCGGTAAAAAACTCACCGTCACAGGTGGCACAATAGGATACACCTTTTCCTTTAAATTCGTCTTCTCCGGGAATATTCAATGGACGAGGTCTTCCTCCGGGTGCCACGATAACTGATCTCGCCTGAAAACTACGGCCATCTTCGAGGTCTACTGATTTGATTTCATCATGGAGGCGGTAAGTCTGAATTTTTATATTGGATTTTATCTCGCAACCAAAGCTTTTGGCTTGTTTCTTCATGATGGTAGCCACCGCATAACCTGAAGTTGTTTCAACCCCCGGATAATTGGCTATTTCATTGGTCAGTACCATTTGGCCCCCGATGACACCTTCGTTGAGTATCAGTGTCCGTAGTTTAGCCCTTGAGGTGTAAATTCCTGCGGTCAAGCCTGCTGCACCGGCTCCAAGTATCATGACATCATAAATATTTTCCATAACTCATTGAAATAAAATGCCGGTTACCCATTGGGCAACCAGCATTGGTATACATTAAATCATTAGATTATTGGAAGTTGGCATCCAGAATTGAAGTGATCTGCTTGTGACTTTGGATACTTGAAGTAGCCTGCACCATTTTGCCGTTTTTGTAATAAACGGTAAAAGGCAAGCCCATAAAACCTCTGCACATGTCAGCATTGCGGATAGGAGCTGCTTCTCTGGAATCAAAAGCCATAGAATAGAATTTAATGTGTGGTCTTTCTTCCTCGAGCTCCTCCATCACTTCATATACCGGAATACACATCGGACCCATACGGCCACAGCATACCATTACGTTTTCATTTTCATTGATGATTTTTTGCAATTCATCAGCTGTTTCAATTTCGTGAACTGCAGTTTGCAACATTTTCATTCCTAAAATTATTTTATTATACAATTATCATTAAAATCGGGTGCAAAAGTAGATGAAGCGCAATCAAAACCGGCTTGTTGGTCATTGGCAAAAACCAACGCGCTGGTTATAATGTTATAACAAAAAAGTTATCATCCAAAACACAAGTCGCAATCAAAAATAAAGACCTGCAATTTGCACACTAAAATGGTTCATTTCGGATATGATACAATTTTGTAAATTTGTACTTCAAATAAACATACATGAGTGATCAAAATATAGGGGAAAAAGATTGTTTTCAAACAGTTAATGCTGCACATTGCTTCAGTTTGCTGATCCCTGATGACCTGGAATTTCTGAACGCTAAAAAAGCTCAGGTCAGTTATCTGAAGGGCGAAACGGTATTTAAACAAGGAGCGTTTGCACCCCATGTATTGTATGTTGTCGAAGGTTTGGTAAAAGTTTTTCTTCAGACCGGAGGTAACAAACAAATGAACATCCGCCTTGCCCGTCAGGGCGAATTTATCGCTTTTACCACTGTTTTTGAAGATACCGTTTATCCATACAGCGCAGTGGCCATCAAGGATGCTGAAATTTGTATGATCGACAAAACAGCGCTGAAACAGCTTTTGTATCAAAATCCGGATTTTGCACTCAGGATAACTGCCCGGAATTGCCAGAACGAAAAACGATACCTGGAAATGATCCAAAATCTTTCCTACAAGCAAATGCGGGGCAAACTGGCATCTGCCCTGCTGTATTTATCGGAAGAATTCATAGATGAAAGGGTATTTTTGTATCTCACGCGACAGGAATTGGCTGATTTTGCCTCCATCACCATAGAAAGTACAGTCAAATTTTTGAAGGAATTTGAACGGGATGGCATTATTTTACTGGATGGCAAGGATATCCTGATCTCTGACAAAACCAGGCTCAAGGATATTTATCAGAAAGGATAGTCATTCTCCTGACTAAGATCAATCACCATCATTTCTTCACTCCGATAAAAACGACCAATGGATAGTCTCCTTCACCCAATAAAAAAGCATCATAAAGGCCGTTCAAAGGTTTTTGTTCCATCTTATAACCGGTGTTTTCAAAAAGTGCAAACCATTTGCTTTCCGCGAATAATCCTGCGGTGGTTTCTTCGATATACGTGGTGAGTTCGCCATTTTGCCGGATCAGGTACAAAAGCGTGCTCCTGTAGGTATCCGGTTCAAAAGATCGATAAAATTGTTTTCGAATACGGTAATAGGTGTATCTTCCTTATCTCCGGTATAGGCAATATTGTTGTTCCTGAATATTCAATTAGGGAGTCAGCAAAAACATAAGTTGGAAAGTCATTTAATGCTATTGAAAAACTGCCACTATCTTGTTTGGTGCCAAGTAGCCAACCGTCGTGAAGTTTGCAAATCAAATACTATTTATAAGTTCCAAGTCGTGTTGAGCTTGTTGTCCAGGAAAACCATAAACTTTTCTGTATCAAATATTGATTTGTTCAAGTCAACAAAGTCGTCAGTCAAAAATGGTGCAATTGTTTGTATGCTTCTTTTTCGGTCATTCGTTTCTATGTCGTCATTTAACTGCCCCATAACGGTTAACTGTATGTGGCGTAGCCGATTGCGGGCTACTTTCCTGTCAAACCGAGATGAAGTAGATGCGGGAGATGAACCTGCAATAAACCACAAAACCGGCTATGACATATACAGATTGTTGGCGTTTCGTTGTTTTTTATTATAGTCAAATCGTGTGTCGGGGAGACATGCTCTTTAAACAAAATTGGTTGTGCGTCAGGTATGTGCGTTTGTTTAATGTGCATGACACTTTTATGGTTTACACTTTTTTTCTTTTAAATCAATATTTTCAATTTCAAATACATTAACGCTAATACATTCGAATTTGTCAGGCGTAAATATTGCCAAATTGTATCCTCCAGAAAACAATGAACTTTGGAATTCAACTCCGTCAAAACCAATTGATTTTATAAATTCAGATAAATACTGTGTTGGCAAATAATCTAATTCATTATCACTTCTACGTCGAGGTTTTGACAGGTTAGTTTCAAGAGTAGTTATAAACGGCAAATGAATCAGGAAATCTTCTAATTCCTCCTGCTCTGCCAATAATACTGGGTCATAAGTATCACCCCTTAAATTGATAACTTTTATATCTTCTTTTGCCCTAAATTCACCAACAGTAACGTAATCAAATAAAGAAGCTCTAGCTTCATAAAGAGTAGTTTTTATTTGGTCTGCGAGATATAAATAAGAAATTCCAGTTGGATTTGCTCTCCCGGCTTTTGCTTTGTCGGCAGGGGGATTGAGCATATCTGACTTAACAAATCCTTCCTTGGTTGAAATTCTTGCTCGATAAAACTTTTTCCCCTTGTTGATAGGCTTTTTGTAACGAATTAGTAATTCTTGTAATTTTTCTAAATCCAACGTATTTTGAATGTGAAAACGATTTGTTGTTTTTATTTCATCTGCAAACTTTTCCCATGATATTTGAAGTGGTTTAATTATATCAATACTTTCTGGGAGATTTGAGCAAGTTAAAACAACGTTGTTTTCAAACAGAGACTGATAAGCACCGTAATCATCTTTGACAATATTTTGCAAAAGCAGCTTGGTGTTAAGACCAATTTTTTCGGAGAAAATTTTATTCTGAAAATCAATTTCAATTTGAGTTTCTATTGAATTAATTGAATCAGGATGAACAGAATATAAATCTAAGATGTTTTGAAAAATTAAACTTAATTCTGCTGGATTATAAATTGAAACTTTTTTTGTACCACAAAAATCACAATCCCCAATTGTGTTATTTCTATTTATAATATCTTTTAGATAATTACTTGAGAAACATTCAGTGCAACAGTTCATTTCATATTAAATTTAGAACAAGTTCAATATGATGCATTATAGAAAGCTTTTTTATACTGCCTAAACCTGGGAAGTGCCCCGTGCGGTATAATTCCTTAAATTGTAAGATTGCGATAGTGTCAGGGATATTATTCTCTTCGCACCATGTTACCAATTTTTCCAGAGCTTCTGCAAATTTTCCACCAATATCAGAAGCATCATCGTTTGAATCAGAAACAAAATGTTTAATTCTTATTTTATTATCATTATCGGCATATGATAGATGAATTGCTACTGCATAAGGAAGAAAACCAGTTTCAGAGTAATTGTCACCAATAGTTAAGAAATCGGAGAAACCCTTAAAACCATCTTGCTGATAATATAAATGTTCTTCCGAAAATTGACTGTCCTCCACCGCTAAATAATCGACATTTTTTAATTGAGTAATAAAAAAATCTTCTAGCCCAACCCAAGTATTTCTGTCAAATTCTCTATTGTAACGCCTACTAGTTTTCTGAAAATAAATCACATTAATTATAAAACTAAAATCATCGGTAAAATCGATAATTGCTGAAACATTTGTGACAGCTTCATGTATTAAAGTAATTCCTGCGAATTCAATATCTCTTTCTCGAAGAATATTTAACATTTCTGGAACGTTAGTTTTCTCATTGACGATAATTGCTATTTGGTAATTACTAAATCCATTTAGTTGCTCCTGAATTACATCAAGCACGGTTCCCGAAGAATTTTTCAAATCACCTACCGATGGGTTTATTATGATATTGAAATTAATATTCTTATTTCTCAGCTCTAACAATGTTGATTTTAAGGTTGAAGAATTTTTTACAGGCTCAATGATTGGAGAAATACTCTCAATTTTGTTAGCCATTATCTCACTAATTTCTCGAAGTGCGATTAGTTCAAATTGTTTGCCTCTAAGGTATGGGAAATACATGCTATATGGTTTGGTTTAAAAAATCAAATAATTCTGAATATTCATTTTTATTCATATCTATTGAATAGCAGATGTGCTTTAATTCGTAAGGCGTTTTCTCAGATTTTAGTAAATCCGGACATTTTAGTTTTCGTTCTTTGAGTTTTTGAAAAACTACTTTTTGGAATTCTTTAACTTCTATTTGCTTAGCTAATGAAACACATTCTTTAAAAATCTGAGTGTTGGGGACATCTGGTAGATATCCAAAATATTGGTTTATGATATCTAAATATTCTGGTTTGCGTAAAGTCTTGAAAATTGTTAAGTGGTCAAAATACGTTGAGTTATCTTTTGCTTCAACAATTTCCTTTAATGTATTTTGTTGAGTATATTCAATAATTCCAATATTTGAGTCTCTGTATTCAGAAATTAATTTGTCAATAAACTTTGAATGCGTGACAACATAAACCTTATTTGCAAATTGACAATAATCTGAGACCTGTTTTGAAAGTTTATCTAAACTATCTAATTCTGTTTTTATCTCGAAAATTCTAACTTCTCCATTTAGCAAAACAAAATCTGCAATTGAACTGCCGATTTTGAATTCATTAATTATGGTCGTCGTGTTAAGGCTATATTTTCCTAAGAGTAGTTTATTGATTAAAGCATTTTTATACAAGTATTCACTTTTATAGTTTGTTTGTAATTCCTGATATACAAATTCAATTAGATTTTTCTTAGTTGTAGGAGTTTGTAAAGAAATGTGTTTGTTTATTCTATTATTTGTATATGAGTAATCCTTTCTTCTAACTATTTTTTTGAAGTTGGAAGGAGTGAAGATTTGTGATAAACTTCTTAAACTTTCTATATCGTTTTTTATCTCAATCATTGATACAAATATAATTAAACAACTCCGAATAAGTGTGCGCGTCGGCAACTATTTGGCTCTTTTGCAAGCTGAAGAATGGTCATTGAGAGATGGGCTTGCAAATGTGCCAAATGTTTGTTGGCAGTCTTTTTACAATGAACACCAACGTTTTGGGGCTTTGCGAAGGTGGGGAAATCGAAGTACAAATGTTCAATTTAGCACAAATGTTCATTAGAATTCCAATGTTCAAATTTAGTACAAATGCCCCACTTTTGCAAAACCCCTGTTGGCTGCAGTAAGATTTTCTGAGGAACATTCCATTTATATTAATGACTGTCTTTTAATAGAAAATATATTGGTTTATAACTTCCAAAGCCCATAAAGTAAACTGTCGAACTATGTTGTCTTATATTTTGGATTCCTTCAATTAAGGTTTCGAAATTGTGTGTTTTGCTTTTCCCGATTACAAAGTCCAAAATATCATCTTCGCTGTCTAAAATTTCAGTTGTATCCAAGATTTTAAATTCTGTTGTATCTTCTGTGTTGCATTCAATTTCATAATGGTGCTTTGTTTTGTCTGTCAATTTTATCCAAATACAATTTGTACTGTCATTTAATTCCCAAAAGTTATTAGCTAAGGGGCATCCTGCTAGCATCGGAATATTCATTTGTGAAGCTGCTTCTGCTCCTTCAATAAATTCATTGTTGATTTTAATAATTATCTTATTTTCTTTAAGATTTATTTTTGGTCGTCTTGGATAGAATCCAACTATTTTAAACTTGTCCTGAGCATGAATCTGCTTTGAAAGATTATTCCCTTCTCTCGTCATCCAAGGGAAAATTGGAATAACTACTTCAAATTTCAGTTTCAATATTGATGTCAATTTTGGAATTAAAACATATTCGGCTGTATGTTCACAAATAAAACTGGAATATTCTTCTTTCATATTTTTTTGTTTCTGATTACTGTCTGTTAGGGTAGTTTCGACTTATTGCAGCCAACTTGTTTATTGTCACAACAAATATATATCACCGTTCAGGTTTTTTATAATTTTCATCTTCCTTTTTAAGCTTATTATCAGATAGTTACATTAAATGGTTTGAAATCAGCGTCATCCTGTTCCAATCTAATTTCTGATAAACAGAAATATTTGATCACCTGATCACAAAATCTGTAGTACACAAACTGAAAATCATTATCACACAAATAGCAGTGAATGAATCATATACATTCCGGTCTGAGCAAAAAATACAATTTCTTTGATTTTATTCCCGGCAAGTTGAAGTTCTGTGTGTGCAGGTTGAACTACTTTACAATACGATAAATCCTCATAACCGGATTTTATAAGGAATCCAGTCATTTAACCCATGCTTTCAAAAGCATTTATGAGATCATTGATACAAGAAAAAAAGGTGTTTGCCCGTTTTTACAAATCCCTAAAAACAAAAGACTCTCGAGGAGAGCCTTTTGTCTGAATATTTCATTTTCAGTTAATATTATGAAATAGTAGTTCTTTGTCTCAATCCATCACGCAATTTGTGTGGATTCATTCTACCATTTTTCATAGAAACATTAACCTTTTTCACCGTTAATTACACCAATCCCTGTGCCAGCATTGCTTCAGCAACTTTTACGAAACCGCCGATATTGGCTCCTTTGACATAGTTAATGGTTCCGTCAGCTTCTTTGCCATATTTTTCGCAGGTACCGTGGATGTTGATCATAATGGTATGCAATTCCTGATCAACCCGTTCTCTTGTCCAATTGAGACGCATGCTGTTTTGGGACATTTCAAGTCCTGAAGTAGCGACACCACCTGCATTGGCAGCTTTACCAGGTCCATAAAGGATCTTGGCATCTACGAACAAATCTGCGGCTTCGTTGGTCGATGGCATGTTAGCGCCTTCTGACACGACAAAGCATCCGTTTGCAAGCAGTGTTTTTGCATCCTCTGCATTCAGTTCGTTTTGAGTAGCACAAGGTAAGGCTATATCGCATTTAACACCCCAGGGAGTCTTACCTTCAAAAAATTCACAATTGTATTTTTTTGCATATTCGCTGATACGTCCGCGTTTGACGTTTTTAAGATCCATTACATAAGCCAGTTTTTCTGCGTCAATTCCGTCCGGATCGTAAATAAATCCGTTAGAATCGCTGAGTGTAACGACTTTACCCCCGAGTTGAGTAACTTTCTCGCAGGCATATTGAGCTACGTTGCCTGAACCGGAAATAACCACTCTTTTACCGAAAATGCTCTGTCCGCGGGTTTTCATCATAGCTTCTGCAAAATAAGTACAGCCATATCCGGTTGCTTCAGGACGTATCAGACTGCCGCCCCATTCGAGACCTTTGCCTGTGAGTACGCCTGTAAATTCATTGCGGATACGTTTATACTGGCCAAACAGATAGCCAATTTCGCGGCCACCAACACCGATATCGCCTGCAGGTACATCCGTATCCGGGCCTATATGGCGTTGAAGCTCTGTCATAAATGACTGCGTAAACTTCATTACTTCATTATCACTCTTGCCTTTCGGATCAAAATCTGAACCACCTTTTCCGCCACCCATAGGTAATGTGGTAAGACTATTCTTCAGAACTTGTTCAAAAGCAAGGAATTTAAGAATTCCAAGGTTTACGGTGGGATGTAGTCTCAATCCACCCTTGTAAGGCCCGATTGCGCTGTTCATTTCAATACGGAAACCTCTGTTAATCTGGTATTCACCTTTGTCATCCAGCCATGGAACACGGAAAATGATCACACGCTCTGGTTCTACCATGCGCTCAAGAATACCCTTGTATTTGGGATTTTCTTCGATAAATGGCATGAGCGATTGTACAACTTCCTTCACAGCCTGATGAAATTCGACTTCACCCGGATTCTTGGCAATTACTTTTGCCATAAACTGTTCTACCTTTTGGTCAATGATGATGTTTGACATAATGATTAGTAATTTAGTTGTGAAATACAATTTTTTAACATACAATATTAATCAATTAGGCAGGAATTATCCGCATTTTATACTGTCTTTTTATTTGAATTAAGTACATGGAAATCAATTATTTGGATAGAACAATAAAAATTTGCGTGTTATTCTGAACCATTCTAAGCAAAACTCTTAATTCAAACAGCCCTTCATTGGCTTTCAACACTTGGAAGGCAAGGAATTTTTTTGATTGAATGCCAATTTTAAGCAGGAAAAATGCTTAATTAAAACAGACTAAAGATGCTGATTTACCCCATTTTTTTGTTCAATTTTGTAGTGAGTTTAAAAACCAAATCTTTTTAAAAAATGATCGACGAAAACGAACTGATAAAGGATCCCGGGGAAATCGGAAAACTGCTTTTTGAACGCACTGAAAGGTTAAAAGAGCTTGCTGCCATAAATCAGACCAATGATATTCTGCGCGAAGGAAAACCTGTGAATGAGACCTTGCAGCAACTGGCTAAATTATTGCCGGGTGCCTGGCAATATCCTGAATTTACTGTCTGTCGTATATCATATAAAGGAAAAGAATACGTTTCACCCGGGTTTCTGGAAACCCGCTGGCTCCAGCGTGAATCGTTCGAGTCGATTGATGGAAATTCCGGCTACATCGATATTTTTTATACCAAAGAATTCATCCATCTTGATGAAGGTCCATTTTTGAAAGAAGAGCGACACCTGATCTCCAACCTTGCCAGCGCCATCACCGGGTACCTGAACAGTCTGGCAGCAAGGGAATTACTGCGGAAAGCACGAATGGCAGAAAAAGCAAAATCTGCTGAAAAACCACATCCTGAAACCCCCGTCAGCGGAAAACAGTTGCTTCAGCGTTTCCTCAATAAAAACAATGCTGACCGGGACGTTTACCATGATCTTTGTCCGTTTAAGGTAAAAGAAATTTTACTGGTTGCCAATCTCTATGATGCTTACGCGATTGAGAAAGAAGGGCGTTTTTCTGAATATGTGCTGGGTGAATACGACCAGCTGAGCCTGACTTCTGTTCCGCGCATCACAGGCGTTTCTTCTGCCGAAGAAGCAATTTTACAACTCAATATAAAGCACTTCGATCTGGTGATATTTATGGTGGGCGTGGATAAAACGCTGCCCGTCAGTATCTCAGGACAAATCAGACGGGAATTCCCGTATATTCCCATTTTTGCTCTATTGAATAACAATTCTGATGTAGCATATTTCACTTCTGTGAGCGAGCGGTATAAAGCGATTGACCGTGTTTTTGTCTGGAATGGCGAAAGCAAAGTTTTTTTTGCCATGATTAAATTGCTTGAAGACAAAATTAATGTCGAGAATGATACCCGGGTCGGATTGGTCAGAGTTTTGCTCCTGGTAGAGGATAGCCCACAATATTATTCCCGATATCTACCCTTACTTTATCGCATTGTGATGGATCAGACACGCAGGATAATAGACGATGTGAGTACTGATGAATTGTATAAAGTTTTGAGACTTCGGGCACGTCCCAAAATATTACTGGCTGCAAATTATGAGGAAGCCATGCAAATCATATCTGATTACGATGATTTTTTACTATGTTTGGTTACGGATGTAAAATTCAACCGACATGGAAAGGAATATAAAGATGCCGGATTTGAATTGGTAAGTTATGTACGAAGTTTCAATGCTGATCTTCCTGTGATCATCCAATCGTCTGACCCCGAAAATGCTGGTCGTGCCACTGATTTAAGAGCTATGTTTTTCGATAAAAATTCCGAAAGTTTATCCCATGATTTTAAAAGCTTTATAACACATTATCTCGGATTTGGAAATTTCATTTATAGAAATGCAAATGGATCACAGATTGCCATTGCCAGGTCATTACGGGAGTTTGAAAACCTGCTTCGTACCATTCCGGATGAATCATTAATTTATCACGCACGCAAAGATCATTTTTCCCTTTGGCTTATGGCCCGGGGTGAAATTCAGGTAGCTAAAATTTTAAATCCAGGCAAAGTAACCGATTTTGAAAGCCCCTCAAAACTGAGAGCTTATCTGATTGAAGTGATCCAACAATTCAGAAATGAACAGGATAAAGGTAAAGTAATTCCTTTTGAGGAATCAGCGCTGTCAAAAAAACATAATGTGATCTCGCTTGCGCCCGGATTACTTGGAGGAAAAGGCAGAGGTCTGGCCTTCATCAATACGCTGATCTATAATTATGATTTCAGTAAATATGTTCCCGATATAAACATTCATTCTCCCCGTACTTCTGTGATTGGTACGGATGAATTCGAGTATTTTATTGAAAACAACCGTATCAATGAAAAAATAACAGATATTGATGATTATGAAGAGATCCGGCGTATATTTATTTCAGGAGAGCTAACAAATACTTTAAAACGCAGGCTGTGGATACTGGTTGAACAAATTACCAAACCGATTGCAGTACGTTCTTCCGGGTTGTTCGAAGATTCTTTGGCACAACCATATGCCGGAATTTTTGAAACATACCTTTTGCCCAACAATCATCCGGATACCAATAAGCGATTTTCGCAATTAATGGATGCCATAAAACTGGTTTATGCATCGGTATACTCACCTGAAGCACGCGGTTACATCGAAGCCATTCATTATAAACTCGACGAGGAAAAAATGGCCATCGTGATCCAGGAAGTAGTTGGCCATCAATACGATGATGTATTTTATCCACATATCAGCGGTTTGGCACAATCGTATAATTATTATCCGTTTTCTCACATGAAACCCGAAGAAGGGTTTGCAGTTGCTGCCCTCGGACTTGGAAAGTATGTAGTGGATGGAGGAAGCGCCTATAGATTTTCGCCCATTTATCCCAATGTTGAGATCTCTACTGCTGAAGATCTGTATAAGAATTCACAAGTCAGATTCCTGGCGGTAGATCTGGCAAAAAATGATGTCAACCTCCTCGAAGGAGAAATGGCGGGCTTGCGCGAAATGGATATTGATGTGGCTGAAAGGCATGGAACGCTTAATCATCTGGCTTCAGTTTATGAATTTGAAAATCAAAGACTTGTACCCGGTATAACTAATCCAGGACCCAGGGTGATCAATTTCAGCAATGTGTTGAAATATAACTACAGTCCAATGGCAAAAACCATTGAAACCGTCCTGGATATTGTAAAAGAAGCCATGGGAACACCTGTTGAGATAGAATTTGCACTTGATCTTACCCGGGATGCCAACTATAAAACTACTTTTTACCTGCTACAGATCAAACCATTGATAGGTGCCGAACAGGATTATCAGGTGAATATGGACAAAATAAACCGGGATGATATTTTAATTTTTTCAGAGAAAAGCATGGGCAACGGACTGATCAAAGACATCAGTGATGTGATCTACATTGATAACCGGGTATTCGATAAAAGTAAAACCCAGGAAATGGTTCTCGAAATCGAAAAATTGAATATCATCATGCGTAAAGAAAACAGGAAATATATACTGATCGGTCCTGGAAGATGGGGTACACGCGATCCGTGGATCGGGATACCGGTCAACTGGACACAGATCAGCCATGCTAAAACCATCGTGGAAACCAGCCTTGAAGGATATCCTCTGGATGCTTCATCCGGATCTCATTTCTTTCATAATGTCACCTCCATGAATGTTGGTTATTTTTCTGTTCAGCCTGAATTGGGAAACAGCTTTATTGACTACGAAATGCTCAATAAGCAGCAACTCATCCAAAAAACTAACTTTTTCAGGCATGTCAGGTTTGAAAATGCCCTTAACTTACATATGGATGGACGGAAACGAATGGCTGTGGTAACATGTAAACAAGAGGAAAAATGATAAAATTAATTTTCTATATACCTGTTTCTCATTTGATCATGGCAGACCCTTTTTGCGGTTAAGTTTTGAAGTGCTTTCTTGTCTCCTTTCTGGCAATCAGTTTGAAATAAAATCCTATTTTATTTACATTTCATTCTGATCATTGCCTGCTGTTTTTGCGAAATTTCCTGTTTTTAAATGATTTGGAAAGATGGTTTTTAGCAGTTAACTGCTAAACTGTTAGTGATTTTCACATAACAAAATATTAAACCAAAACTTCTGGATTAATTAATCTTTTAAATCAAAAATATGACTGAAAATATGTATATTTGTTCGATTTACTTTGTAAGTATTTCTTTTAAATAAAGCTATTTTCGAATACATGAAAAAGCTTCGGTTTATGGGTATTTGGTTAATTCGTGAGTTCAGATACTTCAACCAAAAAGTGGTCGTTTCCTCAATTGTTTCGATTTTATTTTCTATTCGGTAAATCTGGCAGGAATACTGAAAAACCATTGTTAGGTCCAAATTCCATTTTCAGGTAAAAACGTGTAAATGCTTTTTTTTTGTAGTTATTTAGGTGGTTAGCAATTAGTTTGTTAGCTTGTTATTTCCTTGGAATTAAGCGGGTACATCGAGAAAAAGACACCTGATTTGTTCCGGAATCAGAGGTTTTAACCCTTGGTATAAATCATTAGCTAAAAGACTTAAAACTAAAAGACTATTGAGCTAAACAAAAAGACTACTGAGCTAAACAAAAAGACTATTGAGCTAAACAAAAAGACTATTGAGCTAAACAAAAAGACTATTGAGCTAAACAATTACTTTTTTTTAATATAAAACCTTTAAAATGAAACACGGAAAACTAATGTTATTCATGCTGATTTTGCTGACACTTGGTTTGAATTCCTGCAGAAAGGATGCAGACAATTTCGTCGGCAGCTATAATGCCAGAGATTCCTGGGTGCTTCAGGGGCAATCCTCTTATCACGATTATTCATTTACCATTACAGCGTCCGCAACGGATGATTCGAAGGTTCTGTTGAATGGTCTGGGTGATATGCAGGGTGTTGCAGTGGAAGCCATCGTCAGTGATAAGAACTTGACAATTCCCCAACAAACTGTTTTCTACGATGGTGCAAACATCAGTTTATCTGGGTCAGGGTCGATTACGGGTGTAGACCTGACTATAAGCTATTCATTCCAGTTATCCACCATTGTGTTGAATGTTAATTGCAGCGCTACCAGACTTTAGATGAAATGATTTCAAACCTGAGTTCGATATAACAAATATTTACCGTGGTAGGCGAAGGGTTCCCGGAGTTCCTGAAAATTGTAAATATTGAGTCTAAAGATGAAATAAATCAAGTAGTTGATTCATCGATCTCAGGTTTGAGTTTTTTGTGGTCAAATCAAAAAAAGGAGTGAAGAACATTGAAGGAATCGATTTGAATCCTGTAAAAGTGTTCAAAGAGCCATCCACCAATCAATAAGTGTTTCCTGAATCCAATAACAGTATAAATTGTTATTCATATTCTATGGCTCATTCAAACCCGTTAGTACATTGGTGCTGCATTTTTTCGTACATTTTCAGGAAATCATGATCCTGCTGATCTGTTTGATCACTTGTCCGGATTCCTTCATCTGCGTCACAAGCATCCAGTCATGGAACATCCCCGGATATTCAAAATACCGGTAACCTACTCCGGCGGATTCCAGCATTTCCCGAAATCTTTTACAGTCAGGCCATAACAGGTCATGAGTTCCAATGAACACAGATACCGGACATAAACCCGACATATCACCGTATATCGGACTGACACAAAAGTCTTTTACATCCATCTTTCCGGCATAATATTGACCGGCTTTCTGAAGGCCGTCAATACTGAGTATCTTATCCTTTGCGTCAACCATTGGGATATCCGGGTGGCTCATGGTGACATCCAGCCAGGGAGAAAGCAGGATGATGTGAACGGGTTTTTTATGTTTTGATGTGTTCAGGCTTTGTGCCAATGCGAGTGCCAGGCCTCCTCCGGCTGAATCGCCCATTAAAATGATCTGTTCCAAAGGATATTTTGCCAACAGTTGCAGATAAAGCATTTCGGCAAAATGATGCACTGCTTCGCAATTTGATTCAGGTGCCAAAGGATAATCCGGAACCACTATCCTGCTCTTTGTGTGCAAGAGCAATTGCCGGATAAAAGCCCAGTGCAGGCTGCTGATGTTGCTCAGATAAGCTCCTCCATGAAAATAGAGGATTAATCGGTCCGGGTCAACTGATTTTGGAGTGATGATCCAGACTTTTCGTTCCTCATGGCTGATCTCTTCAATGTGATTGTTTTTATTTAATACCGCAGGGATCCGGGAGGGCTTTTTGGGAAATTTGTTTCTGATCACCAGGCGGGTAAAGCGTTTCTTGAATCTGAAAAACCCCAGCATGATCTGAATGAGCTTTGACTCAAAACTGTTGGGCGCTTCATGAATATAAACCCGTTTTTCCATTTTTTACTTGCTTTTCAGCACTTTATCAGCGGCCAGTTTTCCGGTCAAAATAGAGATCGGCAATCCGGCCGGGCTGTAAACCCATTGTCCGGCCTGAAAAATATCCGGCAAAGGGGTCAATACCGATTTTGCCACGTGGAGCATGTGATTGACAGAAGGCATGTAAGCGTTGGTAAATGCCCAACCAGTGATGGCACCGTCTGTATTGCCGGTCATTTTCCGGATGGTCAGCGGTGATGAAGAGAATTTTTCAATTACTTTTTCCTTCCATCCCGGGAAAATAGTTTCATCCAGTATATCTACCGTCAGCTGCTCCATCAGGTTTTTCATTTCGTTGCCCCAGCCGAGCGCATCTATTTTCCTGGAGAGCTTATAGTCAAAAAGCAAACTGACCACCACCCCGGTTTTACCTGCCGGAGCCAGGTTTTCATCCCGAAGGGACGGAATGGCGATCTCAAAAGTGTTGAGTTTGAAATATTCAGCCAGATAAGCCCTGACTTTGTCTTTCCACATGTTGTCCCCGGGTTCAATGGTCTCATCGAATAAAAATTTATTTATAACATCCTTTTGCACTATGGATAATCCTCTTTTATCCGGCGTATAGAAAAAATGGCCGGAACAAATGTCTCTGAACCATGATCTGTCCTGTTCAACCGTCATATACACGGTAAAAACCGAATCGGAACCTTCAAGATCTTTTAATGACGTTCTCCTTTCTGACACTTTGTTTTTCAAATCAGCTGATCTCAGGTCTTCAATCGGTATCAGGTTATACAATTGCTTCATGTCACCGGCCCAGACAAGGTGACTGTATGCTGTCCTGTTTCCATGGTGATCTTCAACAAACTTTTCTTCTGGGTGGACCATCTGAATGATCGTATCTGTTTTGATCACACCGTTATTAGCATCGATAAAAGAAGCAATGCGGTCAGTGATGGTGGCCGTTCCACCTGTGGGATAGTGATAATCCAGGTAAAGGCTGAAGTAACTCAGGGCAAATGAAGCCGGAGTTTTTTGAAAAAAATGCTGCGCGATGATATCGATCAGCGCCTGGTTTTTGGTAAACTTTTTCAGATATTCCTCAACCGGATCATTCAGTTTCCTGATCTTTCCGATCGTCAGCAGGAATTTCAGCATCCAGGGCAATAACTCCCTGAAGAGATATTTCTTGTTTTTGGGAATATCCATGAATGCCGGGTTGTCAATGCCATAAAGCACATCCATATATCCCATTATTTTCCTGATCTCTTTGATGATGGCAGACACATCTGCAGCATTTTCAGGGTAAAAGGACTGCAGGAACACCTCGTATTCGTCCAGACTGTTTTTGCCGGTGACGTTCATGACCTTATCTGCAATGCCAATCGAAGTGGTGCTCTTTTTGAATTCGATATCAATACCCAATTGTTTTAGCATCGGAAATACAATACCTGAATTTTCGACAGACCTCAGGCCTCCGTCAAAAAAAACACCATTTCTCTGAAAAGTCTGCACCAGGCCGCCGGTTTTGGATTGTCTTTCGAACAAGATCACCGAACGACCGGATCTTGCAATATAAGCCGCAGCAGTCAGTCCTGCGATACCCCCGCCAACGATAACCACATCATATTTCATCGTTTTCAATATTTATATGATACAATTACATTTTCAACCCGATCATCTCCAGGCTCCGTCTGAATATTTCCTTTCCCAATACCCTGTTTCTGGCATGTTTAGCCGGGATCTCTTCGTTGGTCAGGTTAAAAAACCTGCCGCTGACACCCTCCATTTCCGGGGAAGAAGCAAGGTAATAAATCGCTTCTCCCGATATTTCCGGGTTTTTGAGCATCGGCTGAATGAAGTATCTGGAGATGAAATTATAAACTTTACCATTGTTGGTACCGATGTTTGATTTTACAGCACCGGGATGCATGGCGTTGATGGTAACGCTCGTTCCGCGCAGTAATTCATCCAGTTCCCAAACCGTCATCAATTGCGCTGTTTTTGAAGCACCATATCCGAGATAACCGTTATAGCTCCGTTTGTCCCAGTTCAGGTCATCCATGTTCAATCCGTTAAAACGATGTCCTTCTGAATTGACATGGATGATCCTTGCAGGTGCGCTTTCTTTCATCCTGCCGAGCAAGGTCATCGTGATCAAAAACGAAGCAAGATGATTGACACCCCAGGCCATCTCAAAACCATCAGTAGTCAATTGCCTGGTGGTCATGTGAACCCCGGCATTGTTGATCAGCACATCGATCCTGGGGTATTTCAGGAGGATGGTCTCCGCAGCGGCTTTGACCTGTTTGAGGTCAGACAGATCAGCGATAAGGTATTCCGGATCGCAAGGGGTTAAACTACGGAGTTGTCCGCACAGTTTCTCTGCTTTTTCCCTGTTCCGGACGATCATGACGATTTTTGCACCGGCTTTGGCCAGTCTGAGCGCAGCCTGATATCCGACCCCGGAGGTGGTTCCGGTAATAACGCAGATTTTACCATCCATTGAGGTATTGGATATCCTTTGGGTTTTCTTGCCTGAGGATATAAAGTTGAGTTCTTCCGGAAGTTTAAATTTTATACCCATTATCCAAATTTTTTAACCAGAAAACGGCGATACATCTTGCCAAATCGCGGAATATTATTGAAAATATCTCCCCACAGATCGTAATAGTCCCTTTGTTCTTTGATCAATCCGTCTTCGCTCAGCGTCAGCCTCGTGCATCCGAAAAGCGGAGTATTGGGATATTTTTTGAACATCATGGTCATGATCCATTCGAATATGATGATGTTTTCATTCTGTGTAATGTTCAGTATCTCCATTTGGAGTTGCTGCGTGCGTGTGGTCAGTCTGTTGCACATCGCGATAAAGTCTTCTTTACCCTCAATTCGCTGGATCGTATCCTGAAAGATGATCTCGTCGTGATAGTATTTGAAAATATGCGACCAATCCGGTTTGCCTTCGGTATTATAGGTTTTAGACCAAAGTTCTTTGATGGTTTCTGCGTTTAATTCTAATTTATCTTCTGATTGATTCATAGTCATGGTACTTCAATGACACAATTATACGGATTCCATTCATATTTTTTTAAGGTTAGCAATGAAATCAGGGCAACTTGTCCAATATTGCCATATTATCTTGCCGCACCCTGAATCTCTTTCATAGCAAGTCTGGTTATGATAATTTTCAAAGTATACAATTATCTTTTCCGGATGATTTAATATTAAAGATCTACAGGAGTGTTTCGGAAGGCAATTACCATCACATATCCCTTTACTTTTGAGCCCTTTGGAATTCAAACACAGGATTATAAGACGATATAAACGGTCCTGAAACATGCCATTGCTTTTTAGACCTTGATGTATCGGGAAAATCTCTTATCCATCCAACCGGTGTTTAAATGATCCGATGGTCAGAAATTCTTTATTTTGAGTGTTTGTCTGCTATTTCCCTGCGGCATGGGTACTTGCAAAGTGTCATTTAGATGTAATGGATTGAACAGCTGGCTGGAGGGATCAAATAGAAGATGCTGAATTTATTTTTTGATGTTGGTTTTTTTCGGATCTGATCATATGATTGATCATGTCACCCCTTCGGGGCTCGGGAAATGCTGCCAGGGATCCCGTATGCTGCACTGTGCTTGCATACGGTTATGCACCTGTCGTCCCTGCGGGACTTTTGGATGGTCTGGTGGCCCGATGGTCAGAAGCTCGAATGTTTTAAACCAGAATGAAGGAAAGTCCTGAAAGGACGACATTTCAGTAACCGTAAGCAAGCGATAGTGCAGCTTACGGAAAAGAGCAAGATATTCAAAAGCCCCGAAGGGGTGATATTATACATCAAAAAGAATTTATATGAGTTACACCAGATCACACTGTTATCTGTTTTTTATTCAAACAATGGGGCTTCAGATAGATTCGCGGGATTGGGAAAAGTGAGGTAAATACTTCACCTTCAGATCATGTCACCCCTTCGGGGCTCGGGAAATGCTGCCAGGGATCCCGTATGCTGCACTGTGCTTGCATACGGTTATGCACCTGTCGTCCCTGCGGGACTTTTGGATGGTCTGGTGGCCCGATGGTCAGAAGCTCGAATGTTTTAAACCAGAATGAAGGAAAGTCCTGAAAGGACGACATTTCAGTAACCGTAAGCAAGCGATAGTGCAGCTTACGGAAAAGAGCAAGATATTCAAAAGCCCCGAAGGGGTGATATTATACATCAAAAAGAATTTATATGAGTTACACCAGATCACACTGTTATCTGTTTTTTATTCAAACAATGGGGCTTCAGATAGATTCGCGGGATTGGGAAAAGTGAGGTAAATACTTCACCTTCAGATCATGTCACCCCTTCGGGGCTCGGGAAATGCTGCCAGGGATCCCGTATGCTGCACTGTGCTTGCATACGGTTATGCACCTGTCGTCCCTGCGGGACTTTTGGATGGTCTGGTGGCCCGATGGTCAGAAGCTCGAATGTTTTAAACCAGAATGAAGGAAAGTCCTGAAAGGACGACATTTCAGTAACCGTAAGCAAGCGATAGTGCAGCTTACGGAAAAGAGTAAGATATTCAAGAGCCCCGAAGGGGTGATATTATACATCAAAGGGAATTTATATAAGTTACACCAGATCACACTGTTACCTGTTTTTTATTCAAACAATGGGGCTTCAGATAGATTCGCGGGATTGGGAAAAGTGAGGTAAATACTTCACCTTCAGATCATGTCACCCCTTCGGGGCTCGGGAAATGCTGCCAGGGATCCCGTATGCTGCACTGTGCTTGCATACGGTTATGCACCTGTCGTCCCTGCGGGACTTTTGGATGGTCTGGTGGCCCGATGGTCAGAAGCTCGAATGTTTTAAACCAGAATGAAGGAAAGTCCTGAAAGGACGACATTTCAGTAACCGTAAGCAAGCGATAGTGCAGCTTACGGAAAAGAGTAAGATATTCAAGAGCCCCGAAGGGGTGATATTATACATCACGAAGAATTTATATTAGTTAAACCAGATCACACTGTTATCTGTTTTTTATTCAAACAACGGGGCTTGAGATAGATTCGCGGGATTGGGAAAAGTGAGGTAAATACTTCACCTTCAGATCATGTCACCCCTTCGGGGCTCGGGAAATGCTGCCAGGGATCCCGTATGCTGCACTGTGCTTGCATACGGTTATGCACCTGTCGTCCCTGCGGGACTTTTGGATGGTCTGGTGGCCCGATGGTCAGAAGCTCGAATGTTTTAAACCAGAATGAAGGAAAGTCCTGAAAGGACGACATTTCAGTAACCGTAAGCAAGCGATAGTGCAGCTTACGGAAAAGAGTAAGATATTCAAGAGCCCCGAAGGGGTGATATTATACATCACGAAGAATTTATATTAGTTAAACCAGATCACACTGTTATCTGTTTTTTATTCAAACAACGGGGCTTGAGATAGATTCGCGGGATTGGGAAAAGTGAGGTAAATACTTCACCTTCAGATCATGTCACCCCTTCGGGGCTCGGGAAATGCTGCCAGGGATCCCGTATGCTGCACTGTGCTTGCATACGGTTATGCACCTGTCGTCCCTGCGGGACTTTTGGATGGTCTGGTGGCCCGATGGTCAGAAGCTCGAATGTTTTAAACCAGAATGAAGGAAAGTCCTGAAAGGACGACATTTCAGTAACCGTAAGCAAGCGATAGTGCAGCTTACGGAAAAGAGTAAGATATTCAAGAGCCCCGAAGGGGTGATATTATACATCACGAAGAATTTATATTAGTTAAACCAGATCACACTGTTATCTGTTTTTTATTCAAACAACGGGGCTTGAGA
>ERZ761602.1505-NODE-1505-length-41849-cov-10.085563_pt1 | contig 41849 bp, 35 predicted proteins | sample MGYA00512165_ERZ761602 | MGnify/ENA primary metagenome ERZ761602 (study PRJEB28899, sample SAMN02445085) | bioreactor sludge metagenome | biome: EBPR sludge; isolation source: Thorneside wastewater treatment plant | place: Australia: Brisbane, Thorneside...
TCGTCACCGCCGCCAGCCTGTTCGACGGCCACGACGCCGCGATCAACATCATGCGTCGGTTGATCCAGGCGCAGGGCGTGGAAGTGGTCCACCTTGGCCACAACCGCTCGGTGCAGGACGTGGTCGACGCCGCCATCCAGGAAGACGCCAACGGCATCGCGCTGTCCTCCTACCAGGGCGGGCACACCGAGTACTTCAAGTACATGGTCGACATGCTGCGCGAGCGCGGCGCCGGCCATATCCGTGTGTTCGGCGGCGGTGGTGGCACCATCACGCCGGAAGAGATCAAGGATCTGCACGACTACGGCGTCGAGCGCATCTATCACCCGAACGACGGCATGCAGATGGGCCTGGTCGCAATGATCGAGGACCTCGTCCGCCGCACGCAAAAACACCGCCGCGCGCTCGGCATGCCCGCCAGCATCGATCGCGACCACCATGTCGCCATCGCCGCGATGCTCTCGGCGATCGAGCGCGGCGCCATCGAGCCGGCTGCGCTCGAACACAAGCGCAAGGAATGGAAGCTCGCCGGCGGCCGCACGCCGGTGATCGGCATCACCGGCACCGGCGGCGCCGGCAAGTCCAGCGTCACCGACGAGTTGCTCAACCGCTTCCTGCAGCACTTCCCGGAGATGCGCATCGCGGTGCTCGCGGTCGATCCCACGCGCCGGCGCACCGGTGGCGCGCTGCTGGGCGACCGCATCCGCATGAACTCCTTGCGCAGCCCGCGCGTCTACATGCGCTCGATGGCGACGCGCCGCCAGCACGCGGCCACCAATGCGGTGCTCACGGACTGCATCGGCCTGCTCAAGTCGCTGGCCTTCGACCTCGTGATCGTCGAGACCGCCGGCATCGGCCAGAGCGACTCCTCGATCGTCGATCTGGTCGATTTCCCGATGTACGTGATGACCAGCGATTACGGCGCGGCCAGCCAGCTGGAAAAGATCGACATGCTCGATTTCGCCGAACTGGTCGTGCTCAACAAATACGATCGCCGCGGCGCCGAAGACGCGCTGCGCGACGTCCGCAAGCAGTGGAAGCGCAACCGCGTCGCCTTCAAGCTGACCGACGACGAAGTGCCGGTCTATCCGACCATCGCCAGCCAGTTCAACGATCCGGGCATCTCCTGGATGTTCGCCAACCTGTGTCGCTTGCTGCGCGCCAAATGGGCCGACGGCTTGCGCGCCGGTTGCGACTTCAACCCCAGGCTCGACACCTCGCTGCGCGAGCCGCGCGCCACCGTGCTGATCCCCGGTGCGCGCGTGCGCTACCTCGCCGAGATCGCCGAAGCGGGCAGGGCGATCAACACCGGCATCGAAGCGCAGGCCGAAGCCGCCGCACGCGCCGAGAGCTTCTACCGCGTGCTGCGCGAGCTGGGCGACAAGGATCTACCGGCACCGCTCAAGCTCTACGATAACGACGAGCTGATCGGCGAACGCGCCCCGCGCGGGGATGCCGCCGTCGCCCACCGCGACCGCAAGAGCTACACGCGCAGCGACGAAGCGCAGGCCGAGCACGAGCATCAGCTCAGCCTCCTGCTGCTGCGCCAGCGCTACAACGATGCCGTGCGTTCGCTGACCAGCGATTCGATCCAGTTGCTGCAGGAATGGCCCAAGCGCCTGCAAGGCATCGTCGGCGAGGAATTCGTCTACGTGGTGCGCGGCAAGGAAATCCGCGGCAGCAATTACCGCGAATCCTTGAGCCACCAGAAAATCCCCAAGATCGCCGCGCCCACGCACAAGAGCTGGGCGGAACTCTTGCGCTTCCTGACCAAGGAAAACCTGCCCGGCGCGTACCCGTACACCGCCGGCGTGTTCCCCTACCGGCGCGAGGGCGAAGACCCCACGCGCATGTTCGCCGGCGAAGGCACGCCCGAGCGCACCAACCGGCGCTTCCACTACCTGTCGGTCGACGCCAAGGGCGCGCGCCTGTCGACCGCCTTCGACTCGGTCACCCTGTACGGCGAAGACCCGGCACCGCGCCCGGACATCTACGGCAAGATCGGCAACTCCGGCGTCAACGTGCCGACGCTGGACGACATGAAGAAGCTCTATTCGGGCTTCGACCTCTGCGCGCCGTCGACCTCGGTGTCGATGACCATCAACGGCCCGGCGCCGATCATCCTGGCGATGTTCATGAACTGCGCCATCGACCAGCAGGTCGAGAAATGGCTGCGCGAAGACGACCGGCGCTGGATCGCCGCACGCAACAAGATCGACGCGCTCTACCAGGGCCGCGCGCGTCCGCAATACATCGGCGAACTGCCCGATGGCCACGACGGCCTGGGCCTGGGCCTGCTCGGCGTCAGCGGCCGCGATGTCGTCGACGCCGCCACCTACGAGCGCATCAAGGCGCACACGCTGAAAACCGTGCGCGGCACCGTGCAGGCCGACATCCTCAAGGAAGACCAGGCGCAGAACACCTGCATCTTCAGCACCGAATTCGCGCTGCGCATGATGGGCGACATCCAGCAGTACTTCGTCGACCAAGACGTACGCAATTTCTATTCGGTGTCGATCTCCGGCTACCACATCGCCGAAGCCGGCGCGAACCCGATCAGCCAGCTCGCCTTCACCTTGAGCAACGGCTTCACCATCGTCGAGTACTACCTCGCGCGAGGCATGCGCATCGACGACTTCGCGCCCAACCTGAGCTTCTTCTTCAGCAACGGCATGGACCCCGAATACACCGTCATCGGCCGCGTCGCCCGCCGCATCTGGGCCCGCGCCATGCGCGAACGCTACGGCGCCAGCCCGCGCAGCCAGATGCTGAAGTACCACATCCAGACCTCAGGTCGATCCCTGCACGCCCAGGAAATCCAGTTCAACGACATCCGCACCACGCTGCAGGCGCTGTACGCCCTGTTCGACAACTGCAACTCCCTGCACACCAACGCCTACGACGAAGCCATCACCACCCCCACCGAAGAGTCCGTCCGCCGCGCCGTCGCCATCCAGCTCATCATCAACCGCGAACTCGGACTCAACTTCTGCGAAAACCCGTGGCAGGGGAGCTTCATCGTCGATGCGCTGACGGATCTGGTGGAAGAGGCGGTGTACAAGGAGTTCGAAGCCATCTCCGAGCGCGGCGGCGTGCTGGGCGCGATGGACACCATGTACCAACGCGGCAAGATCCAGGAAGAGTCGCTGTACTACGAGCAGAAGAAGCACGACGGCTCGTTGCCGCTGATTGGCGTGAACACCTATCTGCCGAAGGATCATGGCGGGGAGATCACGACGACCATCGAGCTGATCCGATCGACGGAAGAAGAGAAGAATCAGCAGATCGGGAATGTGCGGGTGTATCAGGAGGCGCGGAACTCTTTGTCGGTTGGGGAGGATGACTTGTCGTCTCCTGGGGCGTTGAAGGTGTTGCAGGTGACGGCGCGGGAAAGGCGGAATCTGTTTGAGGGGTTGATGGAGGCGGTGAAGTACCACTCATTGGGGCAGATAAGTCACGCCCTGTATGAGGTGGGGGGGGAGTATCGGAGGAATATGTAAAATTGCCCGAGCTGGTTTCCCCAACGCTTACGTGCGCTGGAGGAATTGAGCGCGCAAGCACAGGATCTAAAGATGGGGTACGACTGACGTCGATGTTCAGACGTTTTGGCGAAGATCAATGCCTCCGTACTGCGCCCTCTGAGTGCCCCCACACCGCCGGAACGGGACTGCGGATCAATCGTTGCAGCGTAATGCCTTTGGCACTTCCGGTCGCACAGTCGTCGACAATATCGGGCGCGATCCTGGCCAACTGGGCGATTTTGCTTGCCTGCCCGCGGTCAATGCCCTCTGCCGCCGCAATTTCGGTGATGGAGGCAAATCGCCCTTCATCGAGCAGTCGTTGCCAGTGGTACGCGAGCCCCAGCATCAGCGGACTGTCCTGCGCCGCAGTGCGCATTTGCCGTTCGTGCGCGGCCTCTATTAGAAATTCCTGCGGCGCATCCAGCGGCGTGATGCCCTGCTTCTTGAACCCCCGCTTCACCAGCGTCCAGGGAGCGAAGGTCTCCAACTGAACGCCACCGGCGGGCAGCGGCGTCTGGTAGGTCACCGGGTCACCCTTGGCCCGGCCTTGGTGTTTCCTGCTCATGCTCCCTCCTCGAAACTCGCCATCAGCAACCGCTGGGCCTGCCAATCCACCGGCAGGCGATTGCGCTGAAACCACATCAGGGTCAGGCGGCGCGGCTGCTGCCCAGCCATCCACTGCTCGATGATGTCCGGAGCGAGCAGGGTCAGACGCAGCAGTTCGTTGATCACGGAGTGGTGCAGCTTCTCGGCCCGCGCAATGGCCGAGCCGCTGCTCATCGCGCCGCTGTTGAGCAGATGCTGCCAGAAGTAGGCGCGCGCCAGCCCTTCGATCAGAGTGACGTCGTGGGCCTGGCGGTCATCGACGGCGAGTCGCTGGACGCCGCGGCGGCGAAGCGTCAGTGGTACGGGATCGACCCTCAGTCGCTGCTCATAGGCAGCCGCGTGCTGCTTCAGCGCCAGCAGGCGCTCATCACTTATTGCCTCGCCAGAGGCGATCCGGATCGCCGCAAGCACCTGCTGGTACTCGGCATCACACCGGATAGGTTTCAGGTTCTCATCGGCGCTCCTGGCTGTTTCAGCCTAATCCTGCGCTGGCTGCCGCTTCCAGCCAAGTCTTGTTGTTTTTCGATCTCGGTTCTTGACCGAGACAGCAGTTGCCAAACGCAACCGATCACGCGCAAACCCGCGTCGTTGGTGGATGCGAGGCCGTGAACGTTCACGAGGCCAGCAGAGAAAAACAGAGACAGAGAGGCGAAAATGCGCCGAAATCGTGTCGTTCAGCGGGCTCGCGCTCACGAGACCAACCCCGGAAACCGCGCCAGTACTGGCGTTTTGGGCAAAAAAAATCCCAACCGATAAGGGTTGGGATTCTCTCTGTTGGTGGAGGCGGGGGGAGTCGAACCCCCGTCCGCAAGCCCTACATCTTGTGATCTACATGCTTAGCCGATTATCAGATCTCGTCACGCCGCGCTCCAACCGGCAGGAAAGCTGCGTGACCAGCCTGGAGGTTTTAGTTGCCGACGTCAGGCCCGTCTGGCTCACGATTCTGTGATTCTGACCCACCATTACCGAGCACAGACACAAGGTAGGGTGGTTAAGCAGCCCTTAGGCTGCTAGAGCGTAGACTTCGTCGTTCGCGACTAGAGTCTTGCAGCTGGATTAACGAGGAAAGCTACCCCCTCGGCATGCACCCAAGGTCTCGTGACTCCCGTCGAAGCCAATGCGCCCCCTGTGCATCTCCAGTGTAGGGGCAGGGGGGAGGGCTTGCAAGGTTGGCCTGCGAGCACCGTTCAGGTTGACCCATCTCGGTACGGGCTGACGGAGGGTAACGGACGAGCGGCTGCGTGACTCAAGGTTCGCCTGGGACACGCAATCGCTATGCTGCAGCTCCATAACCACAGCGCCCGCGAACTCGATGACTTGTCTTGCCCGGATGACGCTCACCGACCTGTCGCAGCGTCTGGCCAAGCATGAGGTCAGCAGCCGCCAGTTGGTGGAGCAGGCGCTCGGCGCCGTCGATGACCCGGAGGGCGAGGGCGCCTGCACCTTCATTCGGGTTCATCGCGACCGCGCGCTGGCGGATGCAGACCGAATCGACGCACTACGACGTGCGGGCGGACCCTTGCACCGGCTTGCGGGTATCCCGATTTCGATCAAGGATCTGCTCGACGAAGCCGGTGTGACCACGCTGGGCGGTTCGCGGGTGCGCATCGGCGCGCCGGTTGCCAAGCACGACTCGACGGTGGTGGAGCGGCTGCGGCAAGCGGGGTTGGTGATCGTCGGGCGGACCAACCTGACCGAGTTTGCATACTCGGGCCTGGGTATCAATCCGCATTACGGCACGCCGAGGAACGTGTTCGATCGTGCCAGCGCGCGGATCCCGGGCGGCTCGTCGTCGGGTGCCGCCATTTCCGTTTCGGACGGTATGGCCGCAGCAGCAATCGGCACCGACACCGGCGGATCGGTGCGCATTCCCGCTGCGTTGAACGGATTGGTCGGCTTCAAGCCCACGGCGCGGCGGGTTCCGCTGGATGGCGTGTTGCCATTGTCGATTTCGGCCGATTCGGTCGGACCCATCGCAAAATCAGTAGCCGATTGCGCGCTGCTCGACCAGCTGCTGGCGGCGGATGACCACGCGATCCCGGTCGCCGCCGACGTCCGTGGGTTGCGCCTGGCGTTGCCGCGAACGCTGTTCCAGGACGACTTGTCCGCAGCGGTCGCGAGTGCCTTCGGCGCGGCATTGACGCGCCTTTCGGCTGCCGGCGCGACGCTGGTCGAACTGCCGATGCGCGAGGTTGCGCTGGCGGCTTCGGTCAATCCGCGTGGCGCCATCAGCAGCGCAGAGGCGTTCTGGTGGCATCGGAACTTGATTGCCGAGCGGGCGGATCAATACGATCCGCGGGTGATTGCCCGGATTCGACCCGGTGAGGCGATCAGCGCGGCGGATTACATCGAGATGCTGCAGCAGCGCAAGGCATTCGTGCGAACCATCGACGCTGCAGTCCATGGTTTTGACGCCATGTTGATGCCGACGACGCCGGATATCGCGCCCACAATCGCCGAATGCAGCAAGGACGATGTCAGCTATTTCCGCCTCAACTCCCGCATGCTGCGCAATCCATCCGTCGTCAACTTGTTCGATGGTTGCGCACTTTCCGTGCCCTGCCATACGCCCGGTAGCGCGCCGGTCGGGCTGATGATTGCGGGAACTCAGGGCAGCGACCGCAGGATTCTGGCGATCGGTCTTGCGGTCGAGGAAGTGCTGGCGCAAGCGCGTCTTTGAAGGCTCTGCTACTTGTTGCGCTCGCGCATGATGCGACCCTTGTCGCGTTGCCAGTCACGGTCCTTCTCGGCGTCGCGCTTGTCGTGCTCTTTCTTGCCCTTGGCCAGGCCGAGTTCGACCTTGACCTTGTTACCCTTCCAGTACATCTGCAGCGGAATCAGCGTGTAACCCTTGCGCTCGACGGCGCCGACCAGCCGGTACAGCTCCAGTTTGTGCAGCAGCAGCTTGCGCAGGCGCAGCTTTTCGACAATGACGTGGGTAGACGCCGACAGCAAAGGGCTGATCTGCGCACCGAACAGGAAAGCCTCGCCGTTGCGTAGTTGCGCAAAGCTTTCGCCGAAGGAAATGCGCCCGTCGCGCAGGCTCTTCACTTCCCATCCCTGCAGGACAATCCCAGCCTCGAAGCGCTCATCGATGTGATAATCGAAGCGTGCGCGCTTGTTGACGGCGATCTGCTTGTTGCGTGAGCTATCGTCTTTCTTCTTGGTCATGACTTCGACAACCCATGGCATCCGAGCCCAGCTCTCCATATTCGCCCGATACGGGTCCTGGTGCCAAGTCCGGTGCGGAACGTTCCGAGGTGCGCGTTCAGCGTCAGGCCCTGGTGCCTTATGTGCCGGCGCGCATGTTCAGCCTGGTCGCCGACTGTACGCGTTACCCGCAATGGTTCGACTGGTGTTGCGGCGCGCGCGTGCTGGAACGCGATGGCAATCGACTGCGCGCGGAGTTGTCGGTGCGGGTGGCGGGAATCTCGCTGAGCTTTTCGACGGAGAACGTGGAGACACCGCCGGCGCAGATCGACTTGACCTTGCTGCAGGGTCCGTTCCGCCAGTTGAGCGGTCGTTGGCGCTTCGAACCGATTGGGGATTTTGGTACGCGAGTTGGCCTCGATCTGGTCTTCGAGGTGAACTCGGGTCTGATCGCTGGTGCCTTGACGATGGGTTTCCGACGCCTCGCGGATCGCATGGTCGACGATTTCTGCAGGGCGGCGCGCAAGGAATTCGCCAGTGCCTGAACGAATATTCGTCGAAGTGGCCTATGCGGTGTCGGATCGACAGTGGTTACGCATGGTCGAGCTGCCGCTGGGCGCAAGTGTGAGCGAGGCGGTCATGGCCTCGGGTCTGGTCGCCGAGGCAGGCCTTGTCGAGCCGCTGGATGCAGGTGTATTCGGGCGCCGCTGCGCTGCTTCAGCGCCGCTGCGCGACGGCGATCGCGTCGAGATCTACCGGCCGCTCAGCTTTGACCCGATGGAATCGCGGCGCCGCCGCGCCGCGAAGTCGGGACGGCCTTAGCCCGGGCGCGCTCCGGGCGGGACAATCGGTGACTCAGCCCTCGTCGGCGTCGTTGCCATCCTCGGCCACCGCATCGGGCGAATCCGCCTCGGCGGCCTTCGCAGCAGCAGCGCTCTTGCCGGGCTCGTAGTCGCCCTCGGTGCGCACCAGCACGTTGTCCTCGAAGTAGACGGTCAGGCGCTTGAGGTCGATTTTGCCCTCGCTGTCCTTGTAGCTGGATACGTAGTCCCAACGATTGTCATGAAACGGGCTCTGAACGGCGGGGGTTCCGAGTACCAGGATCACCTGACGCTTGGTCATGCCGGGTTTCAGGGCGTCGACCTGGTCGAGTTCGAGCAGGTTGCCCTGCTGGACGTCCTGTTTGTAGAGCCATCCACAACCGGACAAGAGCACGGTCACAATCAGGGCCAGAATCAGGGAAGCAGGCAGTCGCATCAGAATTCCACGTCAGGGTACCGGAAGCGGTGGATAATACAGACGCAGAGATCAACCCGATCCCAACGAACCCAAAGGTGAGAACATGACCGATCGCGTTGAGCGAACTGTCGAAAGTCAGGACCTGCGCAAGGTCGGGCTCAAGGTTACCCATCCGCGCATGCGCATCCTCGACATCCTGAGCAATGCGCAGAAAAAACACATGACGGCAGAAGACGTCTACCGCGAACTGCTGGATCAGGGCGATGACATCGGGTTGGCGACCGTTTACCGGGTGCTGAACCAGTTCGAGGCTGCCGGCATCGTGGTCCGCCATCATTTCGAGGGTGGCCAATCGGTCTATGAACTCGACGCCGATGGCCATCACGACCACATGGTCTGTGTCGAGACCGGTCGCGTGATCGAGTTCCAGAACAGCGAGATCGAGCGCCTGCAGCGGGAAATTGCCGATCAGGCAGGTTATGAACTCAAGGATCACAGCCTGGTGCTGTACGTGCGGCCGAAGCGCGTTTAGCGTCGGATTTCTGCCGCAGTGCGTTGCCGGAGCGACCTTGCGTCGCGGTTTCAGGGAGGACGATTTCGCGTCACTACCACCGGCAGATCGATCACTCAGCCGCGACGTGTACGTCGCTCCTGCCCGGAAGCATTCAGTCGTTGCAGCAGATCTGCCGCTGCAGCGCGCGTCGCGTCGGTGATGTCCACGCCACCCAGCATCCGCGCCAGTTCGCCGATGCGACCGTCGTCGTCCAGAATTTCGACCTGCGACTCGGTTCGGTCTTCGGCCTTGGTCTTGTTGACCCGATAATGATGGTGCGCGCAGGCGGCGACCTGCGGCAAGTGGGTGACGCACAGCACCTGGCGGCGGCGACCGAGTTCGCGCAGTTTGCGGCCGACGATTTCGGCGACGGCGCCGCCGATACCCGAATCGACTTCGTCGAACACCAGCACCGGTGTGTCGTCGAGAGCGATGGTGGCGACCTTGATTGCCAGGCTGATGCGCGCCAGTTCGCCGCCAGACGCGACTTTGCGCAACGGGCGAGGCGGCATTCCCGGATTGGCGGTGACCTCGAACTCGATCTCGTCGTTGCCGCTGGACCGCGGTTCGCCGCCGCTGGATTCGATGGTGCACTCGAAGCGGCCACCGCCCATTCCAAGTTCCTGCATCAGCGCGGTGACCTCGTCGGCAAGCCGCTGGGCGGCGTCGACGCGGCGCTGACTCAGGAGCTCGGCGGCCCACTGATAGGCCGCAAGGCTTTCGTCCAGCTGGCGCGCCAGAGTCGCAAGGCGCGCACCAGCGCCCTCGGCACTGGCCAGGCGGGAAGCCAGATCGCTGCGTACCCCATCGAGATCGCGCATGGCGACACGATGCTTGCGCGCCAGTGCGTGCAGCCGGCCAAGATCGCGTTCAAGTTCGGCGAGACGTTGCGGATCGACATCGATGGCCTCGCGGCGCCGGCGGATCTGCGCCAGGGCCTCGCCGACTTGCACGCTGGCGGATTCGACCAGGTTTGCCGCTTCGCCGAGTTCGGCGTCGTACGCCTGGAGTCGCTGCAATTCGTGCTGGGCGTGTCCCAACTGACGCTCGGCGCTGTTGCCGTCGTCGCCGGACAGCGCGTCTTCCAGCCGCGCCAGCCCGTCGATCAGTTCGCCGGCGTGCGCCAGTCGCTTGTGCTCGTTCTCGATCTCCGCGAGGCGCTCGGGTCGCGGATCGGCCTGGTCCAGCTCGGCGAGTTCGTGCTTCAGGAAATCGATCAGGTCGCTGCCGTCTCGATGGTTGCGGCGCAGCGCGTCGATCTCGGCGCAGAGTTCCCGCCAGCGTTGCGCGGCCTCGCGGACGCTCGCGCAGCAAGTGGCGTTCTGCGCGAACTGATCGATCAGCTCCAGTTGGTGCGCGCGCGACAGCAGCGCCTGGTGCTCGTGCTGGCCGTGGATCTCGACCAGCAGTCCGGCGAGTTCGCGCAGTTGCATCAGGGTGGCGGGGCGACCGTTGATGAATCCGCGCGAGCCGCCGTCGGCGCGCACCACGCGTCGCAACAAGCAGGTGGTTTCGTCGTCGAGCGCCTGCTCCTGCAACCACTGGCGCACGAAAGGCAGCTCTGCGAGTTCGAATTCGGCACAGATTTCGGTACGTTCGGCGCCGCTGCGGACGGCACCGCTATCGCCGCGGCCGCCGGCAACCAGAGCCAGCGCGTCGACCAGGATGGACTTGCCGGCGCCGGTTTCGCCGGTGATGACACTCATGCCCGAGGCCATCGTCAGGTCGACTTTGCCGACCACGGCGAGATCGCGGATGCTCAGGCTGTGCAGCATGGATGAACGGACTCCGCGGCAGTGGTCGACCAGCGGGCACTATCGCCGTGGGATGGCTGCGGATGCAACCGGGTGCTGTTGGCGACGGGCCGCTGCGGCTCCGGCATTGCGCCACCGCAACAAAAGCGGCGCCGCAGGCGCGGCGCCCTGCGAAGGCGCGGTGCGGCCGCGACCCTCGACGCAGGTCGCTCCTGCAACCGGATACCGTCCCCGGCCTTGACCCCGGCCAGTTCACCCCCAATTGTGCAGTGGGCAGCAGAGCGCTGCCGTTGCCAATGGATGGATGGTCTTGGTGCATTCCCTCGACGCCCGCGCCCGCAAACTGCTGCACGACCTGATCGCGCGCTACATCGAGGGCGGCGAGCCGGTCGCGTCGGCAAAGTTGGCGCGCGAGTGCGGGCTGGACCTGAGTCCGGCGACGATCCGCAACATCCTTGCCGATCTCGAGGCCGGGGGATTGATCCGTTCGCCGCATACCTCGGCTGGACGCGTGCCGACACCGCTCGGTTATCGCCTGTTCGTCGACTCGCTGATCGAGGTCGAAGTGCCGGCCGAGCCCTTGGTCGACGTCATCCAGGCGCGCCTGCCGGTGGATGGTGCGCCCGATCAGGTGCTGCGCTGCGCCAGTCGTCTGCTGTCGGAGTTGACCGGATGCGCCGGTATCGTCTCGGTTCCGCGCCGCGAGCGATTGCCGCTGCGGCAGATCGATTTTGTGCAACTGGCGCCGCGGCGCCTGCTGGTGATCCTGGTGTTCGATGATGGCCAGGTGCAGAACCGCCTGGTGCAGACTCAGCACTGTTTCGACGCCGCCCAGCTGGAACGCGCCGCCCAGGTGTTGAACCAGCGCTTCGCCGGCCAGTTGTTGCCGGCGATCCACCAGAGCCTGGCCGGCGATCTGTTGGCGGCGAAGGCCGCGCTGGATGCGGCCAGTGGTCCGGTGGTCGACGCCGTCGAGGCGGCGTTGCGGGTGCCCAATGAGGACCAGTTGCTGATCGCCGGCGAAGGCCGCCTTGCCGCCCACGCCGAACTCGCCGATGTGCAGCGTCTGCGTGGCCTGTTCGAAGCCTTCGAGCGTCAACGCGATCTGCTGGAGCTGGTCGAGAATGCGGTGCGTGCGGATGACGTGCGTCTTTTCATCGGCGAGGAGTCCGGCTTCGAGCCTTTCGCCGCATGTTCGGTCATCACGGCACCGTATCGACGCGATGGGCGCCCGATCGGCGTGCTTGGCGTCATCGGGCCGACCAGACTTGATTATCAGCGGGTGATTCCGGTGGTGCGTGCGACTGCGCAAGCGGTTGGCAATGCCTTGAATCTGGCCTGACCGCCCCAACTTGCGATGAGCTGAAGAGGTCTTGCGCGGCTCGGGGCAGATTTGTCCGCGGTCCGCGCAAGCCCGACATATTCATTGAATCGTCCAGAGAGAGTGACACGCAATGCACGCATCCGCGGAGCAGGAACATCCGGAATCCGACATTGCGGCCGACGCCGAGGGCTTCGGTCCGAGCGACTCGGTCGAGACCTTGCGTCAACGCATCGCCGAACTCGAAGCCGAACAACTTCGTGAGCGAGCCGAAGCCGAGAACCAGCGCAAACGCTGGCTGCGCGAGTTCGAACTGGCGCGCAAATTTGGTGTCGATCGTTTGCTCAACGACTTGCTGCCGGTGATCGACAGTCTGGAGCAGGGAATCAAGGCGGCCGACGCCAGCGGCGCCGGCATCGAGAGCCTCAAGGAGGGCTCAGAGATGACCTTGCGCTTGCTGCAGAAGGCGGCCGACTCCCATGGGCTGAGCAGCGTCGACCCGATGGGCGAGCCGTTCAACCCGGATCTGCACCAGGCGATCGGCATGCAGCCATCGAGCGAGGTTCCGGCCGACCATGTGATGGTCGTGCTGCAGAAGGGGTATCGCTTGCACGACCGGCTAGTACGTCCGGCGTTGGTGATGGTGAGTCAGGGGTGAGCGGCGCGGCACGGGCCGTCTGTGGCGAAGCTGCTTTTCCGGCGCCGCTTGCCCCATGCCGCGTTTCCCCACCCTTGGACACGTGAATTTCGTCCCCATCTAGTGCGTCAGTCGGGGCATGTCCCCAGAACGATTTCGAATTTCAGGAGTCAGATCAATGGGCAGAATCATCGGTATCGATCTCGGGACCACCAATTCCTGTGTCGCCATCATCGAGGGCGGTACGGTCAAGGTGATCGAAAATTCTGAGGGCGATCGCACGACGCCGTCGGTGGTGGCCTTCACCAAGGATGGCGAAGTGCTGGTCGGTGCTGCGGCCAAGCGCCAGGCCGTCACCAACGCCAAGAACACGCTGTACGCGGTCAAGCGCCTGATCGGGCGCAAGTTCAGCGAGCAGGTGGTGCAAAAAGACATCGACATGGTGCCGTACGCCATCATTGAAGCCGACAACGGCGATGCCTGGATCGACGCCGGCGGCAAGAAGATGGCGCCGCCGGAAATCTCGGCGCGCGTGCTGATGAAGATGAAGAAGACCGCCGAGGACTATCTCGGGGAGCCGGTCACCGAAGCGGTGATCACGGTTCCGGCCTACTTCAACGACAGCCAGCGTCAGGCGACCAAGGATGCCGGCCGTATCGCCGGTCTCGAGGTCAAGCGCATCATCAACGAGCCGACCGCGGCGGCCTTGGCCTATGGTCTGGACAAAAAGGGCGCCGGCGACCGCAAGATCGCCGTGTACGATCTCGGCGGCGGCACCTTCGACGTGTCGATCATCGAGATCGCCGAAGTCGACGGCGAGAAGCAGTTCGAAGTGCTCGCCACCAACGGCGACACCTTCCTCGGTGGCGAGGATTTCGACCTGCGCGTGATCGACTTCCTGGTCGACGAGTTCCGCAAGGAACAGGGCATCGATCTGCGCAACGATCCGCTGGCGCTGCAGCGCCTCAAGGATGCAGCCGAACGTGCCAAGATCGAGTTGTCGTCGTCGATGCAGACCGACGTCAATCTGCCGTACGTGACCATGGATGCGTCCGGTCCGAAGCACCTGAACGTCAAGCTGACGCGCGCCAAGCTGGAATCGATCGTCGACGACCTGGTCAAGCGCACCATCGAACCTTGCCGTACGGCGCTCAAGGATGCCGGACTGCGCGTGGGCGACATCTCCGAGGTGATTCTGGTCGGTGGCCAGACGCGCATGCCCAAGGTCCAGGAAGCGGTCAAGGAGTTCTTTGCCAAGGAACCGCGCAAGGACGTCAATCCGGACGAAGCGGTCGCCATGGGCGCCGCGATCCAGGGCGGCGTGCTGGCCGGCACGGTCAAGGACGTGCTGCTGCTCGACGTCACCCCGCTGTCGCTCGGCATCGAGACGCTGGGTGGCGTGATGACCAAGCTGATCGAGAAGAACACCACCATCCCGACGCGTGCGGCGCAGGTGTTTTCGACTGCCGAAGACAACCAGACGGCAGTGACGGTGCACGTATTGCAGGGTGAACGCGAACAGGCTCGCTACAACAAGTCGCTGGCCAAGTTCGACCTGGCCGGCATCGAAAGCGCGCCGCGTGGCATGCCGCAGGTCGAAGTGACCTTCGACATCGATGCCAACGGCATCCTGCACGTGTCGGCCAAGGACAAGAAAACCGGCAAGGAACAGCGCATCGAGATCAAGGCGGGATCCGGCCTCTCCGAGGAAGAGATCCAGCAGATGGTCAAGGATGCCGAGGCGCACCGCGACGAGGACAAGAAGTTCCACGAACTGGTCAATGCCCGCAATCAGGCCGACGCGCTGCTGCACGAGACCCGCAAGGCGGTCAAGGAAGCGGGCGACAAGGTCGACGGCGCGCAGATCGCCAAGGTCGAAACTGCGTTGGCGGAACTCGAGACCGCGATGAAGGGCGACAACAAGGCGGCCATCGAGGCCAAGACCCAGGCACTGGCCGAAGCGTCGCAGAGTTTGCGCGCAGCTGCCGCCGGTGGTCAGGGTGGCCCGGCGCCGGGTGGCGAACAGGCGTCCAGCGCCAAGCCGCAGGATGATGTGGTCGACGCCGAGTTCACCGAAGTGGATGGGGACAAGCGCTGACCGACGGTTGTTTCGGGGCGCGCGGCCGCAGGGCCGCGCGCTTCGTTGCGTGAGGCAAGCAGGAGGAAAAGGGAAAATGGAAAAAGGAAAAAGGAAGGGCCAAAGCAAGGCGTCGCGAACTTGCGGTGCTGTTGACGTCCCTTTTTCCTTTTTCCTTTTTCCTTTTTCCTGACCGACCATGTCGAAGCGCGACTACTACGAAGTCCTCGGCGTCCAGAAGACCGCATCCGAGGATGAACTGAAAAAGGCGTTTCGACGTCTGGCGATGAAGTTGCATCCGGATCGCAATCCGGACGATCCGGCGGCTCAGGACAAGTTCAAGGAGGCCAAGGAGGCCTACGAAATCCTGTCGAATGCCGAGCAGCGCGCGGTTTACGACCGTTATGGGCATGCCGGTCTGAGCGGCGCGGGCGGCCGCGGTGGCGGTCCGGGTGGTCCCGATCTTGGCGATATCTTCGGCGACATCTTCGGCGACATCTTTGGCGGCGGACGCGGCGGCGGCCAGCGCCAGCGGCGTGGCTCGGATGTGCGTTATGTCATGGAGCTGGACCTCGAAGAGGCCGTCAACGGTGTCGAACGCGAGATTCGCGTGCCGACCCTGGTGGGTTGCCACCATTGCAATAGTTCGGGCTCGGCCGACGGCAAGACCGGTACTTGCAAGACCTGCGCCGGCCACGGTCGCGTGCGCATGCAGAACGGTATCTTTTCGATCCAGCAGACCTGCCCGACTTGCGGCGGCGCCGGCAAGTCCATCTCCAATCCATGTACTTACTGCCATGGAGCGGGACGCCTGGAAGAAGAGAAACTGGTTCGCGTCAAGGTGCCGGCGGGTGTCGACCAGGGCGATCGCATCCGCCTGAGCGGTGAAGGCGAGGCGGGCCCTGCGGGCAGTTCGGCGGGCGACCTGTATGTCGAGATGGCGGTGCGCGAGCATCCGATTTTCAAGCGTGAGGGCGACGATCTCTATTGCGAGATCCCGATCCGCGTCACCACCGCCTCGCTCGGCGGCGAGTTGAAGATCCCGACACTCGATGGCAGCGCGGTCCTGAAGATTCCCGATGGCACCCAGACCGGCAAGGTGTTCCGTTTGCGCGGCAAGGGCGTGCAATCGGTGCGCAGCCACAACAAGGGCGACTTGTTGTGTCGCGTCGTCGTCGAAACCCCGGTCAAGCTGACGGCCGAACAACGCGAACTGCTGGCACAGTTGGAAACCAGCTTCACCGGCGAGTCGTCGGAACACAGCCCACGATCCAGCGGTTGGCTCGACAGCGTCAAGGACTTCTTCAGCCGCATCGGAGCCTAGTGCCGATTTGCAAGTGCGCCAGGGGTCATAATTCCGGCTTCTGACCATTGTGGCGGTCTTCATGCATCCCGAAACACCCGTTCGTCTTGCCGTCCATGGAGCCTCCGGGCGCATGGGCATCGAGGTCCTGCGTGCGGCGCGGCTGCGCCACGATTGCGAGGTGAGGGCCACGCTGGTCCGGGCGGCCTCAGCCTGGGTTGGCGAGCCGGTCGCGCTGGCCTTTGGTCGCGATGCACCGGACATCGACTTTCTTTCGGCGCTCGATCCGGACACCGGGCTCGACGCGATCATCGATTTCTCGACGCCGGATGCATTGGCGACGCCGCTGGCCATCGCGTTGGAGCGTAGGATTGCGCTGGTTTGCGGCACCACCGGGCTCAGTGCCGCGCAGATGGACGAACTGAAGGCGGCGGCGAGCCGGATACCGGTGCTGTGGAGCGCCAACTTCAGCATCGGCGTGGCGCTGCTCAAGCGCATGGCGGCGATGGCGGCGGCCCAGCTCGGCCCCGATTTCGATGCGGAGATTCTCGAGGTTCATCACCGGCACAAGAAAGACGCTCCATCGGGCACCGCGCTGGCGCTTGGGCGCGCGATCGCCGAAACGCGCGGTCATGGGTTCGACGATGTCGCGCGTTACAGCCGCGACCGCGTTGGCGAGCCCCGAGCGGATCACGAGATCGGGTTCGCGGTCATGCGTGCGGCCGATGTGGTCGGCGAGCACACCGTATTGTTTGCATCCGCGGGCGAGCGGCTGGAATTGACCCACCGGGCGAGTTCGCGATCGATCTTCGCCAGCGGCGCGGTGCGCAGTGCCGTGTGGCTGGCGCGCCAGGGCGCCGGCTGGTACGACATTTCCGACGTTCTGGGGTAAGCCGATGGCGACATTGACACCGTTCCACCTCGCGTTTCCGGTGCACGATCTGGCCCAGGCGCGCGCCTTCTACGGCGGTTTGCTGGGTTGCCCTGAGGGTCGCTCCAGCGCGCGTTGGGTCGATTTCGATTTCTACGGGCATCAGATCGTCGCGCACCTCGCCGAGGACTGCGGCGTGCGTGCACAGAACCCGGTCGACGGGCACGACGTGCCGGTTCCGCATTTTGGCGTGGTGCTCGAATGGACCCGGTTTCACGCGTTGGCCGAACGCCTGCGCGAGCGCGGGATGGCTTTCGTGATCGCGCCGTATATCCGCTTCGCCGGATTGCCCGGGGAACAGGCGACGATGTTTTTCCTCGATCCGTCCGGCAACGCGCTGGAGTTCAAGTCGTTTCGCGATTTCGGGCAGATCTTCGCCACCGAGTAGGCCAATCGTCAATTCGGTGGAAGCGGGGGCTCCTGGCTGCCCGGCGAAGGCGGCGGCACGTCCGCCGCCGCTTGCCTGCGCAATCGATGCAGTCGTGCCGTGAACCGTCGTCCTTCCCAGGCGATCACGCGCCAGGCAACGTCGCCCAGCATCGCGAACAGAAGGCCCACGATCACGCCGCCGATGAACAGCGCATTGGCGTAGAAGGCGGCGGTCGGCATCGACTCGCCGATACCCAGTGTGCGCATCAGGGTGGCGCCGACCCATCCGGTGAACGCATAAACCGGGACAACCGTCAGCGGGTTGGTCAGAAACTGCAAGGCGACCATCACGGTCAGATTGGCGCGAAACAACAGAGCTGCGCCGAAGGCGATGAAGGCCTGGATCCCATACAGTGGCAGCAGCGCGATCACCGAGCCTGCATAAAGCGCCGGCAGCACCTGAGCGCGCTTGAATGACCACAGATACGGGCGCAGACGCGCGTGTTCGGCGAACCACTTGATGACCGGATAACGGTGAACATTCGCCCGTCGCGGCAACGGGCGCAGCAGGCGACGCATTCGCTTGCGCCGCAGCAACCACTCCCGAAGTACGCGTTCGTATTCTCCCCGCATGGGCGCAGTGTAGCGCGTGGTCATCCGATCTCGCGAACGAAGTGCACGCCGCGCGGTTCATAGGCCAGCCGCGCATAGAAGGCTCGCGCCGGAAGATTCACGGCGTACGCGTCCAGCGTCACCAGGTCGCAGCCCTGCTCGCGCGCCCACTGCTCGATCCAGCGCATCAGGCCTTCGCCGATGCCACGCTCGCGCCAATCCGGCAGGACGACCAGGTTCTCGACGTAGGCCACCGGGCCGGAGAACAAGTGCAAACGCCGACTGTAGCCGGCCATGCCGACGATGTCGTTCCCACTGAAGGCGCCCAGACATTGCCAGCCTTGGGCGCGCATGCCGGTCATCCGCTCGATAACCGTGGCTGCGTCCAGTTGCGGCTCGAGCAGGGCAAAGAGCCTGGGCAGATGCCGATAGTCGTCGTCATCGAAAGGTCGCAGCGCGACCACGTCGGCGCAGGTTTCGGGCATGGCGTTGGCTCGTCGTCGCGTCGCGAATGCTCTCGAGAATGCAGGCGGGTGGAGCAATTGTTTCAGCGCCTTGTGGCCTGGATGCGTCGTTGTTTTCAGCCCGTCGACACCGCCCCGGGTGTTCCACCAATCGCGCGGTATGCTGATCAAGCTTGATCGGTCTCAGTCTCGCCATGGCCTTGCCATGACGCCCTCGCCTCGGGCCAAACTGCAGCAGAAATTACTTGCACTTGCCATCGCCGCACTACACTAGCATCCCGGGCTCCGTGAGGCAGGACCGCCAGACGATGCGATTGCAAACCAAATTGCCTAAGGTCGGCACCACGATCTTCACCGTGATGTCGCAACTGGCGGCACAGCACCAGGCCGTCAACCTGGGGCAAGGATTCCCCGATTTCGAAGGGCCGGCCGCCTTGCACGAAGCGCTGCATCGGCACACGCTGGGCCAGCGCAACCAGTACGCGCCGATGCCCGGCATCCTGACGCTGCGCCAGGCAATTGCCGCCAAGACGCAGGCGCTGTATGGCTACCGTGTGGATGCCGACGATGAGATCACCGTCACCAGCGGGGCGACCGAAGCACTGTTCGCGGCGATTCATGCGGTGGTTCGGCCTGGCGACGAGGTGATCGTGCTCGATCCCTGTTACGACTGTTACGACCCCGCAATCGAACTGGCCGGCGGCCATGCGGTGCATGTGCCGCTGACACCGCCGAACTTCAACGTCGACTGGCAACGCGTTCGCGATGCGCTCTCGCCGCGCACGCGGATGATCATGATCAATTCGCCGCACAACCCGACCGGCGCGACACTGTCTCGCGGCGATCTCGATACGCTCGCCGACTTGATCCGCGACAGCGAAATCCTGGTGCTCTCCGATGAGGTCTACGAGCACATCATCTTCGACGGCCGCCAACATCAAAGTGTGCTCGGCCACGCCGAACTGGCGCCGCGAAGTTTCGCCATCTCCAGCTTCGGCAAGACCTACCACATCACCGGCTGGAAGGTGGGTTACTGCATCGCGCCCCCGACACTGACGGCCGAGTTCCGCAAGGTGCACCAGTTCCTGACCTTCTGCACCTTTCACGCGGCGCAGTGGGCGCTGGCCGACATCCTCGTGGCGGATCCGCAGCACTACCTCGACCTGCCACGCTTCTACCAGGAGAAGCGCGACGACTTCGTGCGGGCGCTGGCGCCGTCGCGATTCAAACTGTTGCCGGTGCAGGGCGCGTACTTTCAGCTTGCCGACTATTCGGCAATCAGCGACGAGGACGACTTCAGCTTCTGCAAGCGCCTGGTTTCCGAGCATGGCGTGGCAGCGATACCGTGTTCGGCGTTCTACGCATCGCCGCCGGATCAGAGGCTGGTCCGATTCTGCTTCGCCAAGACCCAGGCCACGATGGATGCTGCGGCGGAGCGACTATGCGCGATCTGAGCGTTGCTCTGGTACAGGCCGCCACCGTCTGGCACGACGCACGCGCCAATCGTGAGCTTTACGGCACTCAGGTCCTCGGACTTGCCGGGCGCGCCGACCTGATCGTTCTGCCGGAGACCTTTTTATCCGGGTTCTCCAACGATGCAGTCGAGCGTGCCGAGGCGATGGACGGCACCAATGTGCAGTGGATGCGCGAACTGGCGCGCGACGTCGGTGCTGTGGTCACCGGCAGTCTGGTGATCCGCACAGGGCAGGGCGTTTTCAATCGCCTGATCTGGGCGCGACCGGATGGAACGCTGGCTCATTACGACAAGCGTCATTTGTTCCGCATGGCGGACGAGCACCAGCGTTATGCCGCCGGCAGCGAACGCTTGATCGTGGAGATTGCAGGTTGGCGCGTATGTCCGCTGGTCTGCTACGACCTGCGTTTTCCAGCATTCATCCGCAATCGCTTCGATCAGGCCGAACAGCGACTCGACTACGACATGGTCCTGTTCGTCGCCAACTGGCCCAGCCCACGACGGCATGCCTGGCGCATGCTGCTGCGTGCGCGCGCGATCGAGAACCTGGCCTATTGCGTCGGCGTCAATCGTGTCGGCACTGACGGCAACCAACTGCACTACGCCGGCGACAGCGTCGCGCTCGATTTTCTCGGTGAGGTGCTGGTGGAACTCGGCAGCGAACCGGGCGTGGTCACCGCACGCTTGTCGGCGGAGAAGCTGGCGGCGCATCGCGCGCGCTTCCCCGCGTGGTTGGATGCCGACGAGTTCGAGTTGCGCGTTTGAGGATGGCGAGTTGGCAGGAATGCGCCGGCGGTCGGCGCATCGCTACGGGCGAATGGCGAACGGCGGATTGGCGTTGACCTGGCCATCCTCTTCGATCACCGCATAAGTCTGCGCTGCCGCGTCGAGCACGATAGGTACCGCCGGCTGGAACAGCGGCTTGCGCACGAACTTCAGCGTCCAGCCAAAATGTTCCAGGCTGCGCAATGCCTCCACCTGTGCTGGATTCAGCAGGCGCTCCAGCACCCAATTGGCCGGCGGCGCATCACTGCGCCTTTCGCGATCAGGCATTGCCAACCTCTGGCCTCAATGAATGGCCGTTACATCCTGCGACAGTTGCACGGACAATTCAACCCGGAACCCTGAGCATCAGTCTCCGAGCGCGCGTATTGCCGTCATGCGGCGATCGGCCAGGCGCTGGCGGTCGGCCTGTGCCAGCGGACCCAGCGCCCACCAGCGCAAGTCGAGCGCCGCACGCTGCTCGGCGCGAGCCACTGTATGGCCGGTCGCCATGCGTGCGGCCAGTTTCTCCACCTGCAGGTTCATGCGGGCGGCCTGGGCGCTCGCCGGTGAGTCGACGCCGGCGAGGAATTCGTACTCCAGGGCCAGGCGCTCGCCTTGCGCGTTCTGCTCCGCAAGCAGCGACACGCCCGCGTCGCTGGTCGCGAGCGCCGTACTCATGCGCTGCAGGCGCGTCGTCAGCGCACCGGCAATCGGTGCATCGAACAGCGCAACGGCGCCTTTGAGTGCAGCAAGGGCGTCGCTGCTGTCGATGTCCTGCGACCAGTGGGCCTCCAGCGCATCGAGTTGTGCGGCGATGTCGATGACTTGTTGCAGTCGCGTCGATGCTTCGGCCTGACGCCGCGCGCTTGCGGCGGCTTGAGCCTGGGACACGGCCTGGTCGTAATCGCGCTCGAGGTCGCGCGGACGATTGGGCTCGTTGCGCCACGCCTGCTCGATGCGGGCCAATTCGGCGTCGACGTGTGCCGCATCCAGTGCACCGGTCGGCAATGAACGCAATTCATCGATCAAGCCCTGCGCGGAGGCGCGTTCGGCATCGCGACCGGCGTCGACCGCCTTGAGTTCGTCGTTGCGGCGCTCGAACAACGGATCGATGAGTGCGCGAAACTCCTGCCACAGGGCCTGGTCGGTCTTCTGCGAGCCCTTGCCGAGCGTCTGCCAGCGCTTTTGCGCGGACTTTGCGAGATCCAGCGCCGCATCCAGTTCAGCGTGCGCCAACTGCCGCCGCAACTGCGCAATCAGCTTCTGCTTCTCTTCGGCGATCGCAGCGAAGCGCGCGTCGATGGCCGCCGAGCAGCCTTCGATCAGTTGTTTCAGTTGCTTGCCGATGTCGCCGCGCTGGCGCGGGTCGACCGCGTCCAGCAAGCGCAGGCGATCGCCCGATTCGCGCTTGAGCGCGATCAGCGCGCTGATCGCGGTGCTTTCGCTGGCCAGCTCAGCCTGCGCACGCTGGATGTAGGCACCGATCTCTTCGCTGCGTTTGCCGCGGACTTCCTTGCGCTTTTCGAAGTAACCGCGGGCCGGTTCCAGTGCCTTGTGGCAGAGGAAGCGGAAGCGCCTGGCCAACCCGGACTCCGGCGGGGCTGCGCCGGGATCGGCTTCGCTGTCGTCGATGCGTTTCCACGCGCTCTTCAGTTCTGCGATCTTGTTCGCCAACCCATCCGGATGCATGCCGCTGCCGATCAGGGCTTCGACTTCCTCGCACAGTCGCAGGCGGACCTTGTTGTCCGACCAGCGCTGCCACTGCGCCAGCTTGTCGATGCGCGGATCGATCGCGGCCAGCTTGCGGGCCAGCGACCTGGCGCTGTCGCCGGTCAGTCCTTCGACGGCGCTGCGTGCGTGCGCTCGCGCAGCCCGGGCACTGGCCAACTGGCCGGCCTCGATCGCGGCATCGACGTTGGCGATCGCCTGCTCCACCAACTGGCGGGCGTTCTCCAGCGCCACGGCGTTGGCTTGCGCGGCGGCTCGCAATGCGCCGATCCGCGCGTCGAAAGCGGCAGCGAGTGCGGCGTCTTCGCCGCCGCGCTCGGGCTTGGCCGTCCATGTCGATGTCCAGCGGCGCTGCAACGATTCGATGTCAGTGGACGCGGCATCGGTCATTTCCAGGGCACGTTGCAGCAGTGCCGCGAGTTCCGCGTCGGCCACGTCGCTGGCAGCGATAGCCGCTGCATCGGGTTCTGGCGCAGCGGCTTCCGCCGCGATCGCGCTGACCTCGGGCACGGCTGTGACCTCAGGTACTTCGCCGATGCGGGCAATTGCGCTGATCGCCGCACGCAGCGTCTGCAGCGCGCCTTCGAAACGCTTGTCGAAGCGCTCGTCGATGCGCGGGCGCAACGCCGCCCAATCGCTTTCGGCCTGAGCCAGCGCTGCCGCGGCTGCGTCGCCGGGCTGCCGCAGATGGGCTTCGACCGCCACGCACAGCGATTCGGCGCGTGCCAGCAGCGCTTCGCCTTCGCCAGCCGCCATCTTGCCCGCGTCCAGCCGCTCGCGGATGGCGCGGTACAGGCGTTTGTCGCGCGTGCGCGCCGACTGCGCCAGGCGTTCCAGCGTTGCGGTTTGTTCGATGCGCGCCAGCAACTCGATGCGCAGATCGGCGTCGGCCTCGTCGAGCACGCGATCGGCGATGTAACCGATGCGTTTGCAGCGCTCCAGCGCCGCGCGTCGCAGCTCGGGCTCCGGCGCGCGGCGCCCGATCAGTTCCAGCATGCCCTGGTCCTCGACCAGTCCCAGCGCCCTGCGGCGCTCGGCGATCGGCGCGCCGCCGACCAGCAGATCGACCAGGCGCGAGCGCGCGCGATCGCGTACGCCAGGATCGGCGTCGTTGCTCATGCGATCGGCGACCAGGGTCAGATCGTCGATGCGCTCCAGCGCCGCACGGCGTACGCTGGGTTCGGGGTCGTTGCGGACGATCTGCTGCATTTCGGCCAGCAGCGCGGGCTCGCGGCCATGCGCCACGGCAGCAACACGTTTGGCGGTGTCGCGCGACTGCCACGCGGGACGGGACAACCAGGAAAATAAGCTCATCAGGTCAACCTGCGAAAGAACTCGATACCAGTGAGATAGACACCGATGCCGGTGCAGGCATTGGTCAGAAAAAATACCAGCAAGGTGCGCGCGACGCGGTTCTTCCACCAGCCGCGCCATTGCTTGAGGTCGTCGCGCAGCGCTTCGAAGTCGGCCACGCGCGGCTTGCGGATCCACACCTCGGCGCCTGCACTGAACATGCCGGCAGCGAGCGCCGGATGCAATACCGTCAGCGGCGCCGACAAGAATGCCGCCAGGACGCTCAACGGGTGACCTCCGGCAATGAGTGCGCCGAGCGCGGCGAATCCACCGGTTGCGATCACGTAGAACGACACGAGGTCGCGACCGACATCGGCGCCCTGGCTGAAGGCCCAGATGAAACCGCCGATCAGCAGGGCGATCACCGCATAGCCGATCAATTTCGGCCACACGCTCGGCGGCGGCAAGGCGCGCAGCGATTCGACGCTTTCGGTGTCGCCCGGATCGCGGCCTTCCAGCGCGCGCGCCAGTCCGGCCAGATGACCAGCGCCGACCACCGCCAGCACCCGTTGGCCAGGTTTGCTGGCCGAACGCAGGCGCGCCGCCATGTAGCGGTCGCGCTCGACGATCAGCGCATGGTGCAGCGGCTTGCTCTGGCGCGCGAACTCGTCGAAGGTGTTGGTCAGGATGTCGCCTTCCTTGAGCTTTTCGACGTCAGCTTCGCTGATCTCGTCGCTGCTGATCGCGCTGGCGACGAGGCCGCCGACGATCGAGAACTTGTCGACGAATCCGACGGCCGCATAGGCGCGCTTGAGCGTGACGCCGACATCGCGATCGATCAGTTCGATCGGCACCTGGCGCGCCTGCGCCTCAAGGCACGCGGCCTTCAACTCGGCGCCGGGTTCCACACCGAACTGTTCGGCGAGACGCCGCTGGTAGGCGCCGAGCGCGAGATTGGCGGCCAGCATGCCGGCCTTGCCGTCCTTGACGATCTTGAACAGATCGACGCTGCGCCAATCGTCCGGGCGCAGCAGCGAATGGTGGCGATGCTCGTCGAGTTCGACCGCTATCAGGTCGAAGGTCCGCGTGGCGATCAAATGGCGCACGGCGTCGACGCTGGCTTTGGAAACGTGAGCTGTACCGAGCAGCGTGTATTCGATGTCGCCTACACGCGTCTCGATCAGCGGTTGGCCGTCGAAAGCAGTGTAGGGGGCAGAGGGTGCGGACTCAGGTTCGGCAGTCATTCGGATGCGTTTGTTGATGGACCCAGCTCGATGGAATGCCGCGGGGTCGCCAGATTGCGGGCTGTAATAGTGGACGCTAAGGACGCAAAGTGACGCAAAGTGAAACCGGGATCAGTAATCGCACGCTTGGCCTGGATATGCTCTCAGCGCTCTTCGGCGAGGCACGATCAAGAGCTGAAATGCCGACGCGTGGTCCTCTGGCAGCCGCACGGCTCTCGTATCTCCGCACTACTGAAGGACGCCGGCGGCGCAGCTTCAATGGCCCTGGCAACTGCTGTTTTCGCGTCCTTTGCGTCCCTTTGCGTCCTTTGCGTCCAGAAAAACAGCTGCCGGGTTGCGAGGCACTTCCGGAAGAGGCCGCGCAGTCTACGCCAGCCCGGGCTAAGGCGTACGAAACCGCCGGGACAAATCGCCATATGCATCGATCCGCCGATCGCGCAGGAACGGCCAGATGCGGCGCACGTTCTCGCTGCGCCGCAAGTCGACGTCGGCGATCAGCAGTTCATCGTCGTGGTCGCCCGCACGGGCCAGCAACTCACCCTGCGGACCAGCGACGAAGCTGCTGCCCCAGAACTGGATGCCGGCGCCGTGACCCGTCGGGTCGGCTTCGAAACCGACCCGATTGCAGCTCAGCACCGGCAGGCCATTGGCAACCGCGTGGCCGCGTTGGCTGATCACCCAGGCCTCCTGCTGGCGCCTCTTCTCGGCGTCGTCGTCACGCGGGTCCCAGCCGATGGCGGTGGGGTAGAGCAACAGATCGGCGCCGGCGAGCGCCATCAGGCGCGCGGCTTCCGGATACCACTGGTCCCAGCACACCAGCACGCCGAGGCGTCCGGCGGCGGTGTCGATCGGCTCGAAACCCAGGTCGCCAGGCGTGAAATAGAACTTTTCCATGAAACCGGGATCGTCCGGAATATGCATCTTGCGATAGCGCCCGGCGATGCGGCCGTCGGCGTCGAAGACCACGGCAGTGTTGTGGTAGAGGCCCGCAGCGCGGCGTTCAAACAATGAGGCCACCAGCACCACCTGATGTGCTGCGGCGAGCGCGGCGAGACGATCGGTGCTCGGCCCCGGTATCGGCTCGGCACGATCGAACTCGGCAACCGCCTGATGCTGGCAAAAATAGGCGCCGTTGTGCAGTTCCTGCAGCAGCACCAGGCTTGCGCCAGCGGCGGCGGCCGCAGCAACACGTTCTTCGATGCGGGCCAGATTGGCGTCCACGCTGCCGCGGTCGCGATCCTGCACCAGGGCCACTTTCAGGCTCGATTTCAAGCCGCGACTCCTTCCGGTAACTGCATGGTCAGACAATGCAGGCTGCCGTTCTGCTCGATCAGCGCGCGACAGGGGACGATGACGACGTTGTGATCCGGGAACGCGGCCTGCAGTACTTCAAAAGCCTCCAGATCGGTGTCGACATCGTATCCGGGCATCAGCACACCGCCGTTGACGATCAGAAAGTTGGCGTACGAAGCAGCGAGACGACGACCATCCTGCGCATGGATGGGTGGCGCAAACGGCAATGCGAACAACTCGAACGGACGCCGCTGGCGCGTTCGCATTGCCGACAGTTCGCTGGCCATCGCATCGAGCGCGTCGAAGTGTGGATCGGAGGGTGATTCGCAGCCCTGGTAAACGATGCGTTCGGGCGACGCAAAGCGCGCCAGCGTGTCGATATGCGCATCGGTGTCGTCGCCGGCCAGTTCGCCATGTTCCAGCCACAGGAAACGGTCCACGGCCAGCGTCTGGCCGAGGATGCGTTCGACCTCGGCGCGCGACTTCCCCGGATGACGACGCGCCAGGCAGGTCCAGGTGGCCAGCAAAGTGCCATTGCCGTCGGTCTCGACTGCGCCGCCTTCGAGCGCAAAGTCGATGCGCTGGCGCGGCACATGCGAGAACAGCGGATGCGCGGCGAGTCCCTCAGGGATGGCGTCGTCGAGCTTGGCCTCGAACTTGTCGCCCCAACCGGTGAAACGGAAATCGAGCCAACGCGGCTTGTGCCCATCGAGCAAGGTGAGTGGCCCGGAATCGCGCAGCCAGGTGTCGTTGTAGGGCAGTTCGATCCAGTGGATCTCAGTCTCGGACGAGCGCGCGGCGGCGCCAATGACGTGCTGCGCATGTGCCCGAATCGCTTCATTCGGCACAATCAGGTAAACATCCTCGAAGCCGAGAATGCCGTGGATCAGTTCGCGATAGCTGCCTTCCACCGCGGCCAGATTCGCGGCCCAATCGGTGCCCTCATGCGGCCACGCCAGCAGGATTCCGGCCTGTGTTTCCCACTCGGCCGGCCAGCGGGGCGCCTTGTTCATTCGGATGGGCGCTGCGCCGGCACCGGCTTCGGACCGATCTCTTCTGCGCTCGACTTGTTGACCACGGCGTTCACGACATGGTCGTACTCGAAGTACACGGTGAACGCCGGATAGTTCCAGCGCGTGATTGGCGGCTTGCCGACTGCAGCGTGCTTGGCCTCGGGCGCACCGTATTGAGCCTCGACCGCGGCCATGCTCGCGCCAGCCCGCGGCAGTACCGAGGCCTTGGCACGTTCGACGCGCTGCACCAGCAGCGTCTGCGCTGCGACCGGGGCCGTCGCCAGAGTGGCGATCAGCGCCATCGGAATCCACAGGGCTCGAATTTTGGACACGGCACACCTCCATCGGGTCATGCTGAAGACAACGCCTAGATTAGCGCCTGCGGCAAGGGCACAGAAGAGGCACGGCAAAGGAATGTGACCGCAATGCCATGTTGCTGCAGTCTCGGAGGCTGCCGAAGGGCCTTCGAGGGCAGAAGTCCCGCAAGAGTGCGACGCCCGGGAAGTTTGTCGCGCGAGGACCCCGGAAACACAAAGGCCGCCCCGAAGGCGGCCTCTGCGTCAACCCGATGTGATCAACTCAGCGCTGACGCGCCTTGAAACGCGGGTTGCTCTTGCAGATCACGAAAACCTTGCCGCGGCGGCGAACCACCTTGCAGTCGCGATGACGCGACTTGGCCGACTTGAGCGAAGAAAGAACCTTCATGGCGCACCGTCCCTGATGACTTAAAACGTTAGCCCGCGATCTTAGCGCCAAACAAGTGATTCATGCAAGCAACAATTCGGGAGAACCGCACATGCTCGTGCGGCTCTCCTGGCTGGTGGTCACATGCCCTTCGGTCACGGAGGCGGAGCGAAGGCGCATGGGCCGTCTTCGAAACCTTCAGAAACGAACCCGTTGTCGTTGGCGGTCGCCCAGCCGATGTCGCGGAACAGGTAGGCCGTCAAGTCGACCTTGTCGAAGATGCTGCGATTCAACGACGGTTCCATCAGCAGGTTGGGGAAGGCCTCGGAATGGAAATGCGATACCGAGGATCCGGTCTGCACTGGGTTCGGGGCAAACATGCGCACGCAGCCCTGGCGGCTGCCGGCGACACCCTGTGCGGGGTCGACGCCCAAGGTGACGTTGACGCCTGGAGCTGGCAGGTTGGCCTTGATGCTGGTGCCAAGGGCCTGAGTGGAACCCAGCGACGGGATGGTGATCGTCGGATCGGTGCCACCCATTCCGGGCAGGCCGGTCGCTGCATTGTTGGCAATGATCACGCCCACCGCACCGTTGGCCTGGGCATTGGCGACCTTGATCACGAAAGTGCAGTTGCCGCGGTCGATCAACGCGATCTTGCCGCTGACGGCGGCTGCATTGACGAACGGTGTCTCGCAACCATCGGTGATGGTGCCCGCGCCAGTCACGCCGTCATCGACGAGCACGACATCGTTGGTCACCGGGCTGGTCGCCACATTGGCACCGAATTCGGCAGTCTGGGCCTCGTAGCTGCCGGCAATTCCGGCCGGCGCGTTCACCACGATGCGCGCGGGCGCCCCGAGGAACTGCGGCGATGCCACGTTGACCAGTCGGCCGCTCCAAACCAGGTCGGGGTCGTTGATCGCAGAAGCTGCGCGTTCGGCATTGGTCATCGCAAGCCAGCGCTTGCTGGTCTCGGTGTCGTAAAGAAAGTGCGCCCATGCCGAGGGCGTCGAACCCGAGAAGTAGGCACCGGTGGACGTGTTGACGCCCGAGGTGAAGCCGAGACCGTGCCCGATTTCATGGAACACGACGGGCAACAACGGAGTGCGGTTGGCGGGCCCGGGGACGGCCGGATTGATGCCATACCACCACCCGGCGGTACCGGTCAGGCAAGTTCCCGTATCGATGGTGACATTGAAGTTTGTAGTAATGTCGTTTGCGGCCGGGTTGAGGTCGGTGCCTGCCAGTGAATTGGCCAGCGCGACGGCATAGGCGGTGTTCGGGCGCGGCGCGTTGGCGAAGTTCGCAAAGGACGAGATCGGACCGGCGCTGCCGAGAACCGCCGAGGTGCCCGAGCAGGTGAGTCCGGTCATCTGCGCCTCGACGCGGATCTCGACCGTCGAATTCAACAAGCGGCCCCACTGCTCGGCGGCCGTCGTGAAGACCCGCAGACGACAGGTGCCGAGGGTCTCGCCGACAATGCAACCGGCGTCGGTGTTGGCGACCACCGTGGTGTCGTTGAATCCGACCCCGGCCCCGTTGAGATTGACGATGGTGACCGTGGCGGCAGAAGCAAGCGAGGCGCTGGCCAGGGCGATCGCGCCACAGGCCCATGCCAGTCCGGTCGCTGCGTGGCGACCCAGGTGGTCATTCATGGTTGCTCTCCTCGATGCCGGTCGTATGGCCGTCGGCCTTGCCGTGCACGGCGCAGTGGGCGCTGACGGTGCCGTCCTTGCCGACGGTGGCCACCATGGCCTCATTCGCCTGTCCGTTGAAACGCCATTCGGTCATGCCGTTGGCGTGCTGGATTTCCTCGATCAGATGCATCTGCGGGACCAGTTCAAGCGCACGCACATTGTCGCTGGGCTGCGATGTGAGTTCGCCGGTTTCAGGGTCGATGTAGGCACGCATGCCCTCCGCGTTCGAGCTCGCCGCAGTTTCTGCTTCCGTCGGTGGGGTTTCGGCGTGCACCGGCGCGGCACAAAGTCCGGCCAGCAGCAATGTCGCAATTGATATCGGGCCTTTCATGCTGATCTCCAGGAAAGCGGTGATTGGCGTTGAATCCGCCTTGCAGTGCGCAGACAGTTGCGCGCGTGCTGAACGCATATCTTAGTCAGATCCACGTCGAAATGCAGTGAGTGGTGTTGGACCTGAGGCGCTGCAGGGCGCGCGACTATGTTAGCTTCCGCCGCGCAATTCAAGGCGCTGGCGTGCACCCGTGCTTTGTTCATGCGTCACCAACCACTGCCCGGGAGTCGCACTTGAATCAGCTTCGTCGCGTTCCGTTGTCCCTTGCCGCAAGTCTCGCCCTCGCGGTCACCGCGGCGCCCCTCGGTGCAGCAGTGCTGCCTTCCGGCGAAGTGAGGTTCCTGACCGAAGCGCAGCAGGGCGATGCGCTTGATCTGGCTCTTGGTTACTTCGCGGGTCGGCAGGGTGAGTTATCGCTGTCGCCGGGCGATGTTGGCGACCTTCTGCTGAAGGATCACTATGTGTCGCCGCACAACGGGGTGCGCCACTTGTACTGGAGACAGCGGCACCAGGGCATCGAATTGTGGAACGCGGAGCTTGCAGTGCACGTCACGCGAGATGGACGCATCCTCGACCTGCACAGTGCATTGCTCAGCGACCTGGCGGCCAAGGTCGCCGGACAGGAGGCGACCATCGATCCCGTGGACGCGATCCGACAAGCGGCGTCGTCGGTTGCGCTGCAGGTGAGAGCGCCTTTGTTGCTGTTGCAGAGTCAACGCGGAGCCTCGCGCAAGGCGCTGTACACCAACGGCGGCGTTTCGGCCGACGATATACCCGTCGAGCTGGTTTACCAGCCTGCGCCGGATGGCAGCTCCGCACGCCTCGCATGGGACGTCACCATCCGCGAACAGGCGACGCCCGACTGGTGGTCGATCCGGGTGGACGCGGCGACCGGAGAGACGATTTCCAAGGCCAACTGGACGGCGCATGTCGGCGCGCATGGCGCCAAGCTTGGGGCAGGAAGCGTCCAGTATCGGGTGTTTCCTTTCCCCTTCGAGAACCCGGACCAGACGCCGCACCTGCTGGTCTCCGATCCACACGATGCAACTGCCTCGCCGTTCGGCTGGCACGACGACAATGGTGTTGCCGGCAACGAGTTCACCGACACCCGCGGCAACAATGTCATCGCCCAGGACGACCTGGATGGAAACAACACCGGCGGAACCCGCCCGGTGGGCAGCGGCAGCAGTCCGCTGGTATTCGACTTTGCATTCGATGCGGCAGCCGAGCCGCAGGCGGGCAACAACCTGAATGCGTCGATCGTGAACTTGTTCTACTGGAACAACATCATGCACGACCTGACGTTCCAGTACGGATTCAATCAGGCTGCCGGCAACTTCCAGACCAACAACTATGGTGGTGGTGGCATCGGCAATGACGCCGTGAATGCCGATGCGCTCGATGGCCTGACGGTGAGTCCGACGCCCAGCGGCAACAACGCCAACTTTGCGACGCCGCCAGACGGCAGCCGCCCGCGCATGCAGATGTTTCGCTGGTTGGCGCCGGTCGAACTGGCGGTCACCGCGCCCGCCGCGATCGCCGGGAACTACGCAGGTGCTGCCGCCTCCTATGGTCCGGTGTTCGACCTGGGGGGCTTGTCCGGCTCGCTGCGCATCGTCGACGATGGCGTGGCGCCCGGCAGCGACGGTTGCACCGCTTCGCCGGCGGGTAGCCTGACCGGTCAGATCGCACTGATCGATCGCGGTGGTTGCGAGTTCGGCCTCAAGTCCTTGAACGCCCAGAATGCGGGTGCGGTTGCCGTGGTGGTGGTGAACAATGCTCCCGGCGAGCCGATCGGCATGGGCCCGGGCGTCAGCGGCGGCACGGTGACCATCCGTTCGATGATGGTCAGTCAGGAGGACGGCAACACGATCAAGACGCAGTTGCCGGCGCCCGGTGTCGACATCAGCCTGCGCACGACCGTTCCCCATCGCGATTCGGACCTGGATGCGGGAATCATCGCGCATGAGTACGGTCACGGCATTTCCAATCGCCTGACCGGTGGGCCGTCCAACACGAGCTGCCTGCAGACCAACCTTCCTGCAGGCGCCACTTCCGAGCAGGGTGGCGAAGGCTGGAGCGATTTCTGGGCGCTGGTGATGCACGCCAAACCCACCGACACTGCGTTGACCTCACGCTTTATTGGCGCCTATTCATCCTTCCAGGACGGCGCCACTGGCCCCGGCATCCGCAACTTTCCCTATTCGACCGATCCGGCCGTAAGCCCACAGACCTACACCGACGTGGCGAGCACCAATGCGCCGCACGGCGTCGGGGAAATCTGGGCAGGCGCGTTGTGGAACATGTACTGGAACCTGGTGGATCGATATGGATTCGATCCCGACCTTTACACCGGCACCGGTGGCAACAATCTGACCATTCAGCTGGTTGTGGATGGCATGAAGCTGCAGCCTTGTTCGCCGACAATGGTCGCGGCTCGCGATGCGATCCTGAATGCCGACCTGGCCAACAATGCGGGCGCCAACCGATGCGAAATCTGGCGTGGTTTTGCGCCCAAGGGGCTCGGCGTGAACGCGGTGGGTGGCGCTTTCGCGCGCGGCGACGAGACCGCTGGCTTCGAAGTGCCCCTGGAATGTTCGGCGGACTTCGTATTCCGTAGCGGCTTCGAAAACTGAGCTTGGCATGCAGACCCGGGCGCCGCGCCAGCGCGCTGCCCGGGTCGTTGTGAACGCTGAGGCTGTTTGCGGCGCACGCGGGTATAACCTGCCCCGGCGGCAGAACATTGCAGGATCCGAGATTGGCTGGTTTCGGTCGACAAAGGGCCGGCAGGATTCGAGCGGGGATCCTGATCGGCATGCTTGTGGTCGTGGTGGCCGCCTGGCAGATGTCGTCGGGCCTTGCGCGCCTGGGTGTGGCGCCGGATTGGATCGCCACCGATTACGTGGGCTCGACCGTCTGTGCCGATTGCCACCACGATCGTCACGCCAGTTGGCAGCGTACCTTCCATCGCACGATGACGCAGTCGGCCAGCGCCGACAGCGTGCGCGGGCTTTTCGACGGTCGCCAGCTCGACGCCTTCGGTGGTCGCATGCGCCCCGTTCAACGCGATGGCGCCTACGCTTTCGAATACCTGGATCCGCAATCGGGTATGCCCATCGCGACATTGCCGATCGCACGAACGGTAGGCTCCCACCGTTACCAGCAGTACCTGACGCGCGACCCGGACAGCGAGACTTATTACCGACTGCACTACCTCTGGCATATCCAGGATCAGCGCTGGGTGCACATGAATGCCGCTTTTCTTGGCGACGATGCCCAGCATTTCGATGCTCAGTGGACCACCTGGAACGGCAACTGCGTCTTCTGCCACAACACCGGGCCTGAGCCACGCGTCAGCAACGTCGAGCAGATCCGCGAACGGGCGCAGCGCGGCGAACCGGTCGACGTGCGCAGCGAACTGCGTTACGAGACCAAAGTCGCGGAGCTCGGCATCGGTTGTGAAGCCTGCCACGGCCCCGGCGGCGAGCATCTGGCGCGCATGCAGCGCTTCGACCAACGCTGGCTGGCGACGATCGTCAGCGGCAGCGATCGCAGCATGGTCAATCCGGCGCGACTGTCCGGTGCGCGCGCCAACGATGTCTGTGGCGCCTGCCACGCCGGGCGGACCCTGCACGATATCGCGGCACTCGATCGCTGGATGTCCGATGGCCCGAGCTTCCGGCCGGGCGATGACCTGTCGCAGCACGTGGTCGCGCTGGGTGCGAACACACCGTCGCCGGCAGCGCACTTGCCGGACCTGTACCGCAACCGGTTCTGGCATGACGGCAGCATTCGCCTGTCCGCCTACGAATACCAGGGACTGCAGGCCAGCGCCTGTGCGGTGGACGAGGACCTGACCTGCATCCGCTGTCACAGCATGCACGGTGGCGATCCGGCCGGGATGCTGCCGTTGGCCAATCGTGGCGACGCGCCTTGTCTGCGCTGTCACCAGGGATACCGCGACCGCGTCGCCGAACACAGCGGACACGCGGTCGAGTCGCCCGGGTCGCGTTGCATGAATTGCCACATGCCACGCGCGGTGTACGGCGTGATGACGATTCATCGCACGCATGAGATCTCCATACCGGACGTCGCTGCCAGCCTTGCCGCCGGCAAGCCGGATGCCTGCCTCAACTGCCATGCGTCCGAAGCGCCGGATTTCGCCTTGCGCAAAGATGGCGCAGCGCACCGCGGAATCGTGCGTCAGGATGGCGCTGACCCGAGTCTCGCCGACGGTCTGGTCGCGCTGCTGGCCGGCGACCCGGTGCGTAAGGCGGTCGCCGCCTTCGAGCTGGGTCGCGTGGACCAGGCGCCGGGGCAGGGCGAACTGCTGATTCGGGTGCCGTGGTTGATCGCGGCGCTCGATGACGATCGACCGGCGGTGCGGCGGTTCGCGTGGAAATCGTTGAATGCGATCGACGCGGCGCTGGCCAGGACCGCACGGGAGTTGCGAATGGCCGACGTTCTGGCCGGTTTCGACTTTACCGCTGCCGCCGACGCCCGCGCGGGCAGCGCGCAGTCGATCGCAGCGAGCTTCGCCGCGCTCGACAAGCGCGACTGGCCGCAACCGGCGCCGGCGACTGCACTGGATAATCAGTATCGACTGGATGGCGCGGTGCTCGGCCGCTTGCGTGAGCTCGGTGCGCGGTCGGACAAGCAGATCGATATTGGTGAGTAGCAGGCTTCCCGAACAAGCAAAAGCTCGCGGGGGAAGCCGTTCCCCCCGGTGGCGCGATAGCCGCCGCGATCTTGTGGGAGCGGGTTTATCCCGCGATCTTTTTACCTCCAACCCGCCGACAAGTTCCGGAACAGGCCATTGATTCTGACTACCGATCCCATCCAGATCCGCGAACGCCCGGTGCCGCCGGTTGCGGCAGAACTGGCCAGCGTGCTTCCGATGCGGATCGCCCGCGTGTTGGCGGCTCGTGGCGTGGCTGGCGTCGACGAGATCGAGTTGCGCCTGGCCGGGCTGCGGCCACCCGTAGGACTTTCGGATCTGGCGCTCGCGGCGCGGCGGCTGGCCGATGCGATTGCCGGTGGCGAGCGCATCCTGGTGGTGGGCGACTTCGATGCCGACGGCGCCACCGGTACCGCAGTCGCCGTGCGTGGCTTGCGCCTGCTCGGCGCGCGTGATGTGCATTTTGCCGTACCTGATCGCCAGCGCCATGGCTACGGTCTGTCGCCCGGTCTGGTCGACGAGTTGTGTGCGCTGCGGCCGCGGGTGCTGGTGACGGTCGATCAGGGCACCTCGAGCATCGCCGGCGTCGAACGTGCCTGCGCCGCAGGCATCGACGTGCTGGTGACCGACCACCATCTGGCTGGCCCGCAGCTGCCGCCGGCGCTGGCCATCGTCAATCCGAATCTGGGGGCAGGTGTCCCCGGTCTGACGGCTCTCGCAGGCGTCGGCGTCGTTTTCCACCTGCTGGCGGCATTGCGCGGCGAACTGAGCCGCAGGGGAACGCTGCCGCAACCGGTACAACTGGCCGGGCTGCTCGATCTGGTCGCCCTGGGAACGGTCGCCGACCTGGTGCCGCTGGACCGTGGCAACCGTATTCTGGTGTCGGAAGGCCTGCGCCGCATCCGTGCCGGCCGCGCCAGCGCCGGTTTGTCGGCGCTGATCGAGAGCGCCGGCCGCGATTACCGCCAGTTGCAATCCGGCGACCTCGGCTTCCAGATCGGTCCGCGTCTGAATGCCGCCGGCCGCCTCGACGACATGGCGCTGGGCATCCGCTGCCTGGTCTCCGATGACGTCGATGAGGCGCGAGAACTGGCGTCGCAACTGTCCGAGCTCAACCGCGAGCGCCGTTCGTTGCAGACCGAGATGGAAAGCGCGGCTGCGGCGATCGTCGACAAACTGCTCGCCGAGCGCAACGGAGCGCTACCGGCCGCCCTGGTGGTCGCCGACCCGGGCTGGCACGCCGGGGTGGTCGGGTTGGTGGCCAGTCGCCTCGCCGAACGCCTGCATCGACCGACGCTGGCGCTGGCCCCGGCCGCACCGGGATCGTCCGAATGGCGTGGTTCCGGTCGCTCGGTTGTCGGTTTCCACCTGCGCGACGCGCTGGTCGAACTCGATCGTCGGCAGCCGTCGATGCTGGTGCGCTTTGGTGGCCATGCGATGGCGGCAGGGCTGACCATCGATGCTCGCCATCTGGCGTCGCTGGCCGGTTGTTTCGAGGCGGTCGCCGACGGCCTGCTCGACGACGCCATGCGTACGCGCACGGTGTGGACCGATGGTCCGCTGGCGGCGAACGAGTTCACGCTGGATCTGGCGCGAGCGATCGAGGCAGCAGGTCCGTTTGGACAGGCGTTTCCGGAGCCGCTGTTCGACAACGAGTTCATCGTTCAGGGGCGGCGCGTGCTCAAGGACAAACACCTGAAGTTGCGCCTGCGCTCGTGCCAGGGCGGTGCGGTGGTCGACGCGATCTGGTTTTCGGCACCAAAGTCGATGCTCGACGAAACGCCCGGCCGGCTGCGCCTCCTCTACCAGTTGGCGGTAGAACGTTGGCAGGGCCTGGAGTCGGTCAGCGTGCAGGTGCGGCACGGGTTCAGCGCTCTCTAGTGTGGTGTCCCAGAAGTAACTTGAAGAAATTTCCGATGGATTTCGGCCCGAGGCAAGGCGCGAGAAGGGTGAAAGCCGGCTGTTTGCGCGGCATGCCGCGCGCCGGCTTGAACGCACGCAACTTGTTGCGGGCCGGGACCGAAGGTCATAGCAGGGCTATGGCGACGACGAGCAACGCAGCATTCGGGTCGAAAGACGCGGAAATAATTCAAGGTACTTCTGGGACACCACACTGGGATCCAGACTTGTCTGGATCCACAAGAGCCGACGCCGAACCTGCTGCCAACAACCAACAACCAACAACCAACAACCGATCTGCTGCTACCATTCGCGGTTCATTTTTTGGCGGAACCATGCCCATGGAAACAAATGCGCTTTCGGCGAAGCTCGCCGACCTGCGTCAGCGCGTCGATGCGCTGAGGGGGTTTCTTTGACTTCGACAACAAGCAGGATCGACTCGACGAAGTAAGTCGAGAACTGGAAGACCCTGAGGTCTGGAACAAGCCTGAACGCGCCCAGGAACTGGGACGCGAGCGTGCGCGCCTGGAAAATGTGGTGAAGGGCCTGACCTCGCTCACCCAGAGCATCGCCGACTCCATCGACTTGCTGGAGATGATCGTCGCCGAAGACGATGCGGCCTCGCTGGCGACGCTGGAGAAGGACGTCGCCGCGATCGACGAACAGGTCTCGCGCCTCGAATTCCAGCGCATGTTCAGCAATCCGATGGACTCGCATCCGGCGTACGTCGACATTCAGGCCGGTGCCGGTGGTACCGAGGCGCAGGACTGGGCGGAGATGCTGCTGCGCATGTACCTGCGCTGGTGCGAACGCAAGGGCTTCGCTACCGAACTACTGGAAGTCAGCGCCGGCGATGTCGCCGGGATCAAGAGTGCGTCGTTGCGCGTCGAGGGCGATTACGCGTTCGGCTGGTTGCGCACCGAGATTGGCGTGCACCGGTTGGTGCGCATTTCGCCGTTCGACTCCAACAAGCGGCGGCATACCTCGTTCGCCTCGGTGTTCTGCGCACCGGAAGTCGACGACGAGGTCGAGATCGAGATCAATCCGGCCGACCTCAAGACCGACGTCTACCGCTCGTCTGGCGCCGGTGGCCAGCACGTGAACAAAACCGAGTCGGCGGTGCGCATTACCCACGTGCCGACCAATACCGTGGTCGCTTGCCAGACCGAGCGCTCGCAGCACGCCAACCGCGACCGCGCGATGAAGATGCTCAAGGCGAAGCTGTACGAGCAGGAAATGCAGCGCCGCAACGCCGAGAAGGACAAGCTCGAAGCGACAAAGAGCGAGATTGGCTGGGGTCACCAGATTCGCAGCTACGTGCTCGACGATGCGCGCATCAAGGACCTGCGCACCGGCGTCGAACGCCGCGATACGCAGACCGTGCTCGATGGCGATCTCGACGATTACGTCGAGGCGAGCCTGAAGCAGGGTTTGTAAGGTCTATCGGCGTCGGTTAGCGTCGGGCAAGCAGCATAGACGCAACGTAGGTCACGTTGCTCGCGAAGCGAGCTACGTGACGTTCCTCCGTCCGTCGTCACGTAGGCCGCTGCGCGGCCAACGTGACCTACCAGAGCCGCACCATGACCGAATCGACCACGCCCCCCAGCGACGAAAACCACATCATCGCCGAGCGCCGAGCAAAGCTCGCCGCGCTGCGCGACGGTGGCATCGCGTTTCCGAACGATTTCCGCATCGACGCATTGGCCGGACCGCTGCAGCAGGAATTTGCTGATCGCGAAAAATGGACGGGTGAGACGCTCGACGCACTGGCGCGGCGCGTGAACGTGGCCGGCCGCATCATGGCCAAGCGCATCATGGGCAAGGCCAGTTTCGTCACCATCAGGGACCAGTCGGAAACCATCCAGCTGTTCCTGCAGGCGACTGTCCTCGGCGACACCTACGAGGCCTTCAAGAGCTGGGACATCGGCGACATCGTTGGCGCCAGCGGCGTGCTGATGCGCACGCGTACCGGCGAGCTCAGCGTGCGTGCCGACAACCTGCGTCTGCTGACCAAGTCGCTGCGCCCGCTGCCGGACAAATGGCATGGCCTATCCGACACCGAACAACGCTATCGCCAGCGTTATGTCGACCTGATCGTCAATGACGAGGTGCGCGACACATTTCGCACTCGCTCGCGCATCGTGCGTTTCGTCCGCGCGTTCCTGGAGCGGCCGGAATACGGTTTCCTCGAAGTCGAAACGCCGATGATGCACGGCATTCCCGGTGGCGCGACCGCGCGTCCGTTCGTCACCCACCACAATGCGCTGGACATGAAGCTGTACCTGCGTGTGGCGCCGGAGCTGTATCTCAAGCGCCTGGTCGTCGGCGGCATCGAGCGCGTCTACGAAATCAATCGCAACTTCCGCAACGAGGGTGTGTCGACGCGGCACAATCCCGAATTCACCATGCTTGAGTTCTATTGGGCGTACGCCGATTACAACGATTTGATGGACTTGACCGAACGCATGCTGCGCGAACTGTCTTTGGACCTCGGCGGCGAAACCCGAGTGAGCTACCAGGGCAAGGTCATCGATTTTGGTCCGGCGTTCACGCGTTTGCCGATGACCGACGCCGTGCTGCAGCGCAACCCGGAGATCAGCCGCGCCGACTGCCGCGACGTGGGCAAACTGCGCGAACACTGCAAGCGCCTGCGCATTCCGACCAAGGCCGACTGGGGCTGGGGCCGGCTGCTTTGCGAAATCTTCGAGGCCACCGTTGAAGACCAGTTGGTGCAGCCGACGTTCATCACCGAATACCCGGCCGAAGTGTCGCCGCTGTCGCGTCGCAATGATATCGATCCGGAGATCACGGATCGCTTCGAGCTGTTCATCGCCGCCCGCGAGCTGGCCAACGGCTTTTCCGAGCTGAACGATCCGGAAGACCAGGCCGAACGATTCCAGGCGCAGGTGCAGGCAAAGGACGCTGGCGATGCCGAAGCCATGCACTACGACGCCGACTACATTCGCGCGCTCGAATACGGATTGCCGCCGACGGCGGGCGAGGGCATCGGCATCGATCGCCTGGTGATGCTGTTTACCGATTCGGCCTCGATCCGCGACGTCCTGCTGTTCCCGTACATGCGCCCGGAAGGAACTTGAGCGCGCCTGCCCCGACATGATCCGACCTGACGCGTCAGTATGTGACCACCCCGGAGGCGTCGCGGGCGCGGCGCGCGTTCCAACCGTGTTCGATGCGCTGGTCCGGGTCTTGCTTCAAGCTCGTCGGAGCTAGCCAGACAGTCTGAGTTTTGGGGGAGGCGCTCGCGGAGCCGTTGGCCGCGGGCGTTGTCTCGTGATGAATTCACGTTTTTCGCTAACTGGCGATTGGCATTTCGCCCGCTTTGTGCGACGTTTGTCATCACGGGTCATCGGCGACAGAAATCGCTGGCCGAAGATCAGGAGATCGTCATGAAGGTCATCAACACAAACGATTCCTTGATTTCGTATGACCGCTTCGTTAGAACTGCCGCCCGACGGCGGGGGGAAGTGTTCATGAATTCAGCAGAGCCTATGGTTCCGAAGATTGGCAAACGGCATCGGCGGATGCCGATCAACTCGGCAGTGCTGATGCTGCGCGGCGACGAGTCCTGGACGTCCGAGTTGATGGATATTTCCGCCACCGGTGTCATGGTGCGCCGTCCGGTGGACTGGATCGGTCAGCGTGGCGATCGATTCGTGCTCGACATGCTGTTCGGCGATGAGTTGAACATCCATGTGGAAGCGCGCGTCGCTCGGGTCAACGATGACGAAGTGGGCTTCGTGTTTTCGCAGATTCCGGCCGACAAAGAGACGCCGCTATGGAACCTGCTCGGTGGTTACGCCGACAGTCTTGAGATCTGGAGCGATTGACGAGGGCGTCGGTTGCCACGCGCAGGTTACAGCGCAACCTACTGAAAGTAGACCAGCATTTGCCATCCGCGGATGGCACCCAGGATGCCGGCGAGGCCGAAACCCAGCGCCAGCCCCAGGCCGATGCGACCGTAGAGCACAGCCCGGTCGCCCCGTACCACAACGAAATCCCGCACCACGCGCGCGTTGACGTGCGGATAACGCTGTTCGCGGATCACCGCCGCGGCGCCTCTGCCGATCACCACCCCGGTGATCACACCCACCAGCGCCAGCAGCACGAAGGACGCGCGCGCCAGCAATAGGAAGCGACCGGCCGCCAGATCGGCGTCGCCGGCAAGCATGCGCGCCTCGATGACGCCCAGTTCATGTTGCATGGCGGCCAGCAGCAAGGCACCGGACGCAGCCGCCAGCAGCACGATAACCAGCGTGCGGCGGCGCTCAGCGGGATCGGCGCGGTGGATCTCGCGGAACTGCGCGCCGGATTCGGGCAGCGGCGATTGCATATCAGCCATTTCGGCACAGCTCCAGCATCTGCAAGGTACAAATCATTGCGAAGGAGGATAGCAATCCGGCCGCCCGAAGGGCGCTGCGGGTAGACTTGGGCCCGTTTCCTGCGACTTTGGTCGTAGCGCTCCGGCCTCCGATGATTGACATCGGTCAAGCTGCGATGCCGTCGACTTCTGAAAAATCGCGGTCGACCTAATCCCTAGGTATTTGGAGGCGCCCTCATGGTCGAAACCTACAATGACAAGGTGGTGAAGCAATTCACCATCATGACCGTGGTCTGGGGCATCGTCGGAATGCTGGTCGGCGTGATCATCGCCGCTCAGCTGGCGTGGCCCTGGCTCAATTTTGACATCGCGTGGCTCAGTTACGGACGGCTCAGGCCGCTGCATACCAACGCAGTGATTTTCGCCTTCGGTGGTTCGGGCTTGTTTGCGACCAGCTACTACATCGTCCAGCGGACTTGCCATGCTCGCCTCTTCAGCGATGCGCTGGCAGCGTTCACCTTCTGGGGCTGGCAACTGGTGATCGTCGCGGTTGCCGTGACTTATCCGCTGGGCATCACGCAGAGCAAGGAATACGCGGAAACCGAATGGCCGATCGACATCCTGATCACGTTGGTCTGGGTCGCCTACGGCATCGTCTTCTTCGGCACCATCGCCAAGCGCAAGGTGCAGCACATCTATGTGGCGAACTGGTTTTTCGCGGCCTACATCATCACCATCGCGCTGCTGCACATCGTCAACAATCTGTCGTTGCCGGTGTCGATGACCAAGTCCTACGTCATCTACTCGGGCGCGGTCGATGCGATGGTGCAGTGGTGGTACGGCCACAACGCGGTCGGCTTTTTCCTGACCGCCG
>ERZ761602.1506-NODE-1506-length-41794-cov-64.449556_pt1 | contig 41794 bp, 29 predicted proteins | sample MGYA00512165_ERZ761602 | MGnify/ENA primary metagenome ERZ761602 (study PRJEB28899, sample SAMN02445085) | bioreactor sludge metagenome | biome: EBPR sludge; isolation source: Thorneside wastewater treatment plant | place: Australia: Brisbane, Thorneside...
TATATATATATATATAGGTAATAATTATATTTATTATTTTGGCACGTTATTTGATTAAATAGTATTGAAAAGTTCCCTTGAAGAAGGCCAAGTTTAAGGAATGTAAAAATGCCGTAATGAAGAAGATCCGCGAATTCAATTTACTCATCATTTTAAATCTACTCCGATGTACCATTCTAAGAGGTCATTGAGACAAAAGATGATCCCCTGACCGGGCAGTTGTTTTTGTGCTGTTTCTGTCCTACTGAAAAAACCACATAAAAAAATGCCTTACCCCAAATAAATGGAATAAGGCAATATTTGTTCACTTCCCGGATAGGATTATTCGACATATGCTATTCAGGAAATAAAAAACAAGATTATGAAAAAATTAATAGTTTTAGGAATATTCTTTTCATTTATTTTTTGCCACAATTTTAAAATTAATGCCAAAAATAGTACGTTTAATTTTTTTGATTCTCATAGTATCCAATTAAATGATCCATTATATGTGAAAGTCTATCTTAGGATACTTCAAAAGGATAATGGTAGTGAGGGGCCAACTTTAGAAAGAATTTTTTCGATTATGGAAGAGTTAGATAATATTTATAATCCACATGGTATTTATTTCAATTATTGCATCACATCTGAACTTTGTTCTGGCTGTTTTGATGAATATAATCATATAATAGAGTCCGAAGTAAATTCTTTAGATATTTTCACAGATGGTATAAACGGATTTATTGCTAATTGGAGTAACAATCCTCCACATGAATCAATCGAAATTATTTCGAGAAAGTTTTATGCAAGTGCGTTAAAATATATTGTTGGACACGAAATTGGACATTGCTTAGGGTTATATCATACTTTTCAGGATAATTATTGCGATTCTGAAAGTGAATTTGCCCCCTATTATGTTGGAGGAATTCTAAAATATGGTGCAAATTGTAGTTATACCGGCGATTCAATTTGTGATACTCCTGCTGACCCATGGTATTGTGGCTTAGGAACAGATGTTAACCGTGAAACTTGTGAATTTTCAAACCCACAAATAGCTATTGATTATTTGGGACATCCATACATTGATCCTTATGGATATTTGGCCAAAAATGTAATGTCTTATTATAGTGTCGATTGCGATTATCTCATAACCCCTGGACAGGCAAACAGAATCAAGATGATAATGTTAGATCCTTCCAAAGGGATGGAAAGTGTAATTCAAAATGAAGAATTTGTACCAGTTTTTAATGGAGACTACTATGTAGCAATAAATGAATTGTGGAATTATAATAAAGAAGTAATTTTTAACGGTGATATTATCATAACACCTAATAATACATTGACTATTCAGTCAGAATACAGGTTTTTACCAGGCAATAAAATAGTAGTTCAAACAAATGGGCATCTATACTTGGATGGTGCAACATTAGATGTTAGTCAAACAAGCAACTGTAGTGGCAGTAGTTCAATTACTTATTGGCAAGGAATTAGGTTAGACGGAAATTCATTTCTCACCTCTATTAATGAAACAAAGATAAAAAATGCATATTTTGCAATTTCTAATACATCCTTCTCAGGAGCTTATCACTGGGTTAACATTTCAGATACTTGGTTCCTGGACAATGTGCAGGCAGTCAGCATAATAAACTCATTACCGAATTTTTTACATTTCACAAGAACCCGCTTTAAAAATGATCCCTTGACATATAGTCATGGCAATATCTACCGACCTGCACAAATTTATTTTTCAAATGTATATGTTCCCATATTCAGAGAGTGTGAAATAGAAAATAACATGGAATACTTGCGTCCTGATGGATTGCAAACCTATAATTCAAATTTATGGATGCTTGGAAATGCAATTAAGCGTTGGGATAATGGAGTTTATTGTGTTCACAACATTGGAAAAGAAACCAGATCCATTATTAATGAAAATCCATTGATAGATTTTTGTACAACCGGAATAAATATTAAAAATGGTTCCAACTGTATGTCAAACAATATTATTAATAATTCATCATTAGCAGGAATATTTTTCAACTCATCAAATAGATATAATAATCAAGATTTTATCCAAATTGATAACAACTTCTTTTTGAATGGTGATAAAGGATTGTTTTTAATTAATGCATTAAAAGGAAAAGTATTAGAAAATGATTTTGTAGGGTGCCATAAAGGAATAATAGGAAGTTTACGAAACTACACTGATATTTTTTGCAATTCCTTTTATGAATCAGGTAATTATGATATTGGTTTCTCATCCGGAACAGACCTTGGAGAATTTGTTTTCATTCCTGAACAAAACACATCTGCAGGTAATGTTTTTTCAGCCACAATTCCTCACCAATCCTTCTACCATATAGATGGAGAAAATTCTATAGAAAGGATTTACAACTATAAACAACCTAATGAGGACCCTATCAAACACAAAGGGGTTGCAAAAAGACAAGTTAGTAAAGATGCAACTTGTAATGGACCCAACGATCCATATAATGGCGGCGGTGACGGAAATACGGATGATGAGGAAGACATATATACAGAGGTAAAAATAGAAAAAGACAGTAAAGTGGATTCTTTGACGACCCGGATAGATGGCGGTAATACACCCAATGTAGTGTTTGTCATTGGGAAGGTTACACCTTTGTCTGCTCCTGATGTCACAACTTTATTGGTCAACTTAGGGCCCTGGATGTCTGAAGCGGCTGCTGAAGCCATGGTAGACAAACAACTGATCTTTTCACAAAACCAGTATGTTTCTGTATTTTGCGCCAATCCTGATGTACTCAACTCCCATAAAGTATATGACTTTGTTTTTGGCTCGTTGAGTAATTTTAGTGAACAATCCAAACAACTGATCAGAAATGCAAGGATCAGGGGAAATGAAAGAAATTCACTTGTCTTCTCCATTCATAAATTGACCGAAATGATGGACAATACTGCCTTTGTGGCAAAAAATAAAATAGTATTTCAGGACAACGGACCAGATTTTGATAAACTGCGTGAATGGGAAAATCGCAGAGAGGATTTTGGGAGGCATTTTACTATTGCAGAGACTTACCTTTCTGAGTTCAGACCTGACATAAGTAACAGTTATTTACAAAATATTGCCAACAGTTCCGGAGCAAGCGTTGACCAGATACTTGAGGTCAATCAATATATTGCTCTGACCAATTTTTTGAGCACGATATATCAGAACAACAGGTATGAAGGTTTGCTCAATTCAAGTGAAATCACAGAGCTATTGCTGTATGCACACGGCTCTGCTGAATACGCAAAACAAAAAGCAAGAGGCATTCTCGAATTTTTCTATCAGTATGAATTCGTCGATCCACCGGTATTACCAAGGCAACAAAAGATCGGATATGCTTTTGGCGAAGAATACAGGGAAGAAAAACCGGGTGTTGCTGTGATTCCCAATCCAAATAACGGGATGGCTGTCCTGGAACTCCTTACGGAGGATAAAAGCATCAGCATTTCAAGGGTGATGGTTTATAACATGGCAGGAAAGCTTGTTTTGGATCAACAAACTGAACCAATGAACAGAACTGCTTCAATTGAACTTAGTGAAGCCAATAAAGGTTATTATATTTACTCCGTTATTGATTCAAACGGCAGGAAATATAGCGGAAAAATGATTGTTCAATAAAAAAATATGGCAGGGAGCGAAAATGAATTTGCTCCCTGCTTAATTAGTGCATATTTATGAACTGTTTCAAAAAATTTATCAAAGTATTCTTGCTGGCCCTGTCAATTTTTTTCAGTTCAACCTCTATTTATACTCAGCCCGCATTTAATCTTGAGCTAAAACTATTGGATTTTATTTCAGTTCCGGGATTGATATTTCAATATGAGGACACCATCGTTATTGTCGGACATGGTACTGACAATTATGAGTATTATTTCTATGATGGATTTATAGCCAAATTTAACAACCTGGGAGAGATGATTATTAATAAGTTTGTTCCAGGAGACAGAGAAAATGATTATTGGACAGGATTCAGTAATAATGTTTATGATCTGGATAGTGTATTTGTTTTCTTAATGGATTTCTTTGGTTATAAGACTGAAATATGGACAGTAGATAAAAAAAAATTAAATATTAGTAAGAAAATCAAAATTTCTGATGAGGTAGATCCTGATAGATACTTTTCAGGAAAAGAAATATGTCAGATCAATGACAGCCTGTTTGCTGTTTTATCACAAATCGCAGAAATTGCCCCCAATTCAAAATTTGATAATATACAAGTCAGTCTTGTTAATATCCGCAATAATGATATCAAACACTACTATTTTGGAATAACCAAAATAAATGATATTCCTGGTTCAATACAGTGGAATGGCAAAAAACTAATCATTGGTTCAATTGGTCACAAAAGGCTGGCTTCATATGATTCAGAAAATCACGCCATGATCTGGGAAATGGATCTGGAAGGAGATGCAGTACTCAAATTTATGACTCCTGTTGACTCACTTATGCATGGAATAGAAGAAATTGTTCTGGATGACCATGGAAACCGCATCGTCGCCAGTCTGAAAGGATTTTATTACGCACAATCTTCAATATTGGGGAGATATAAATGGAGACCAACTGTCATGCAGCTGGACTCGAATTATTATACGGACTGGAAAACTCCTGTGGGCACCTTGAATTATAACTCAGTAAATACCATATGTTGCCTGATACCGGCGGTTGAAAATGATGGCTATATTGCAGCCGGCACAATTTCTCCTTTCAATTATGACGAAGAAGATCATCCCTATTTCAATGCAATTCAAAAAGGATTCCTGTCCAAAGTTGACAAAAATGGAAAAAAGATGTGGGACAGGATAATTACGGTAGTGGATATAGACTCGCTTGAATATTGGCATTGGATCTATGATCTGGAACAAAGCCTTGATGGAGGATACATCGGATGCGGTTTTTTAAATAGCGGAGTTATACCCGGCGCCAGATCCTGGTTGTTCAAGACCGACCGCCACGGTTGCATCGTACCCGGATGTCATGAAGAAGTAAGCGCTATCCAGTTACCTCCGGAAGAAGCGCACATCCTGATCTGGCCGAATCCTGTACGAGACTGGCTATACGTCTTCCAGAAGGCAGAAGAGCAGCATATTTACCACATCCTCGACATGAATGGCAGGATCATCCGCAGGTTCGAAGGTTCGATGGCTGATGAGACGCTGATGATCGATGTATCCGGTTTAAAGCCCGGCAGCTATGTGCTCACTGTAGAGACAGCGTCGGGGAAAAGCGGGCGGAAGGTGTTTTTGATGTTCTGAAGATCAAATTATCTGATGATCTGATACGGACATCTCGAACAAAGGAACATAGAAACAAAGAAACAAATTGATGTTGCAGGTGAAAACTCCAGCAACGGATCAACAAACTGAACCAATGAACAGAACTGCTTCAATTGAACTTAGTGAAGCCAATAAAGGTTATTATATTTACTCCGTTATTGATTCAAACGGCAGAAAATATAGCGGAAAAATGATTGTTCAATAAAGATATTTATTACAGGGAGCGAATATATATTTGCTCCCTGCTTTTAAGTTAACCATTATGGACTTATACAAAAATTTGATCAGGATATTCTTGCTAAGCTTAGCTTTACTTTTTTTCACATGTCTTAATTTCGCTCAATCTATTTTCAATATAGAAATAAAACTACTGGAGTTTAATTCAAATCCAGGAATGATATTTCAGAATGAAGACACCCACATTGTCATAGGACACGGAACCGATCATTATGAGTTTTCGTTCAATGATGGATTTATTGCCAAGTTTAATAAACGTGGAGAAATGATCAATAAGAAATTTATTGAAGGTAGCAGAGAAGATTTCTATTGGACCGGATTCAGCAATAGTGTTTTTGATTTGAATAGTACATTTGTTTTTCTTATGGATTTCTTTGGCTATAAGACTGAAATATGGACTGTGGATAAAAACACTTTAAATATTACCCGTAAGATAAAAATTTCTAATGGAATGATACCTGACAGTTTTTATTCTGGTAAAGAAATATGCCAAGTCAATGATAGTCTGTTCGCAGTAGTGGGATCGGTCAAGGAATTGACCCCGATCAATACAAAACTTGAAGATATACAAGTCAGTCTCGTTAATATCCGCACAAATGATATCAAACACCATTATTTTGGCATACCCGGGAAAAATGATTTTCCTGATGCCATACAATGGAATGGAATGAAACTGATCATAGGATCAGTGGGAAAAAAATCATTGAGTTATTCCGATTCTGAAAACCACGCCATGATCTGGGAAATGGATCTGGAAGGAGAAGCAACGCTCAAATTTATGACACCTGCCGACTCAATAATGTATGGGATAAAAGAAATTGTTCTGGATGACCATGGAAACCGGATCGTAGCCAGCCTGAAAGGATTTTATTACCCACAATCTTCAATATTGGGGAGATATAAATGGAGACCAACTGTCATGCAGCTGGACTCGAATTATTATACGGACTGGAAAACTCCTGTGGGCACCTTGAATTATAACTCAGTAAATACCATATGTTGCCTGATACCGGCGGTTGAAAATGATGGCTATATTGCAGCCGGCACAATTTCTCCTTTCAATTATGACGAAGAAGATCATCCCTATTTCAATGCAATTCAAAAAGGATTCCTGTCCAAAGTTGACAAAAATGGAAAAAAGATGTGGGACAGGATAATTACGGTAGTGGATATAGACTCACTTGAATACTGGCACAAAATTTATGATTTAGAAAAAAGTACAGATGGTGGTTATTTAGGAAGTGGAAGAGTAACTAGTATTGATAAAGCAGGCTCCAGATCCTGGTTGTTCAAGACTGACCGCCACGGCTGCATCGTACCCGGATGTCATCAAGAAGTGAGCGTTATGCAGTTGCCTCCGGAAGAAGCGCACATCCAGATCTGGCCGAATCCTGTACGAGACTGGCTATACGTCTTCCAGAAGGCGGAAGAACAGCATATTTACCACATCCTCGACATGAATGGCAGGATCATCCGCAGGTTTGAAGGTTCGATGGCCGATGAAACGCTGATGATCGATGTATCCGGTTTAAAGCCAGGAAGTTATGTGCTCACGGTGGAGACAGCGTCGGGGAAAAGTGGGCGGAAGGTGTTTTTGATGATCTGATGTTCAAATTATCTGATTATCTGATGTTTTAATCTTCAAATCTTCAAATTTTCAAATCTTCAAATTTTCGAATCTTCAAATTTTCGAATCCTCGAATCTAAACAAAGGAACATAGAAACAAAGGAACAAATCATTTTTCAGGTGAAAACACCAGCAACGGATCAACAAACTGAACCAATGAACAGAACTGCTTCAATTGAACTAAGTCAAGCCAATAAAGGTTATTATATTTACTCCGTTATTGATTCAAACGGCAGAAAATATAGCGGAAAAATGATTGTTCAATAAAAAAATATGGCAGGGAGCGAAATTGAATTTGCTCCCTGTTATTATAGTTAACCATTATGGTCTTATACAAAAATTTGATCAGGATATTCTTGCTGGCGATAACCATTTCCTTCAGCCCTACCATAATTTGTGCTCAGTCCACATTCAATCTTGAGCTAAAACTATTGGATTTTGTTTCACTTCCGGGGTTAGTATTTCAATATGAGGACACTATCATTCTTGTCGGACATGGTACAGACTATTTTGAGTTTTATTTCTATGATGGATTCATAGCTAAATTCAACAATAAAGGAGAATTGATGAGCAAAAAATTTATAGAAGGTAGGCATGAAGATTTCTATTGGACGGGATCCAGTAATAATGTTTATGATCTGGATAGTGTGTTTGTTTTCTTAATGAATTTCTTTGGGTATAAGGCAGAAATATGGGTAGTAAATAAAAAGAATTTAAATATTAATAAAAAGATCAAAATTTATAATGGACTGATGCCGGATAGTTTTTATTCCGGTAAAGAAATATGCCAAGTCAATGATAGTCTGTTCGCAGTAGTGGGATCAGTCAAGGAATTGACCCCGATCAATACAAAACTCGAAGATATACAAGTCAGCCTCGTTAATATCCGCAATATTGATATCAAACACCACTATTTTGGAATACCCGGGAAAAATGATTATCCTGATGCCATACAATGGAATGGAATAAAACTGATCATAGGATCTGTGGGGAAAAAATCATTGAGTTATTCCGATTCTGAAAATCACGCCATGATCTGGGAAATGGATCTGGAAGGAAATGCAGTACTCAAATTTATGACTCCTGTTGACTCACTTATGCATGGAATAGAAGAAATTGTTCTGGATGACCATGGAAACCGCATCGTCGCCAGTCTGAAAGGATTTTATTACGCACAATCTTCAATATTGGGGAGATATAAATGGAGACCAACTGTCATGCAGCTGGACTCGAATTATTATACGGACTGGAAAACTCCTGTGGGCACCTTGAATTATAACTCAGTAAATACCATATGTTGCCTGATACCGGCGGTTGAAAATGATGGCTATATTGCAGCCGGCACAATTTCTCCTTTCAATTATGACGAAGAAGATCATCCCTATTTCAATGCAATTCAAAAAGGATTCCTGTCCAAAGTTGATAAAAATGGAAAAAAGATGTGGGACAGGATAATTACGGTAGTGGATATAGACTCCCTTGAATATTGGCATTGGATCTATGATCTGGAACAAAGCCACGATGGAGGTTATATTGGATGCGGAGATTTGATAAGCGGTGTTATCTCTGGCGCCAGATCCTGGTTTTTCAAAACCGACCGCCACGGCTGCATCGTACCCGGATGTCATGAAGAAGTGAGCGTTATGCAGTTGCCTCCGGAAGAAGCGCACATCCTGATCTGGCCGAATCCTGTACGAGACTGGCTATACGTCTTCCAGAAGGCAGAAGAACAGCATATTTACCACATCCTCGACATGAATGGCAGGATCATCCGCAGGTTTGAAGGTTCGATGGCCGATGAGACACTGATGATCGATGTATCCGGTTTAAAGCCCGGCAGCTATGTGCTCACGGTGGAGACAGCGTCGGGGAAAAGCGGGCGGAAGGTGTTTTTGATGATCTGATGATTTTGTGAGCTATCAGTGATCTGTAATCTGTAATCAGTTATCTGAAGTCGACAATCAAAACAGATCGATCATTTAGTACAAAGGGAACAATTTGAAAAAAATCAGCGTACATGGGAACATTTCAAACAAAGTAACTGCACGACAGATTCTCTACCATCCTGACATTTAAAAATCATTGATCAGTTCATTTTTTTGGTAATTTTGCCCCTTCAAAATTTTGAATAATCTATGGATCATCAATTTATCATAAAAGAATTGGAAACAGTCATGTCTGAAACCGCGGACTTTATCAGGGGTCATTTTGGCAGAGTCAGACAGGATCAGGTGGAAACCAAATCGGTCAACAGCCTGGTTAGTTTCGTGGATAAGGAAGCGGAGCTCATGCTTTCCACCAAACTGGCCCAACTTGTTCCTGAAGCCGGGTTCCTGACCGAAGAGCAAATGGTCTCCAATTCCGTCAAAAAAATGCAATGGATCATCGATCCCCTGGACGGAACCACCAATTTCATTACCGGTATACCTCATTTTTCCATCAGTATCGCCCTTTATGAAAGAAGTGAAGCCATTTTAGGCGCAGTATATGATGTCATGCAAAAAAACTTCTATTCAGCGATCAAAGGACAGGGCGCATTTTGCAATGGTCGTCCGATCAGGGTCAATCCACCTAAGCTGGTTTCTGAAATGCTGATCGCCACCGGTTTCCCTTACGATAAGTCGAAGATCACACCCGAATTTGATGCTGCCCTTCATTATTATGTACACCATAGCCGTTGTGTTCGTCGCCTGGGATCCGCTGCACTGGATCTGTGCTTCACCGCACAGGGAACTTTTGACCTGTATTTCGAAATGCATCTGAATCCCTGGGATATCGCTGCCGGCACACTGATCGTGGAGGAAGCGGGAGGAATCGCCCTCAGCCTTGCAGGAACCAAAGATCATTCAGGCGGGCATCTATTTGCCTGTTCAAAAGATGCTGCGGAAACCATTTCGTGGCTTACGCAACATTTTAACAATACCTTTAAGAATTAAATGATACAAAATACCGGTTTATCTTTATTTTTGCCTGCGGATAATGCCAAACATTTTGTCTGAACAATTGTTTATAGGCCATGTACAACAGGTATTTTAAAAAAATTACAGCATTACTGCTCTCGCTCAATCTGATCCTGGCGAGTGTTGGAATACCTGTATATAAACATTATTGTCAGGATAAATTAATTGGTTTTCAATATATTATAGCTGAGGACAACTTTTGTCATCTCGAACATACTGATTCCGCAGTAGCTTGTTCTGTCACCAAAGTCAACATTCAGAACAACGCCTGCTGTTCTGACCATGAAGAAAAGACTTGTTGTGCAGAAAAAGATGACGATGTTTGTTGCAGCGATGGCCAGGATTGTAAAAATTGCTGCAGAAACGAGATGGAATTGGTCAAAATAGACCTGATTCCCATATTCCAGACTGAAAAAATCATCAACTATAATTTAACTGATTTTGATTTTGATACTGTTCATCCTTTCCACACTTCTATATTACTACATGAAGAATTGCCCTGTTCACACATTGTAAAACAATCGCGTTCGGGACCATTGCCGGATGGGCAAAGTCGTGTCATCTCCTTTCAGAAATTCATTTGTTAGCATTTAAATTTTCAGGCATTGTCAGCATGATATTGCCTTGTGTTCAGTTTTCCACTGTTTAATTTTAACGTAAGCAGATCAGGGAAAAATGATCCGGGCTTTGAAACGCTGTACTTCAGATCCACACACTGAGAAATTGTTCCTGATGAAAAAGGATATTGTTTAATGTAGGCACAATTTCCGTTTGTTGTTTTCTAAAATAATGAATATCAAATGAATAAGAAATATATATCTTTAAAGATTCTAATAGTTTTAATGACGGGATTTTTACCCGGATACGGTATAAGTCAGCAAAAAATGGTCAGCTACCAGGTTGCAGGCGCCTGTGAAATGTGCAGAGACCGGATCGAAGAGGTTTCTCTCAAAACAATAGGCGTCAAATCGGCTTTCTGGAATATAAAAACCGGAAAGTTGTCCTTAGAAATCAGTAACGACCGTTTTAATGAGGAAGAATTGCACAAAAACCTGGCTTTTGCAGGACATGATACGGAAAAAGCGATCGCACCGGATGATATTTATGAATCTCTGCCAGCTTGTTGCCATTATCGCGACCCTGAAAATCCTCATAAAAAAGAAATGGATGTACAGGGCACAAAATCCAGTTTCCTTCTAAGAGGAAAAGTGGCCCAACTAACCGGTAAAGGAAAACAGGAAGGGCTTCCCGGAGCAAATATTATTTGGCTCGAAAACGGGCAGGGAGCTTCATCAGGGATGGATGGCAGTTTTGAAATTGAGAAAAAAAATGAAAATGATTGGTTGGTCATTTCCTATATCGGATTCAGATCGGATACTCTTTTGATCGACACGGAAATGGATGAACTTATTGAAATTGTCCTGATCCCGGACAATTATCTGGAAACGGTGGAGATCCGACACCGCAGAAGGGCAACTGAAATTTCGGCGATCGATCCGATCAAAACTTTCAAGATCACTGAAAGGGAACTGCACAAAGCTGCCTGCTGCAACCTTTCCGAGAGCTTTGAGACCAATCCTTCCATCGATGTAAGTTTTTCAGATGCTGTTACAGGGGCGAGGATCATTGAAATGCTGGGATTAGCAGGAAAATATGTTCAGATCACCCGGGAACTGATCCCGGAAATCCGCGGACTTTCTGCCATTCAAGGTTTAACTTATACGCCCGGACCTTGGATCGAGGGCATTCAAATGAATATGGGAACAGGTTCCGTGGTCAACGGCTTTGAAAGCATGACCGGGCAGATCAATGTCGAACTGAGAAAACCCGAACAAAGTGATTTGCTCTATCTGAATCTCTTTGGAAGTAAAGAAGGACGAATGGAAGCCAACCTGAATCTCAGTCATGATATCATTCCGATTATGTCAACGGGCTTGCTTCTTCATGGCAACCTTCTTCAAAAACCATCAGATCATAACAAAGACGGATTTGCAGATAATCCCACAGGAACTCAACTGATAGCTGTCAACAGATGGAAATTATTTACAGAAAAAGGGCTGGAAGGACAATTTGGAATTAAAGCCACCATACTTGATAAAATGAGCGGGCAAACTGCTTTTCTGAACGATGAGCCCGGCAATCAGCATTGGGGTGCAACCATGAAAACAAACCGATTTGAGGCTTGGCTCAAAACGGGTAAAGTACTTAGAAATGAACCTTTGGCCAGTATTGGTTTCCAATTAGCCGGGGTCAGTCATACTCAGAGCAATCTGTTTGGTGAACGTAATTATGACGGAAAGCAACAGAGTCTCTTTGCCAACCTGATTTATCAGAGTGTTTTGGGTTCAGAAAAACATGGCTTTAAGACCGGTCTCAGTTTTCTTTGGGATTTGATTGACGAAAATGTAGCCGGAACAAATTACACCAGAAATGAATGGATTCCCGGAACATATTTTGAATACACTTTTTTGCCCAATGACCATTTTTCACTGGTTGCCGGGCTCCGGGCAGATCTTCATAACAATTATGGATTTTTATTTAATCCCAGGTTGAATATTCGATATGCACCTACGGAACAGACCACCATACGGTTTGCAGGGGGAAAGGGCAACAGGACCGCCAGCATTTTTGCAGAAAATATCGGACATTTTGCCAGTTCAAGGCAATTTCTGATCCTAAATGTTCGACCAGGTTTACCGTATGGCCTAGAAATCGAAGAAAGCTGGAATTTTGGAATGAACCTGACACAGACCTTCAGGATTGCCGGGAAAGACCTGATCCTCTCCGCAGATGGATATCATACCAGATTTGAAAATCAGGTGATCGTTGATCTTGAAAATCCCCGGCTTGTCCGTTTTTATAACCTCGAAGGTAAATCATTTTCAAATAGTTTGCAGTTCCAGGCTGAATTCAGTCCTTTCAGATCCTTTGACCTCAGGCTTGCTTACAGATTCAATGATGCTAAAACGACTTTCTCGGGTGAACTGCTGGAAAAACCTTTAAGTTCACGGCATCGGGCTTTTATAAATGCAGCCTATGCCATCAACAATGGCTGGAAATTTGATGCTACAGTAAGTTGGCAAGGTAAAAAACGGATTCCGGATACTTCTGACAATCCTGAAATTTATCAGTTGGATGAATACTCAAAAGGTTACTATCTCATCAATGCACATATTTCAAAATCCTGGAAAGAGCATTTCGAATTGTATGCCGGAGGTGAAAACTTGTTGAATTTTAAACAGCACCACCCGATCATTGCAGCAGATGAAGCATTCGGACCTTATTTTGACAGTTCACTGATTTGGGGACCTGTTATGGGAATGCACCTATATGCGGGTTTGAGATACAGGATTGGTAGGGAATAAGTGTTGTTTCATTGTCTAAATTCTTAAACCACATGTCGTCAGAGGTAAAACCTGTCTGACGACATGTTTTTTGTTGAAAACCAAAGAATGAGTCTACTCCTAAAAGTCCAATTTGCTGATTTTCAATCATTTTTTGCCCCAGCTTACTGACGTCATCGATCAGCAAAAGACTAAAGAGAAACGATTGAAAACCAACAAATTAAAAGTCTGTTTCCAGGCAAGTACTGACTGAAAACGTCAGTGCCTGTACTGACTGAAAACGTCAGTGAGGATTCAGTGGACAAAGACTTTTCGTAGCAAGCTTGTGATTAATAATCAGTCAGTCTGTATGCTCCATCCCGAAATGTAAATAGTTTGGGAGCTTTGTATATGGGTGTGATCATATAACAGATATCTCCCGGAGTATACTCATTGGACTGTTGATATTTTTCAACCGGAAATCCAAGTTCGATCATGAGCTTATGAACGTATTCAGAACAAATCCTTTTATCATTTTCCTCAAATGCGATCAGATCCTTACCAAAGAAATACAAATCATAGGCTGGGAATAAAAATCGAAGATAGGATGTTTCAAATTTAAGGTGTTTATTCCTTTCATAATAATCTATGACCCTGTCCAAAGCAGGTCTTTTTACCCGTTTTTCATTCAGCCGATATATCCAGATCTTTTTATAAAATCCCTCTGGCTGATCATTCGTTGAAATAAATGAACTTTGAAGTCTGGTCATGATCACTCCATTTCTTGGTTTAGCTTCATTCCTGACCGGAACTCCTGTTCCATTGTATGAATTGTCTGTTGCATGTGTCAACCAGAGTGAACCATCACCAGGTTCTTTTACCACCATAGCTACATGCGTTAAATGTGAAAGCGTACCTATATTGATCAAAACACCTTCAAAAATGCGGTTTTGGAAAAATATCAAATCTCCGGTTTGGAGGTCGAGATCCTCCAGCCCTACTACTACTTCTTTAATTTCAGCATTTATTTGATCCGGAGCCTGACCTGATAATACCAGCGTCTGAAAACTCAAATAAACCCAGAAACTATACTTTATGCCTCCAATCATTCACACAAAAAAGATAATGATGATTAAAATCCAAATTTATAAAAATTATACCCAAGTTAAATAATTATTAATTTATTTTCTTGATGAATGATGATACTAAATAAATCCATGTTCCGCTGAACTGTCATTTATGATATTTATTTATCCGAAAATTTAAATACCCAAACAATAAATTATGAAAATAATAGTAACCGGTGTTACAGGCATGGTTGGAAAAGGTGTGTTGCACACCTGTAACAAAATGCAGTTATCACTGAAGTTCTGAGTATATCTAGAAAAGATCCGGAAATAGAAGATCCAAAACTTAAAAAGATCGTTATCAAAGTTTTTTTCGATCTGGAAAGTGTGAAAGATCCATTAAGAACCTTTGTTGCCCTTTTTTTGCATGGGTAAGAGTTCAGTCGGTATCCCAAAATGGGAATACGAAAGGATTACTTATGATCTGACCAGGAATTTTATCAGCATTTTAGCGGAAAAAAATTCTGGCATGACTCATTATTATGTTTCCGGACAGGGTACCGAAAGTAGTATAAAATCCTTTTCGCACTGAGCAAGGGTAAAAGGAAAAACTTAAAATGATCTCAGAAAACTTCCTTTTAAACAAGTTTTTGCATACAGACCCGGATGTATCAAGCCCATTCCCGGCTTGAAACACAGTTCATCATTCTACAAGTACATTAACCGGATATTTCCAATAGTCAAAAAAATGTCTCCCCTATGGTTCAATTCACCTGAAGAAGTTGGTTTATCCTAGATATCAGTCACAAAGTACGGATACAACGAATTTATTTTGCAAGGGAAAGATATTTCCAAAACTGCCAAAAACATTTAACATTTTTTGTATAAGCGGATAAAAGTCTGTATTGAAAACCGATTTACAATAAGTCAAAAAAACAATTTGGACCCCAGGCTCTTTCACATTTCCTCCAACTTACTCACATTCATACAATATCCTTCCGAAAAATTCAAAAGAGAATAAAATCAAAATTTATATGCGATATATCAGCCTGAATTAAAGTTTGTTACTTATTCGAATCAAGGGTTAAAGTTAATTCTGCAGAAAAGCAGGATTTTCTCAACTTTTTGCCTCGATCCTAAAGGATGAAAGCGAGAAAATCCTTTATCTTCCTTTAGGATTGAGGCCAAATAAAGGATTTTCGGAGCTTTTTTTCAACCCTTGATTCGCATTACTTAAAATACCCTATTAACAAAGCAAGCATTTTTAATTCCTTTTTTCCGAATTTACCAATTCGTCCATTTCTACTTTTGGCAAAGCATTCAGAATGCTTTCATCAAAACCATTCCCGAATTTTTCAAAGTTTTTTACAAATGCCTTTGCCAGATAAACAGCTTTCCTGTCGTATGCATCTTTATCCTGCCAGGTGTTTCGGGGATTAAGAATTTTTGAAGGAACTTCCGGGCATGATTCTGGAATTTCAAGACCAAAAACCGGATCTTTATAATATTCCACAAAATTCAGCTGACCTTTCAAAGCTGCTCTGATCATGTCCCTGGTGTATTGGAGTTTTATCCTGGATCCTACCCCGAAAGGACCTCCTGACCAGCCTGTATTGATCAGCCAGACATGCGCATCATATTTTTCCATACGCTCACCCAGCATTTTGGCATAGACAGAAGGATGCAATGGCATAAAAGGCGCACCAAAGCATGTAGAAAATGTCGCTTCAGGATGAACGATACCTTCTTCAGTACCAGCCAGTTTTGACGTATAGCCGGTAATAAACATGAACATTGCCTGGGCTTTATTCAACCTGGAAATCGGAGGCAAAACACCAAAAGCGTCAGCCGTCAGGAAAAAAATATTCCTTGGATGGTCTCCGACAGACGGCTTGCGGGCTTGTTTTATATGCTCGATCGGATAAGAAACTCTGGTATTCTGAGTTATGGAATCATCAGAGTAGTCTGGAATTCTTGTGCCTGAGTAAAAAACCACATTTTCCAAAATGGCTCCGTGTTTGATCGCTTCAAAGATCTGAGGTTCTTTTTCCGGAGAAAGATCTATGCATTTGGCATAACAACCACCTTCTATATTGAAAATGCCCTTGTCACTCCATCCGTGTTCATCATCACCTATCAACGGCCTGTGCTCGCTGGTTGACAAAGTGGTTTTTCCGGTTCCGGAAAGCCCGAAAAAAATAGCCGTATCAGCGCCTGAATAGGCAATATTAGCAGAACAATGCATCGGAAAAACATTTTTCTCAATGGGCAACAGGAGATTCATCACTGAAAATAAACCTTTTTTTATCTCTCCCGTGTAAGCTGTTCCACCGATGAGTATTAGTTTTTTGGAGAAATGAAGGATTGCAAAATTACCTTGCCTGGTTCCAAATTCCTTTGGATCAGCTTCAAATTCCGGTGCAACGATCACATGCCAGTCCGGAATGAATTTCATCAGGTTTTCGGAATCCGGTCTCAAAAATAAATTCCTTGCAAACTGGGCACTATATGGATATTCACAAACTATCCTTGCTCTATAACGATATTTTTCGTCAGCTCCTACACAACCATCCACTACATATAATTCTTTATCTTTCAAATAGCTGATCATTGCCCTATGCAATTTGTCAAAATTCTCCGGATCAAAAGGAAGGTTGATTTGATTCCAGTCTACCAATCCGGCCGTGAAATTATCTTTAACAATAAACCTGTCTTTAGGTGATCTGCCTGTAAATTTTCCGGTTCTGACAGCAATAGCTCCTGATTCTGTCAAAACACCCAAACCATTTTTAATGCTTGCTTCAACCAACTGTTCCGATAAAAGATTCCAGTGCGTATTTTTGGTTTTCCTGATTCCAATCACTTCCAGGCTTGCAGAAGGATTTTTTCTGATAATTTTCTCCATAAACTCAAAATTAAAGCGGGCAAAAGTAAATTTTATTGTTAATAATTATTTAAAAATTAACAAAAAACAACAAAATAGCGTATTTATGCATCCATCTTTTATAGCCATATTTTTGAAATATTATAATTCGTATTGGTATGGCTTTTGATTAAAATGGGTAATTTGTAACATATTTTACCTTGTTTTCAGGATTTTTAAATCAAAAGTAGACTTTACCTCAGTTGGCTATTTATAAAACTTACGTATTTTTGGGATTTCAACCATGTAGCTTATCATCAAACCATTTTAACTTTGAAGAAAAACAGGATTTGGCTGATCATTATATTCATGAGTATTGCGATGATGGGTATCGCTGTCACGCAGGTATTCTGGATTAAATCCAATCTTGCACTGGATGCCAAAAATTTTGACAATAAAGTATTCGTTGCCCTGAATGAAGTCAATGATAAATTGTCGAATGACGCCAGAGCTGAAAAGTCAATCAGGGATAAATCCTTCGATAAGCTGACCAGCAGATCCTTATTAATGCCGAAGACCTCCTACATGGATTGGAGGATCAAAAAGGATCAGTTTGAAATTCAGGATCTGAGTTTCTCCTTAAATCCCTCAGAGTATCTGGAAAACATCAAACCTGCAGAACTTAAAAAAATGATCACTCTGGCACTAAATAACCAGGGAATTTTACTGGATTTTCAATACGGCGTGTTCAGTAATAAGGATAGTAGTTTTATCATCATCAATGACCATTATGTGCCTGTTTTGAATAAAAATACCCAATCTACGCATGTGATGACCAACAGCGGACTGGATGATACCAAATATAAAGCGAGTTTACTGACTACGGAATTTGACAGCCCGGGAAGTCTGATGATTATCTTTCCGAATAAGAATCTTTTACTTTCACCTACAGTCTGGCCTTCTTTATTCAGTTCGCTTTTATTCACCAGTATCATTCTTTTTGGTTTCAGCTATACTATATATATAATCTTCAATCAAAAGAAGATATCCGAGATGAAAACCGACTTTATCAATAATATGACGCATGAGTTCAAAACACCCATTGCGACCATCTCTCTGGCATCTGACAGCATCATCACGCCATCCGTGATCAAAGATGAAAGCAAGGTAAAAAGATTTATTTCTATCATCAAGGAAGAGAATTCACGGATGTTGAACCAGGTCGAGAAGGTGCTTAATATCGCCAAACTGGACAAAAAGACCATTGAATTGAAACTCGTTTCCATTGATGTACACGAACTGATCAAAAAAGCTGTCGACCATGCCAAATTAAATGCGGAACAAAAAAATGGTCAGATCTTCCTTAACCTCCAGGCCAATAATTATATGCTGGTTGCAGATCAGACCCACTTTTCGAATATCATACATAACATCCTGGATAATGCTTTAAAATACACAATCAATGATCCTGAAATCACCGTTTCCACCCGGGATGTTGCAAACGGGATCGAACTTTCTTTTAAAGACAACGGCTTAGGTATGTCCAAGGAAGCTCGGAAGCATATTTTTGATAAGTTTTACCGAATTCCAACAGGAAATATTCATAATATTAAAGGGTTTGGCCTCGGTTTGGCGTATGTCAAAGCGCTGGTGGAAGCGCACCAGGGTAAAGTATCGGTAAAAAGCGAATTGGGAAAAGGAAGCGATTTTATATTATTTTTTCCCCGAAAAAATGTAACTTAAGGTTTATTAAAAAGTCATAAGAAAAATCTTTTATCATGATGTTTAAAATTTTGCTGGCTGAAGACGATAGAAATTTTGGTGATGTACTGAAATCTTACCTTGAAATGCATGATTATGACGTGCATCTGGCTCAGGATGGCCAGGAAGGATTGATGTTTTTCCAAAAAGACAAATATGACCTGTGCATTCTGGATGTGATGATGCCTAAAATGGACGGGTTTAGCCTTGCAAAAAAAATCAGGGAAAAAAATCTGGAGATACCTATCATTTTCCTCACTGCCAAAACATTGAAGTCTGATGTCATAGAAGGATTCAAAGTAGGTGCTGATGATTATATCACAAAACCGTTCAATTCTGAAGAACTATTGCTTCGCGTGCAGGCAGTTTTAAAAAGAAGCCAGAAGGCTCCTGATCCAAATGAGAAACTGAAGGAATTCACCCTGGGTGATTATAATTTCAACTATCCGCACCGAATTCTCAGCTATAAAAATGAAGAAAAACATAAACTGTCTCCGAAAGAGGCTGAACTGCTAAAAATGTTTTGCCTGACAAAAAATGATGTGTTGAACAGATCCGATGCATTGTTGAAAATTTGGGGTGAAGACAATTATTTCACAGCGAGGAGTATGGATGTTTTTATTACAAAATTGCGCAAATACCTCAGCCACGATACCAATCTTGAAATTGAAAACATCCATGGTAATGGCTTCCGTTTAATTGAAAAATCGGCTGAACAGGATTAGTTTTTTCAGGAATCTGTTATAAGTTATGTGAATATCAATGCATTTGATGTGTATGATGCTGCACAAAAGCAGAAAAATAAAGTTTATCTCCCGGAATACGGCGGTTTTAAGAAATCAAATACGAAATCTCAGATACCTGATCTTTTTACCGGCTTCCAGATGCATGGATTCGTAGTAGGTTTTGATGGAAAGTTCAGGGTAGATCAAAGGCTTTGAGTAAATATCCTCATTTTGATATTCCAGCTTACATCCTGGGTCTTGCATCACCGTCTCCAGTGAAAATTCAAACAATGTAGGATCATCCGTTTTAAGGTGGATCAGCGCTCCTGGTTTACATATTTTACGATATTCGCTGATGAACATGGGTGAGGTAAGTCTCTTTTTGGTTTTGCTGTTCCTCAGAAACGGATCGGGAAAAGTGATCCAGATCTCATCTACTTCACCATTCTTAAAAAAATTGGCTATTTGCTGAATCCTGGTCCGCAAAAATGCTACGTTACCGATATTTTCATCAAAAGCTTGTTTTGCTCCTTTCCAGATCCTTGCACCCTTGATGTCCACACCGATAAAATTCCTTTCTGCAAACATCTTTCCCATATTGACAGCATATTCTCCCCCGCCACAGGCAAGCTCCAGGGTGATGGGATTGGAATTGACAAAATGCCATTCATTCCACTTACCTTTTATTTCCAATAATTCATTTTCTCCCTTTCTCAGCACCGGGCTGAGCGGATCAATGGTTTCATAAACATTCGGCAAAGACTGAACTTCTGCAAACTTTCTGAGTTTATTTTTCCTTCCCAATGATTTGGTGATTTTAGTGACTAAGTAGTATGTACCCTCGAGAAAACCCAAGGTTTTTTTTCCTTGATAAGAAAACTTCAAGGACAAGACTTGCGACCTTTCTGCGCGTATCGCACGGCATGAGTTTTTGAAAACAAGGCGTTTACCAATTGTAAATGGTTGTTCCAAAAATCAGGCATAACGCAGTATTTGGCGTTTTCTTGCAAAGACTAAGCATGATCTGAAACTCTTTTCAGCCTGGCAATATAAAATTTGGTTGCGAATGTACGACTTTAACTCTGTTTTTTACAAAAAATACTCTATGCAAGCTTAGTTTACTAATTCCGAAAAATTTAAAAGCTAACTTTTTTGTAGTTATTTAGTGTCTTAAAAATTGAATTCGTATTTTTTTTGGCAGAACTTTAAAGAAATTTGATGTAGAAATAAAGCAACACAGAATATTTACCCCGTAGGATGTAAATCCAACGGGGCAGGCAAGGATTAACGATTTTAGAATAAAAACTCCAGATCTGAAATCGTTATTCGGTGTTCCTTGTTCATAAATCAATTTCCTCTTTGGTTCTGGCTTGTCCAGGTTAGGTGGTTAGCTAATGAGTCTGTCAGGCCTGTTAGTCTCTTTGAATTGAGCGTGTACTTTGAGCAAAAGACACCAAATTTGTCCTGGAATCTTAGGTTTTAAACCTTGGTATAAATCATTAGCTAATAGACTTAAGGCTAAAAGACTATTGAGCTAAACAATTACACTTTTTTAATGATTGCGACCACAAAAAAAGCGCTGATCAATCCATTTTTGGGAAAAATCAGCCAGGCAGCACATTGGCACCTGATTTCGATTATGTATTGGAATGACCGGATATTCAAAGATGTTTGTCCATATATCCCAATAAATGTATATTTGCCATCAAAACATATCGTAATGCACAAAATCAAATTCGTTTTACCCTTGATACTGATCATGTTTGCTCAGTTTTCCATGATAGCTCAGACCTATCATTTCGGCGTTCGGGCCGGTTTGAACTATTCCAGGTTCACCGGACCATTTGAAACCGATGTTATTGAAAAATTTGATTATAACAACGGATTCCATTTCGGTGCAACCGGAATGATGACTTTTAATGAGTATTTCAGCCTTGGAGCTGAGATCTTATACAACCAGTACGGCACCAAATATTATTATGAAGGGCCTTCCTATTACGTTTTCAATCTCAACAATGTTAAATTTTTGAAAAACGATGTTAAGCTCAATCTTAATATTTCTAATTCATACATCAACATTCCTGTCCTCGCATATTTCAGACCTTTCAAAAAATTTGAGTTGATGGCGGGTGGCTATATGGGCTTTCTGATCAATCCAATCGGTTCAGGCAGACTGGATTTCGGCGGAAAGTTTTATCAAAGTCTTGAATACAATTACTATAAGGATGAAGCTGGTGCTCAGGTGCTTTATTCCGGCCTGATCAGTGTAAAAGTTCCCCAACCTGATGGTGAAGATGAAGTGGTCAACTTATACAAAATCGTCGGTGCTTATTATCAGTACGATGAAACTCAATTCAATGATAAAACCGGGACTGCTTTCAATTGGTTTGACTTAGGTATAACCGGCGGATTTCAGTATTTTATCAATAAAAGCCTGTATGCCGGATTCAGAGCTGAAATGGGTCTGCTGGACATCACCAACAACAAACTGGACAGATCATTGAAAGAGATCAATGATGATGGTTCTTTTATACTTAGAGAAGATGTTGACAAAAACATCAACTTTCAGATCTCACTTGGATTCAGATTCTAAAACCGGAACTTTAAGCTCATATCTGGCATCTTTATTGACCTTTAGGGTTGAAGACCTCAACCAGGGATTGTAAATTTTCAAAGTTCTGTAACTGATGCCTTCTCCTTTGGCAAAATCCGCAAGATTGGCAATGGTAGAATCCACCTCAATCAGCTGATAATCGTCCAGAGGACGGTACTTATCTTCTTCAGGAATGTGGTAACCGAATTTTTCGGGATTTTCCATAATGGTTTTGATAGCTAAAATGCGGAAAGGATATCGCATCGTTTCATCACTGACATTGACGTCAAAATAATTTTCAGCATTTTGTTCCTTAAGGTATTTGGCATAACTGGTAGGACCTGTATTGTATGCTGCGGCAACACTTACCCAACTGCCAAATCTTTTATACAGCCTGTTGAGATAATCACAGGCAGCCTGGGTTGATTTTTCAAGATGGTATCTTTCATCCACATCATCCGAAATCTCATAATTCATTTCTTTGAATGTGTTTGACATAAATTGCCAGATGCCTTTTGCCCCGGCTGACGAGGTGCTGTTTCTCAGACTGCTCTCAGCAACAGCCAGGTATTTGAAATCTTCAGGAACATTATTTTCTTTTAAAATCTTTTCGATGGTCGGAAAATATCTGTTAGCCAGTTTGATGTGTTGAATGGTCGTCGCGTGGTGATAAGCGTTGATAAGCAATTCCCTTTCCATCCTTTCCCTGAGATCGAACTGATCCATGGAAATCACTTCACCTCCCAATGTGTATTGAGCCTCCAAAGGTACAGTTGTGATCACTTGTTTTAATGTTGTCAGGTTATTGTATGCAGAAACGATGTCTTCCTTTCTGGTGTAGGCAAATAAAGTCAATAATATGAATAAAACACCAAGTGATTTGAGGATAAAATTCATCGAGATCATAATAGTCCGGCCAGGATTCTGATTCTTCAGCATCTTTCAATATTTATACGTAAAACTAAATAATATCGTGATTATCACAATTTAACAAATTGTTTTGCCGCCAAAAATCCATTTAGGTTAAGCTTTAAAAGGTAAACTCCTGAAGGTAAATGACTTACATCCAATCGTCCCTGATTTTGGATAGTTAGGGCAGCGTAAGTGGATCCGTTAAAGTCGGTGATCTTCATATTCGCCCATTCCTGGTTGTGATCCCAGGAAATCTTAATAAAGTTTTGTGCCGGATTCGGCGCTAAAGTTATTTCAAACTCTGGTAGGGCTACCTCTTCGTTTGACACGAGATTTAATGCCATATTGACAGCCTCCAAAGCATTGATCCTGCCATAGCCATATACGAAATTTGGAATTTCATTGGCTATATATATTCCACAGGTATCCTGCTGCACCATTGGATCCGCTGTAAGCTGCAAAATATCCTGAATTTCATCCACTTTTCCCGCAAGTTGAGGATTCGCAGAAATGACCAGAGCTACCACACCTGCGACATGCGGGCCAGCCATACTGGTACCGCTTGAACTAGCATAACCATCTGGTGGAACAGATGATCTGACCCTTGAGCCAGGAGCTGAAATGTCCGGTTTCAGGCGGTTACTGTTGTCAATCGTGATGGGCCCCCAGCTGCTGTAACTCGCTATGGCATCCATGAACTGACCATCAAGGGTATCCTGAATAGCGGTCGCTGCAACAGCAAAACTACTTTCAAACATGGATGGCGGTGCATCAATCCTGCCACATGCATTTCCATTGTTGCCGGCTGAAACCACGACAAATACACCTGCATTTCTGAGGTTTTGGATCGCAAGATCCATAAATAACCAATTACCGGGATCACATCCTTCGATCTCCGGACAAGACCAGCTATTGTTGATGACATGAGGCGCTTTTGAAGGATCCGGATGGAGTCCGTCCAGGTCTGTCGGCGCAAGGAACCATTCAAAACATTCTATATAAGTCGAGGGTTTTCCCCATCCCCGTTCCATATTGCGGCAACCGATCCATTGCGCCCCGGGAGCTACGCCTATCAAATTGAGACTGTCTCCGCCAACCATGGTTCCCATAGTATGCGTGCCGTGAGATCCGTCGTCACAGGGATATTTAACGTCCAGACCACATGGGTTATTGGTCGGAAGTATGATGGTGTCATTGTGAAGGGGACTTATTTCATGAATGGCATCATGCCAGTTATAAGCATGATTTATGATTCCATCTGTTCCAAGACCCCTGTATTTATTTTTGATGGCAGGATGAGTCCATTCATAGCCAGTGTCCTGACCTCCAATGACCACACCTTCACCTTTGATACCTTTTTCCCAGACTTTATCAGCTTTTATTACCTGAATGCCCCATTCCGGTTGAGCCATTCCCACAAAAGATTCGGGATGTTGAACCGGCAGATCAGCTTTTACCGGCGTATCCAGAGAAATATGAACCACTTCATTCAGGGATGCCAGATACTCCAGTCCGGCTCTGTCAAGGGTCGTGGCAATTGCATTGACTATAACAAATGCCTTGTACCCTGCTCCGAGTTCGTCCAGATACTTAACTGCTCTTTTTTGCTGATCCGATGTTTGTTCTTTTAAGTGATTATACACCAATGCAGCCTTTTCAGCTTTAGGTCCTGAGTGATTGGTTCTGGACACAGCTGACTGTCTGAAATACACGATAACAGGTGTTTTGAGATTGTCCTTTATATGATTCTGAACCATCGGAGACATCTTTACCAATTCGCTTGACTTCTGCGCCATGATGGTCGGGGAGAAAAATAAAAATCCAAAAACGATGGTGCACAAAAAAAATAAGCCTTTAAAAAACATAAGATCATTTTGTGGTTGAAAACGCCGCAAAATAAAGAAATGTTTTCAAAAACAGCGATTTATCAATTAAAAATAGTAATTTTAGCACTTTCAAAATTTCATCTATGGAAGCAGAAGAAAAGACCAGATATTCTGATCAGGAATTAATGGAGTTTAAAGAATTGATTTTGGAAAAAATCGAAAAAGCGAACGATCAACTTGCTTTTTACAAAGCTCAGTTAAGTGAATTTTCACAAAGTCCTGACGGTCATATAAAGAATCTGGAAGATGGTATCAGTACAGTTGAAAACGAACGTTTGATGCAAATGGCATCAAGAACTCAAAAACACATTCAACATTTACAAAATGCCTTGTTGAGAATAGACAACAAAACTTTTGGAATTTGCAGGGTTACCGGCAAATTGATCTCCAAAGAAAGACTGAAAGCGGTGCCTCATGCAACGATGAGTGTGGAAGCTAAAAACATGAGAAATCCTGCTTTTTAACCTTAAAAAGTCCGGGGTTATTAAATATGCAACTCCTTTTTAAGGTATGATCCTGTATAGCTGGAAGAAATGAGACAGATCTCTTCCGGAGTACCTGAAGCCACCAGTTGTCCCCCTTCCTGACCACCTTCGGGGCCGATATCAATGATGTGATCCGCCACTTTAATGATATCCATATTGTGTTCTATCACGATCACTGTATTTCCTTTATCTACGAGTTTTCCCAACACATTGATCAGATGACTGATATCCTCAAAATGAAGGCCTGTGGTCGGCTCATCCAAAATATATAAGGTATTGCCTGTATCTTTTTTAGAAAGTTCTTCAGCCAGTTTGACCCTTTGAGCTTCTCCTCCGGACAGCGTGGTTGCCTGTTGTCCTAATGTGATGTATCCAAGTCCGACATCCATCAGGGTCCTGAGTTTTTGGGAAATGGCAGGTATGCTGCTGAAAAACTCCATTCCTTCCTCAATGGTCATATTCAGCACCTCGGAAATATTTTTACCCTTGAACAATACTTCCAGGGTTTCCCTGTTGTATCGTTTTCCTTCACAAGTCTCGCATTTCACATAGACATCCGGAAGAAAATTCATTTCTATTTTACGTTCCCCGCCACCCTGACAGGTTTCACACCTGCCTCCTTTAACATTAAAAGAGAATCTGCCTGACTTGTAGCCACGTATCTTAGCATCCGGCATATTTGCAAACAAATTCCTTATATTGGTAAACAAACCGGTATAAGTAGCAGGATTTGACCTGGGCGTTCTGCCAATTGGCTTCTGGTCGATTTCTATCACTTTATCGATGTGTCCGATGCCTTCAAGAGTTTGGTAAGGTAAAGGCTTTTTCAGGCTTCTGTAAAAATGTTTTCTCAATATCGGATACAATGTTTCATTGATCAGGCTCGATTTCCCACTACCCGACACACCTGTAATACAGCAAAGTGTTCCCAGGGGAATTTTCAAAGTAACATCCTTAAGATTGTTTCCGGTTGCACCGCTAAGCAACAAAAATTTTCCATTTCCTTTCCTTCTGATTTCCGGTATGGCGATCTCTTTTCTGTTGCTTAGATAATCTGCTGTTATTCCTGACATTTGATTCACTTCTTCCGGGGTACCCTGAGCGATGATCAATCCTCCATCTTTTCCGGCTCCCGGCCCCAGGTCGACCAAAAAATCTGAAGCCAGCATGATCTCTTTATCATGCTCTACCACAATTACTGAATTTCCGATTTGAGTCAACGATTTGAGGGCTTCAATCAATTTAAAATTATCGCGCTGGTGCAAACCAATCGAAGGTTCATCCAAAACATAGGTGATTCCGGTAAGTTTGGAACCAATCTGAGTCGCGAGTCTGATCCTTTGTGCTTCACCACCGGATAATGTTCTTGTCGGCCTGTTCAGACTCAGATATCCAAGACCTACCTGCAAAAGAAATTCAAGCCTTTTTTTAATTTCCTTGATGATATCCCTGGAGATCTGCATTTGGGTGTCGTCCAGCTTGCCATCCAGGTCGTTAAACCATGCAAGCAATTGGTGCAGATCCTTGTTTGCCAGTTGCCCGATATGCGTTTCCGCCAGTTTGAAATGCAATGACTCCTTTTTCAGCCGGTAGCCGCTGCATTCCGGGCATTCAATGATGGACATAAAATCTTCTGCCCATGTTCTGAGTTTCTCAGAAGTAGTCTCCTCATACCATCGTTTCAACATATACATCAGACCTTCATATCCAAGATTGTATGTAAATTCTGTTGGCATAAAATCAAGCTCTAACTTCAGGGTCTCATCGCCGCCAAATAAAATTCTGTTCAGCGCTTCTTCCGGAATTTCTTTGACAGGCGTGTCAAAATCGAACTGATACTTACTGGCAATGTTTTTTAATTGTTTAAATGTCCAGGTATCTCTGACTTCCCCGAATGGAACAATACCTTCCTGATTAATGGATTTATCCCAGTCGGGAATGACTTTCTCAATATCCGCAGTATTGATCATTCCCAGACCGTTACAATGTGGACAGGCACCGTATGGAGAATTGAACGAAAAAGAATTTGGTGAAGGTTCTTCATATGAGATCCCTGAATCCGCACACATCAAAAATTTACTGTAAGGATAATTGGAACCACTTTCTGTATCCAGGATAAATATGAAATTATTGGCCATATTCAATGCGGTCTGAACAGACATGGAGATGCGATCCCGTTTATTATCTTCAATCCTTATCCGGTCTACTACCAATTCTATATCGTGGGTTTTGTACCTGTCAAGTTTCAGATCAGGAATGAGTTCCAGAACATCTCCGTCTACCCTGACTTTGTTATAACCTCTTTTTCTGAGCTGTTCGAACAATTCTTTATAATGTCCCTTTCTTGCGCGGACCATCGGCGCCAGGACCATGATCATTTTACCGGAAAACTCCCGCAGGATCTGGTCAATGATCTGATCCTCCGAATATTTGATCATTTTTTTTCCTGTGACATAGGAGTAAGCTTCTGCAGTTCTGGCAAACAACAACCTCAAAAAATCATACACCTCTGTTGTGGTTCCAACAGTTGAACGCGGATTCCAGCCGGTAGATTTTTGTTCTATGGAGATCACAGGACTCAATCCTGTGATCTGATCCACATCCGGTCTTTCCATATTGCCAAGAAATTGCCGGGCGTAAGCAGAAAATGTTTCAAAATACCTTCGCTGTCCTTCAGCATAAATGGTATCAAAAGCCAGGGAGGATTTGCCGCTGCCGCTGATCCCCGTGATCACAACCAGTTTATTTTTGGGAATTTTCAGATGGATGTCCCTTAGGTTGTGTTCTCTCGCCCCTGTAATTGTGATAAAAGAATTATTTTCCATAATGTTATAAAAAATCAACCTTATGGGTCTCTTTTTGGGTAAAAAAGTGCAAAGTTACATTTAATTCCTTTTTCAGGGGCAGTAATTATCAAGCCAGGCAGCAACCAGCTGCATCAAACGGTCTTCAGATTTTTTAACCATATCCACCACATCCTGTTCAGAGGTTTCCACGATCCTTTCTATAGGAAAGCATTCATTGGAAATGACTGAAAATCCATTGACTTTAATTCCTGAATGTACAGCTACAATGGTTTCCAGCACAGTAGACATTCCGACAGCATCTGCTCCCATAAAACGCATCATGGTATATTCAGCAGGAGTTTCAAGGCTTGGACCCTGGGAAGCCAGATAAACACCTTTCCTCAATGGAATATCCAATGTTGTGCTCAGAGTCTCCATCTGAACTAAAAATTCCGGGTTATAAGCGTGTAACATGTCCGGGAAACGCGGCCCGAGCCGTTCATCATTCTTTCCTCTCAACGGATGATCCGGAAACAGGTTGATATGATCAGAGATCTGCATGATATCACCGGCATTAAAATCAGGGTTGACCCCTCCTGCTGCATTAGTCAGGATAAGCTGTTCCACACCAAGATCCTTCAGAATACGGACAGGATAGGTGATCTCTTTGGCAGAATAACCCTCATAATAATGCAATCTTCCTGAGAAAAGCAAGAGCGTTTTACCAGCTCTCTCTCCGATGACCAGTTCACCTTTATGATTCTTCACCGTACTGATGGCAAAATGTGGTATTTTATTGTATGGTAACCTTGCAAAAACCTGATCCAGTAATGCTTCACTAGAGATACCTGAACCAAAAACCATGGCGATCCGGGGTATTTCGGGACAAAAAGATTGGATAAATCGTACAGTTTCGTTTATTTTTTCGATCATAATCATTGATTCTGTCTCAAAAATAGCTAAAAGTATGATTATTTTGCCTGATTTACTAAATTACTATGCAATTATTAGGTAAATCCTTGAAAATGCGTATCTTTGCGGTGATTTTAGTGGAGAGGGAACAGATACGTTCCCTCTTTTAATTATATATGGATCTGTTTTGGAAGCAATTAAAGAAAAAATACTGGTTTTATTGTCTGAAAAATTTCAGCAGGAAGGTTTTACTGACTGTTTTTTAGTAGAACTGAAGGTATTTCAAAAACCCCGTATGGAGATTTTTATTGATTCTGATCACGGAGTGAGCCATGAAATGTGCGTTTCAATTAGCAGACACATTGAGAAATATCTGGATGAGACAAATGTTTTGGGGGAAAAATATACTTTGGAAGTGTCATCACCTGGTTTGGAAAGACCGTTGATACCCAGGCAATTTCCAAAAAATATCGGCAGGAACCTGAAGGTTAAATTAAATAATGGAGAAACCGTCAAAGGCCTTTTAAAGGAACTTTCTGAGAACGGTATCATTTTGGAAATGACCGATAAAAAAACAGGTACGACATCACTCTCTGTCAGTTTTGAAGAGATAGAGTATGCAAAAATTATTGTAAGTTTTTAATGATAAAACAATGAATTTAATCGAATCGTTTTCTGAGTTTAAGGCTGGGAAAAGCATTGACAGGCCGACATTGGTAAGGGTTTTGGAAGATGTTTTCAGGACTTTGATCAAAAAGAAGTATGGCTCGGATGAGAATTTCGATGTCATCGTCAATACGACCAATGGTGACCTCGAGCTCTGGAAGGTCAGGGAAATCGTTCCGGATGGAGAAGTTACGGATTCCATTAAACAGATCTCCATTTCTGATGCACATCAGATCGATGAAGATTACGATGTCGGCGAAGAGTGTTATGAGCAGATCGATGTACTGGAATTTGGAAGAAGATCCATCATGGCTGCAAGGCAAACGCTTATATCCAGGATCATGGAATTGGAAAAAGATGAGGTTTACAGAAAGTATAAAGACCGTATCGGAAATATTGTGATCGGTGAGATCAGCCAGATCCTGCGTAAAGAATTACTGATCATGGATGATGCTACCGGAAATGAACTGTTGCTCCCTCGTTCGGAAATGATCAAAGGAGATTATTTCAGAAAAGGTGATATTGTAAAAGCAGTGATCAAAAAAGTTGAACTGAGAAATAATAATCCGGTCATTGTGATTTCCAGAACCGATAGTTTGTTCCTTGAAAAACTGATGGAACAGGAAGTTCCTGAAATTGAGGACGGATTGATCACCATCCGGGATGTAGTCAGAATACCCGGTGTCCGTGCAAAAGTATCCGTAGAGTCTTATGACGACCGGATAGATCCCGTTGGTGCCTGCGTAGGTATGAAAGGCAGCAGGATCCATGGAATAGTCAGAGAACTGAAAAATGAAAACATAGACATCGTAAATTATACAGGTAATATCAATCTGTATATTCAAAGAGCACTGACACCTGCAAAAGTATCGAATATCGAACTGGATACAGAAAAAAGGAGAGCCAGTGTATATTTGAAGTCAGATCAGGTATCTCTGGCCATCGGTAAAAGCGGTTCCAACATCAAACTGGCCAGCAAACTGACGGGCTACGAAATAGATGTATTCAGGGAATCCGATGAATTCGGACTCGAAGATGTGGATTTGGATGAATTTACAGATGAAATTGAAGATTGGGTATTGGTTGAACTTAAAAATATCGGTTGCGACACAGCCAGAAGCGTACTTAACCTGAGCCGCGAAGAGCTGATCAGAAGAACAGATCTGGAAGACGAAACCGTCGATGAAGTACTCCGCATATTAAATGCTGAGTTTGAAGAAGATTGAAACCGGGGTTTTTAACCTCAGAATGGTACTTTAAACTATTTAAAACTTTTGTGTGCAAATTTAGAATATATACTTTTGCACCTTTATAGACAATGTCCTCTTGAATGGCAGATAAAACGAAAAAGCTATTTACAATAGCAAAAGAATTGAATGTTGCAACTTCAACCATCGTTGAGTTCCTCAACCATAGTGGTTTTGAAGTTGAAAACAAGCCAATTGCGAAAATTTCAGATGAAATGTATGCTCTTTTGTTGAAAGAGTTTAGCAGCGCTATTGTTGAAAAAGAAATGGCTGATGAATTGCTCCATCAAAGATTGGATAAAAAGAAAAACGAAAAACCTGCTGAAAAACCCAAACAGGAGCCGCCAAAAATAGTTCATGCTCCCGAAGAAGTTAAAAAAGATGAGGAACCACCCGTTGCTGAACCGGAAGAAACTGAATCTGTTTCTGAAGCAACGGAAATTCCTGACAAAGAAGAAGGTGTAAAAATCAAATTGACCGTTGTCGGAAAAATTGACCTGGATAAACCTGCTGCCAAAAAACCTGTTGAAGAAAAACCGGAGGAAAAACCGGAAGAAAAACCGGAAGAAATTCCTGCTCCTGCCGGAGAAGCTATTGAAAAAACTGAAGAAATTTCTGAAACTCCTGTTTTAAAGGAGGAAGAAACTGACATAGCAGAGGAAAAACCGGAAGAAAAGTCAGAAGAAAAACCGGAAGAAACTACTGCTCCAATTGAACCGCCTGTTGAGGAAAAGGAGAAAATCGAAACCATCAGACACGAAGCACCAAAATTACAGGGTTTGAAAATCCTTGGAAAAATAGACCAGAATAAGCTCACCACCAAGGATAAGAAGAAAGAAAATACGAAACCCGTCGCAAAACCTGAACCTGCCAAACCAGCTCAACCAGGAGATCAACCCGGAAGCGCTGCTCAGAAAAAATCCAAAGCAAAAAGAAAAAGAAAACGTGTTTCTGTTGACATCGAGTCCGAAGGTCATTCCAGCAGAACTCCTGCAAGAAAGGAAGAAGAAATTAAAACCGTCTCCCAAAAAGAGATCGATGATAAGATTAAGGAAACCTATGAGAGACTCAAGGGTGGAGGAAAAAGCAAAAGGCAAAAGATCCGTAAGGACAGCAGAGAAGTAAAAAGAGAGAAAAATGAGACCAGAAGCAGCGACGCTGAAAACGCAACCCTGCAATTGACTGAGTTTATTACTGTGTCAGAACTGGCAAGTGTAATGAATGTCTCTCCCAACGAAATTATCAAGACCTGTATGAATATGGATATCATTGTATCCATCAATCAGCGGCTTGATAAGGAAGTCATTGAAATTCTCGCTGAAGAATTCGGACACGAAATTAATTTTGTAAGTGAAGAAGATGTTTCCGACGGATTCCAGGAAGAACCAGATAAACCCGAGGATCTTGAACCAAGAGCGCCTATTGTAACTGTCATGGGACACGTTGACCATGGTAAAACTTCCTTGCTGGACTTTATCCGTAAAGCCAATGTGGCAGCTGGTGAAGCAGGGGGCATCACACAACACATCGGTGCGTACGAAGTGGAAGCAGGTGTTTCAGGCAAAAAAGTCACTTTCCTGGATACTCCCGGACACGAAGCGTTCACCGCGATGCGTGCGAGAGGCGCCAAGATCACGGACATCGTCATAATTATCATAGCAGCTGACGACAAGATCATGCCTCAAACCAAGGAAGCGATCAGCCACGCTCAGGCTGCCGGAGTTTCCATCGTCTTCGCAATCAATAAAATAGATAAACCTGGTGCAGATCCGGAGAGGATCAAACAGGAACTCGCTTCCATGAACTTTTTGGTTGAAGCATGGGGTGGAAAATATCAGTCACAGGACATCTCAGCTAAAAAAGGTACCGGTGTGGACGAACTCCTGGAAAAAGTTATTCTGGAAGCAGAAATGCTTGAATTGAAAGCAAATCCAAGGAGACCCGCCATCGGAACCGTAATTGAAGCTTCGCTGGATAAAGGCCGTGGTTTTATTACAAAAGTGCTCGTACAGAAAGGTACTCTTGCAATCGGTGATATCCTTGTTTCCGGTGAATATTTTGGAAAAGTAAAAGCCTTGTTCAATGAAAAAGGCAAAAAAGTAAAAAGCGTCGGACCTTCCTCTCCTATTTTGGTACTCGGTCTCAATGGTGCATCACAGGCCGGTGAAAAATTCCGTAGTGTTGAAAGTGAAAAAGATGCCAAAGCCATCGCAGCCAAAAGAGCCATCATCACCAGGGAACAGTCCAACAGGGCTCAGAAACGGATCAGTCTGGATGAGATCGGAAGAAGGATACAGATGGGCAGCTTTAAAGAACTCAATCTGATCATCAAAGGAGACGTTGACGGTTCTGTAGAAGCATTGACTGATTCATTGCAAAAACTCTCTATTGAAGAATTGCAGGTCAACATCGTGCATAAAGCCGTCGGACAGATCACCGAATCCGATGTTTTGCTCGCAAGAGCTTCAGAAGCCATCATCGTCGGATTCCAGGTAAGACCTTCCGGAGGCGCAAGAAAAATGGCCGAAAAAGAAGGTGTACAGATCAAAACCTACTCCATCATATATGAAGCGATCGATGAGATCAAGAAGGCAATGGAAGGCATGCTTGAACCGACTCAGGAGGAAAATATACTGGGTCTGGCTGACGTAAGAGATACTTTCAAAGTCAGTAAGGTAGGTACCATTGCCGGTTGTTACGTTCAGGAAGGCAAAATGGTCCGTAATGCATACATTCGACTGATCCGCGACGGTGTGGTTATTTTCCCGACCAAAGAAGGACAAAAAGCCCAACTTGCTTCCCTAAAAAGATTTAAAGAGGACGCGAGGGAGATCAAGGCAGGTCTCGAGTGTGGATTATCTATAGAAAACTTCAACGATCTGAAAGTAGGTGACGAGATCGAATGCTACGAAATTGTGGAGATCAAGGCAACGATGTAGTTATTGATTATCCTTCTATTCTTATCTGTAATAAATTTTTAAAAAATATCTTGAACGATGTTTTAAATATTTTTAGTAACAATTGACTATTGCATTGATACTTGTTTAATATTTTTTTCTCTTAAAGCCCATGTAATAAACTTTCCATTTCCCTTTTACGTTGTATAACCGTGCAAATTTCTTGACACACAACCAAATACAGCACGCTGCAACAGGGATTACTTAGTCTTATTTAACCCCTTGCACATCGATCTGCTTGATTTGGTAAGATTTTTGTTATATATTTCGGGCTTGTTTTTGTATATTGAATAGGATTGAATGGATCAGAGACAAAATAACTATAGCTTATTGCTCCAAAAGCTGGATCGTTTTATACGTAAGTATTATTTCAACAAAATCATCAAAGGCAGTCTTTATTTTCTTGCCCTGACACTGGCTTTGTTCCTGATCTTCAACTTTATAGAAGATCAACTCTATCTGTCCAAAACAGGAAGGAAATTCTTGTTTTATGGTTTTATAGGTTCTTTCTTTACAGCGATCTGGTTTTGGGTACTAAACCCGCTTTTAAAGTACTTCAGACTCGGCAGAACCATCTCCAACGAACAGGCTGCCATCATCATTGGTAACCACTTCTCTGATGTCCGGGATAAATTACTCAACATTCTGCACCTTCAGAAACAACACCTTGAACAGGAAGACAACGAATTGATCCTTGCTGGAATTGACCAGAAAAGCCAATCGATCAACCCGATTCCATTCAGAAAAGCCATTGACCTCAAAAAAAATAAAAAATACCTTCAATATGTGATCCCTCCTGCTTTGATATTGCTGTTTATTTTATTAACCGCGCCTGGAATGATCACCAAAAGCACTGAAAGGATCATTCAGAATGATAAGGATTTCGAAAGAGAAGCCGGATTTCGTTTCACATTAAAAGAAGATACTTACCGGGTCATTCAATATCAGGATCTGAGCATCGACATATTGGTTGAAGGAAATGAATTGCCTCATGAAGCTTTTGTGATCATCAATGGTTACGAATACCGGCTCAAAAAGGAATCAGCAGACAAATTCAGCTATACTTTTAAAAATCTGCATCAGCATACCGAATTTGTGCTTTCTGCGGGTAATGTCCGCTCTAAATCATATAAAATTGAGGTTTATCCAAAACCTGATCTTTCCCAACTGGAAATTAAACTCGATTACCCGGGTTATACAGGTATGAAGGATGAACTTATCCGGAATAACGGAGACCTGCTCGTACCTGTGGGCACAAAAGCCACCTGGAATATTCAGGCAGACCACGCAGACAAACTGGTATTCAGGTTCGATCAGGAGAAAAAACGCTACATGGTTAAAAAAGTAGATGACAATATCTTTTCTTTCCAAAAAACCTTAAAAGATGACAGCTTTTATGCCCTGTTGATCTCGAGCCGCTATATCCGGACACCGGATTCCATACAATATAAAATCAGTATCATTCCTGATAAATATCCTGAAATTGACCTTGAAACCTTCAATGATCCTCAAAACAACGGCACCTTTTTTGCAGGCATTGCCACCGATGACTACGGCATCTCACTGCTTAAATTTAACTATTATATCATTGATGAACAAGGAGTTGCAGGACAATTAAAAAGCATCGAAATTTCCAGACCAAAACAAAACAACCGGATGCTGGAATACAAACATTTCTTCGATGTTGAGAAGATCAGCCTTCAACCAGGTGAAACGGTGCATTATTACCTGGAAGTTTTTGATAATGATGCGGTCAATGGCAGTAAAAGTACCCGAACAGGTATCATGCAGTATTCTAAACCTTCAATTGAAGCATTGCAAAAAATCGATCAGCAAAACGACCGGGATATCAAAAAAGACATGATGTCTTCACTTGAAAAAATCAAAAAACTGAGGGACGATATCCGGAAAAATAAGGAAAAAATCCTGCAGAAAGATGAACTGGAATGGAAAGATAAAAAGTCGCTGGAAAAACTGGCTGAACAACAGAAAGAGCTTGAAAAACTGATCAAGGAAGCTAAAGAAAAATACGATCAGAGCCTTCAGAACCAGGAGCAATTCAGGCAGGAACAGGAAACCATCGAACAAAAACAGGAACAACTGCAGAAAATGTTCGATGAAGTTTTAAGCGACGAGAATAAAGACCTGATGCAAAAAATTCAGGAACTTATGCAGGAACTTCAAAAAGAAGATATGCTCAAAATGATGGAGGATTTTGAGATGGACAACGAAACCCTCGAAAAACAGATGGAAAGATTGCTCGAATTATTCAAGCAACTGGAATTGGAAAAAAACATCATGGATCAGGTTGATAAACTCAATGAACTGGCCGAAAAGCAGGAAAAACTGGCTGAAGAAACCAAAAACGAAGAGAAACCAAACTCAGAATTGAAAAAAGAACAACAAGAGATCAATAAGGAGTTTGACAAGCTGGAAAAAGAAATGGAGGATATCATGAAAAAAAATGAAAAACTTAAGCCTCCAAAAGACCTGGCAAAAGACAACGAAGAAAAAATGGAAGAAATTTCCGAAGATTTGGAGAAAAGTGAAGATTCGCTTGAAAAAAACAGCAATAGCAATGCTTCCAAATCTCAGTCAGCTGCCTCTCAAAAAATGAAAAAAATGGCTTCCAGCCTTGAAATGCAAATGCAGGCTTCTGAAGAAGAACAGAAAGAGGAGGATTTGGCTGCACTTCGACAATTGCTGAAAAATATACTTAATCTATCCTTCCGGCAGGAAAAACTGATGGAAGAAGTCAGCGAATCCAACCCACTTACTCCTCATTTCAGAAGCCTGACCAAAAGGCAAAATGATGTCAAAAGAGATTTTAAATTGGTGGAGGATTCTTTACAGGCCTTGGCCTTGAGAGTAACTGAAATACAATCATTTGTAATAAATAAAGTTACAGAGATCAACCACGATCTGGACAAATCAGTACGAAATATGGAAGGTTTGGATGTCCAGAACAATCCCTTACTTGCCAACTCAGATCACATCGCAGAAGCAGGCAGATTCCAGCGAAGCGGAATGAAAAATCTCAATGACCTGGCTTTGATGCTCGATGAATCCATGCAGCAAATGCAGCAAAACATGGCCATACCGGGAGGTTCCTGTGACAAACCGGGAAACAGCAAAAAACCGGGGAAAAAAGGAAAAGAACCGTCCGATAAGATCAGTAAAGGCCAGGAATCACTCAACGAAAAACTGAAAGGCATGCAAAAAGCACTGACAGAAGGTAAGGCTGGAACAGCAAAGGAATTTGCTGAAGCTGCCGCCCGACAGGCCGCACTGCGAAAAGCCCTGGAGGACATGAAAAAAAGTCTGCAGGAAGAAGGAAAAGGCGGTGGAAATGAGTTGCAGAAAATGATCGACGAAATGAACAAAACGGAAATTGACCTGGTCAATAAACGTTTGGATGGAGAACTGCTGAAAAGACAGCAGAATTTGTTAACGCGTTTGCTGGAAGCAGAAAAAGCAGACAGACAACGCGAGTTTGATGATAAAAGAGAATCCCGGACGGCAGGTGAAGTAGAACGAAAACTGCCTCCCGCCCTGGAAGAATACCTGAAAAAAAGGGCTTCGGAAGTGGATATGTACAAAACAGTGTCCCCTTCATTGAACCCGTTTTATAAAAATTTGGTTGATGAGTATTATAAAACCATTAAAAGTGTAAATTAGTGAACAGGCTTCCTTTCGAAGTAAAAAGAATCGTGCTGACTTCAAATCCTGATAACCTGGATGCAGTTGCGCAATTCGTCAAGGAAATAGACGCACGTCAGTCTATCTCTCCACAGGTTTACCCGAATATCCTGATCACATTGACCGAAGCGGTAGCCAACGCGATCCATCATGGAAATAAGGCTGATTGCAACAAAAAAATTGCCATAGATTGCAAAATTAATCCTGCCCGGCTGACTTTCAGGATCTCCGATGAAGGAAATGGATTCAACCACAGGAAATTGCCCGATCCGACCACACCGGACCGCATTGATAAAGAAGACGGAAGAGGTGTTTTTATCATGAAACAACTCTCTGATAAAGTCAGCTACCGCAATAAAGGCAGAACTGTCATCATTCAATTTAGTTTATAATGACAACATCAAAAAAATCTTCAGTCCAGTTCCACTCCCAACTGGATGATTTTAAACTTAAAAATAAAACCCTACTCAAAAATACACTTCTTGAACTGGCTCAAATAGAAGATGCAAGAGTGGGAACTATCAATTATATTTTTTGTTCCGATGAATACGTCCTTGAACTGAATAAAAAATTCCTGGATCACGATTATTACACAGATATCTTATCCTTTCCGATGAATACTGACCCCCTTGAAGGTGATATATTCATCAGTGTTGAACGCGTTAAAGAAAATGCCGCTACCTTCAACACGGATTTTACCACCGAATTGTTCCGGGTCATCGCTCATGGCATGTTACATTTCCTGGGTTATGATGACCATACGGAAGAAAATATCCGTATGATGCGGGAGAAAGAAAATGAATTTATCCGTGCTGTTCGGGAAAAAATCGAATAAAAGATTTTTGGAATATGAATACCATTTCCCCAATATACTTCAAAATCATTTTGGCATCAAAACCAATTTTCCTGTAATTTTTAAATTTTACTGAACTTGCCAGGCAGAACCATATTGTCTGATCTTCAGTACAAAAGTGATTATATTCCAGGTGATTATTAAAATAAACTTCCTGTTTTTTAATAATGCCTTCATTCCAAACAAGCACCTCAGTCAATGTATGACTGGTCAAATTAAGATTTCACTCTTTTTATAATATTAAATGGTTAAATATCATATCTTTGCGCCTCCCGCAAAACAATTGAGAAAACAGATCTTTCACGATCTGAATTAAATTTTCGAATTAGGAATAACATCCCGTAAAATATGAAATTCAATTGTATTAATATTTTAGCATTTTTAATCCTGCTTCCGTATTCCTTACCTGCGCAATCAGTGGAAGATCAACCGTTTATTTTGGAAAAAAACAATGCAGAATACCTCTACCAATTTGCCTTCGAATGCATCGACCGGGAATACCCGAATAAGCTGGGACAAGTCCTTGGTGATGACAGTTACCTGGCGCCACCCAGGAAACTGCACCCGGCCTTTTACGGTTGCTACGACTGGCACTCATCTGTTCATGGACACTGGACACTCGTTACTTTGCTGAAAGCTTTTCCTGATTTCAAATTTTCAGATGATATATTGGATAAACTCTCCCATAACATCACCAAAGAAAACATCCAGCAGGAAATTGCCTTTTTTTACGATGAACACAACAAGGATTTTCAGCGGACCTACGGTTGGGCATGGCTTTTGAAGCTGGATGAAGCCTTGCGTGAATGGGATCATCCTTCAGCGGCTGCATTGCATCAAAACCTTTCGCCGCTCACTAAAATGCTGTCCCTCAAATTCATCGAATTCCTGGACAAACTCAATTACCCGATACGTGTCGGTGAACATACCAACACGGCTTTCGGGATGTCTTTTGCCATGGATTACGCGCTCAAATATGATCAGGCGCTTGCAGAGAAAATAAAGGAAAAAGCCATTCAATATTTCTACAACGACGAAAATTGTCCGGCAACCTGGGAGCCGGGTGGTTTTGATTTCTTGTCGCCCTGCCTGATCGAAGCATCTTTGATGATGAAAGTACTCGATAAAAAAGATTTTAAAAAATGGCTGAAAAAATTCATGCCCGAATTTGAGTCTCATCCTGAAAAGTATTTTAAACCTGCCGATGTTTCAGATCCTTCGGATGGAAAACTGGCACACCTGGACGGCCTGAATTTCAGCCGCGCCTGGTGCCTTTTTGAGATCGGACATACCCTTAACAATCAAAAAATGATCCGCCTGGCAAAGGAACATTTCAGTTTCAGTTACCAGAAACTGGATGCAAAGGAATACGCCGGTTCACACTGGCTTGCTTCTTTTGCCACTTATGCCATGCTGAAAGCCGGAGAGTAAGCGAAAATCCGTTTTGGATACCAAATTTATAACGGTTAGACGGAATTGATTATTTTTGTATGGTTATCCAAATTGTCTGTTTGATGCTCAAAAAGCGTTTTTGTAGCATCATTCAACTAAGGGTTATGCTTTTCAATAACTATTTCAGCTTAAAATCCGGTAATATGAGGTTTTCCAGTATTTTTCTGTTTATTATCCTGTTTTTCCAGCCAACGGTGAACCAATTTGCCCAACATAAGATCCAGCCCACAGAAATCTCCCCCAAAATGCAATGGTACGCTGATGCTAAACTCGGCATTTTCATCCATACCGGTATCTACTCGGTAAAAGGTGTGTCCGAATCCTGGCATTTTCATAACAAATACATCAGCCATGAAGATTATATGGCACAATTGAAGGGTTTTACGCTCCGTAATTATGATCCGGCAGTATGGGCGGAACTCATCCGGGAAACCGGCGCGGGTTATGCCGTCATCACCACCAAACATCACGACGGAGTAGCCATGTACAACACTTCCATGAATGAACTGAGCTGCGTCAAAGCAACGCCAGCCAAAAAGGATATGATCACCCCGTTTTTTGAAGAACTGAGGAAACGCGGCATCAAAACAGGCGCCTATTTCTCTCTGATCGACTGGACCCATGCGGATTATCCGGGATTTTTGCGCGACAGTTCGAGGTACAGCATCCAGGATCAGCCACAGCGCTGGGATCGCTTCAAAACTTTCATGAACGGTCAGATCGGTGAGATCCTGACCGGTTTAAACCCGGATCTGTGGTGGTTCGACGGGGATTGGGAACACAGCGCTGAAGAATGGGATGCTGTTGCCATACGTCAACGTATACTCCGGCACCATCCCGATGCCATCATCAATGGCAGACTCCAGGGATTTGGCGATTATGAGACACCCGAACAGAACATTCCGCTCACCAGGCCGGCATATCCGTGGTGGGAACTCTGCATGACCATCAATGACAACTGGGGCTACAGGCTGGAAGACCGCAACTGGAAAACGCCTTATGAGATCATCAGTATTTTTGCGGATGTGATTTCGAGAGGAGGCAATCTTTTGCTCGATTTTGGCCCTAAAGAAGACGGAACCATCCCTGACGAACAGGTTTTTGTACTGAAAGAGCTCGGGAAATGGAATAAGAAGCATCACAAAGCCATATTCAACACCGTAGCAGGTTTACCTCCCGGACATTTTTACGGTCCGAGTACCCTTTCAAAAGACAGTACCGAGCTCTTCCTTTTCCTTCCCGGAAATCCCGGAAAAGAGGTCGAGATCCGGGGATTGTTTGATCAGATAGAAAGCATTTCAGTGGTTGGACCGGAAAAATTCCTGAACTGGAAGATCGTAGGCAAGATCTCCTGGAGCCAGGTGCCGGGACTGGTATTTTTCCAGGTGCCGGAAGCGCTGCAGGATGAATATATGACGGTTGTCCGCATCAAACTTAAAGCGCCGGTGAAACTGTATCGCGGTGCCGGCGGGCTGGGATTGTGATACACAAAGTTAGCCGGTA
>ERZ761602.1507-NODE-1507-length-41727-cov-11.486490_pt1 | contig 41727 bp, 33 predicted proteins | sample MGYA00512165_ERZ761602 | MGnify/ENA primary metagenome ERZ761602 (study PRJEB28899, sample SAMN02445085) | bioreactor sludge metagenome | biome: EBPR sludge; isolation source: Thorneside wastewater treatment plant | place: Australia: Brisbane, Thorneside...
CCACTGCGCGGCCTTCATGGCGGCGACGCTGTCGTCGGACATGGACAACACCGACGCGGTGAAGATTGCCCATGACGACGCGCTCTACAACGGCCTGCAGATTCTTGGCCCGGACATCAATGCCTCGCAGTATCGTTTCACACCGGTCGATCGGCAGCGCATTCGCTACGGACTCGGCGCGATCAAGGGAACCGGCGAACAGGCGGTGAATACGATTCTCGACGCGCGTACAGCAGCGGGCCCGTTCAAGGACCTCTTCGATTTCTGTCGGCGCTCGGACAAGCGCATGGTCAACCGGCGAACCATCGAGGCGCTGATTCGTGCCGGTGCTTTCGACTCGCTCGACGAGCACCGTGCGCGTCTGCTGGCCTCGGTCGGCATCGCCATCGAAGCCGCCGAGCAGGCCGAGCGCAACGCCATGCAGGTCAGCCTGTTCGATCTCCTCGAAGCCGAAGGAGATGAGGACGGTAGAGTGCACGGGCCGCGCTATGTCGAAGTGCCGCGCTGGAGCGAAAGGCAGCGGCTCAACGAGGAGAAGATCGCCCTCGGCTTCTATTTCTCCGGTCATCCTTTCCACGAGCTGCAGGCCGAGGTGTCGCGTTTTGCGCGCAAGCCGCTGGCTGCGCTGGAGGCGCGCAAGGAGCCGCAGTTTCTCGCCGGCCTGGTGGTCGGCGTGCGCAGCAAATTCACGGCGCGCGGCAAGATGGCCTTCATCCAGCTCGACGACGGCAGCACCTCGCTCGAAGTGTCGGTGTTCAGCGAGTTGCTCGATGCCGAACGCGCCAAGATCAGGGAGGACGAGGTCCTGATCGTCGAAGGCAAGGTGCAGCGTGACGATTTTGCCGGCGAAGGTCGCCTGAAAGTCGTCGCCGAACGCCTGTTGACGCTGGCTGAAGCGCGCGGCCGTTTTGCCCGCCATTTGCGCCTGTCGCTCAACGGCCAGGCCAGTGGCGGCAACGCGAGTGCCGCGGCGCAACGCCTGCGCAGCCTGTTGGCGCCGTATACGCCGGGCAATTGTCCGGTGAGGTTGGCCTACCACAACGGCGAGGCGACTTGCGAGCTGGAATTTGGTGACGCCAATCGGGTGCGCCTCGAGGACGATCTGCTGGCCTCGCTGCGCGACTGGCTGAGCAGCGAAAACGTCAGCGTCGACTACCCTTGAGCGACGTCATGGCGCATCTTTTCAAAAGGAGTTTGTCGATGATCGGGAAACATCTGCGGCGCGTTCCTGGCTCACTACGTTCACTATTCGCGCCGCTATTCGTCGCGGCGCTCTTGCTCGGCTGTAGCGACAAACTCAACCTCGACAACTACAATCAGCTCAAGGTCGGCCAGTCCTATGACGAGGTCAAGCGGATTCTCGGCGATCCGACGCGCTGCGATGAAATGATGGCTGTGCGTAGCTGCGTCTGGGGAGGTGAGCAGCGCGGCATCAAGGTCGCCTTCATGGGCGGCCAGGTCGCTCTGCTTTCAGCCAACAACCTGAAGTGAATTGGGCCATGAAAACAGTCGTGATGATTGACCAGGCCTTGCTCGATAGCGTCAGTCTCCAGGCCAGGCACAGCCCGCGCCAGCGCAAGAACTGCAACTTTCACGCCGACGATGCGGCGCCCGCGCATCGTTTGCTCAATGCCATTGAGCCCGGCTCCTACCTGATGCCACATCGTCATCTCGACGCCAACAAGGACGAAACGATGATCGTCCTGCGCGGCCGGCTGGGCGTCGTCGTCTTCGACGAATCTGGCCAGGTGCAACAGAGTGCGGTGCTGACGCCAGGTGGTCCTGTGAGCGGCGTCGATATTCCGCACGGCGTCTATCACACGGTTCTGGCGCTCGATCCCGGTACGGTGATGCTCGAAGCCAAGGGAGGACCCTATCTGCCGCTCGACGAGGCAGAGCGAGCGCCGTGGGCTCCGGCGGAGGGCGCGCCGGAAGCAGCTGCCTACGCACGGTCGTTGAGTGAGCGTTTCCGGTAGCAGACAGGCCTGGCACCGCTCAGACCAGGGTCGACTGGCTCTGGCAGCTGTTTGCTCCTCGCCGGAATGAGGGTCGGCATGTTGAAACGGACCCCGTTGCGCTGGCTGCTGGCGGTGCTGCTGGTCTTGCTCCTGCTCTGGCTGATGCTGCCGCGGCTGCTGGGCATGGCTGCGGAGCGCTGGCTGAGCGTTCCCGGACTGGAAGCGCTGCAGGTCGATATCGATCGTCTTGGCGTCGACGATGCCCGCCTGCGCGAAGTGCGCGCCGTCTATCAGAGCGCTGGCGGTGATCGTTTGCGGATTGTCTTGCGCGGCATCGAAGTGGCCTACACGCCAACACGTGCGCATGTCGAGCATCTCAATATTGCCACTGCCGAGCTGGAGATCTTGCCCGGGCAGGCGACACGAGAGGCGTCGCCCTGGCCACGCATCGAGTGGCCGCTCCTGCCGTTGAGCGAACTGCAAATCGATGACCTGCGGCTTGCCGTGCTCCGCTCACAGCGTTCGCGACTCGAGGTACATGGCAGTTTCCTCTGGCGGCAAAGCGAGGGGCAGTTGCAGGCGGAATTCCGGCCCGGTGGCGACCTATTGCGGGTGACCGCGCGTGCCCCTTCGTTACAAGCGCCCAGAGCCTCCACTGAGCAGGCCGAATTCCGTGTCGAGTGGTTGGCTGCCGACGGGCCGGGGGCAGACCTGCGCTTGCGCGTTGGCCGCCAGCCCGAGCAGCAGCCAGCGAAGCTTGTCGCCCAGGCGCCACTTCCCTTGCTGGTCGAGCTGGCGCGTCGTGCCGGCGTCGCGATGCCCAGCGACACGGCGCGGGGCACGCTGAGCTTGCAGGCAGAAGTGCTCTTCGGCGAGGCGTCGGGGAGCATCCGTTCGCTCAGCGGCGAAGCGGAGTTAACAGGCGCCGAGATGCAGTTTGCCGACTCGGCGAGGCCGCTGGCCCTGGCCCTGGCTGGAAAAACGCACTTCGCCTGGCAAGCGTCGGCGGCCCAGCTCGGCTTGCAGCAGGGTCTGCAGTGGCAGGCGACGCTTGGCGGGAAGCTGCCGCTGCAGGCGAGCGGTCGGCTCGAGAAGGCATTTGTGCTACGCCTGAACGATGATGATGGCCTGGCGGCCAGCGACGGCGAATTTCCGTTTGTCCTGCAATCGCCGCAATTGGGACGTTGGCAGGGGGGCCTGCAACGCCTGCGGCTAAGCGGCGGCGCGAGTCTGGCCGACTGGCGCGTCGCCGATGCGCAATTGCGCATCAAGGGCTTGCTGAAGGAATGGCGAGGAGAGGCGATCCGGGCGCACGACCTGCGGGCGGCGGGCGATCTCGCGCTGCACTGGTCGCGGTCGAGCGGGGTGAGCGGCGAGCTGGCCTTGCAGCTCAATCTGGGGCGCTTGTCCTGGTCGGGCGATGCGCCGCTGAGCGTGCAGCCCTCGACATGGCAAGTGAGTGCCAAGGCGGCGGCAAAGGCCGACGGCGATTTCTGGGACAGTCTGCTGCTCAGTGGCGAAGCCGACAGTGCGCAACTGGAAGTTAAGCCGGCTTCTGGACAGGCGCTGACGCTCGGCCGCAGCCGCCTGCAGCTATTGCAGTTTCGCCCGCTCAGGCGAGAGAGTGGCGTGAGTGCTGAGAAAAGGGGGCATGGCGAAGGCGATCAGGGTCTTGAAGCTGCGGAGGGTGAACTGCGGCTTGCCGTTGACAGGGTGCGTTTTGCCAACTGGCCGGCGCCGGATCTGCGCGCGCATCTGCGCCTCAAGGGCGGCGCCTTGCGCGGCGATGGCAGGCTGCTCCTGCAAGGGACGGACGTCCTGCGCTTCGCCGGTTCGCACCGGCTCGCGCGGGGCTGCGGCGAAGCGACGCTGAACGCGCAGCAGGGACTGCCGAAGCTGGGGAAATTGCTGCAGCCGCGTCCCACTGCCTTGCAGGCACTTGATCTTCGGGCCGGCGCGCTGGATGCGGCATTCACTGTCAACTGGTGCGGGCCGTCGCGGGCGCGGCCGCAGCCACGCCTCAATGCCAAGGGAAGCTTGCAGCTGCGCGCCGCCGACCTGGGCTGGGAACAGGCGCGTGCGCGCGCCGTGCAGGCCCGCCTGCAGCTCGATGGCCTACATCCCTTGCGCGGCCGTATCGCGTTTGCCGCACGGGACGGGGAACTGGCTACCGGTACGCCGATCGCCGACCTGAATGTCGATCTGGAGTTGGCAGCGAAGGCTCTGAGCGTGCATGCGCTGGCTGTCAAGCTGCTCGGCGGCAGTGTCCATAGCGAGCCGTTCAGCCTGTCCTGGCCGCCATCGGGAGATACTCTGCCCTTGCACATTCGCCGCCTCGATCTGGCCCAGTTGCTCGCCCTGTTCCAGGTTCCCGGCCTGTCGGGAAGCGGTCGGCTGGATGGCTTGCTGCCGGTCCGCTATGCCGATGGCGGCATCGAGATCGACGATGGCCGACTGAGCAGCCCTGGCGTCGGCAGCGTCAAGTACGCACCGACCTTGTCGATGCCGGCAAACCCCGGCTTGCAGGTCTTGCGCAACTTCCACTTCGCGAAGCTTGCCCTGCACCTGTGGTATGCCGCCGATGGTGCCTACCGTACGCAGGTGAACCTCGATGGCAACAACCCCGATTTCTACGACGGCTATCCGGTGCGCCTGGGGCTCGACATCAACGGGAAATTGCCGGGTCTGTTCCGCTCGGCGCTTCTTTCCGGCGATTTCAGTCGTCACGTCCTGGAACAGCTGCAATCGGGCAAGCTCGAATAGTTTTGTTAAGCTAGGCAGTATTCAATTTGCGGAGCACCCCATGTTCAGGCCCCCTCCCTTGCTGTCCCTTGCGGCGCTGGTCGTGCTGCTCGGCGCATGTTCGCCGACCGTGCGTGTCGAGGCGCCGGAGAAACCCATCGAAATCAACATGACCGTGAACATCAAGCACGAGATTCTGGTCAAGGTCGAGAAGGATGTTCAACAATTGTTTGACGAGAACAAAGGCCTGTTCTGAACCGGGCCGATGTTGACCAAGGAAACGCCATGAAAACATTGATCAAAGCCTGTTTGCTCAGTCTGTTGCTGATGATGCCCGTTGCCTTTGCCGCCGATCTCTCCGCGGCAAAGCAACAGGGCTGGATCGGCGAGCAGAACAACGGCTATCTCGGTCTGGTCAGGGGCGACGCCCCGGCCGACGTCAAAGCGCTGCTGGCCAAGGTCAACGCGCAGCGAAAAGCCGAGTTCACGCAAATTGCCAGGAAGAACGGCATCGCCGAGGCGGAAGCGGCCAGGATCTTCGCTCGCGAAGCAGAGACGCGGACTGTGCCGGGTAACTACATCCAGAGTTCGGCCGGCGCCTGGGTGAAGAAGTAGGTCGCTGGTCAAGACAGCCGTCGTTAACGCGAGGGGCGCGGCCAGCTGGCAAGCCTGCGGACTTTCCGGGATCATCCCTCCTTGGGCTTGCTGGCCAGCCGATCCGGTACGCTCAGGTTCCAGTGGATGGCCGCCGCGCGCAGCACGAAGATGAGCACGATTGCCGTCGCCGCGCCGAGCGATCGATACGCGGGGGCAAAAGCCAGTAGCAGCACGTACAGTGCGCAGCCGAAAGTTATCGGGATTGCGTAGATCTCGCGCCGCATCAGGAGGGTTTGTCGGCCGGCCAGTACGTCGCGAATCAGGCCGCCGCCAATGGCGGTTATGATGCCCAGAATGATCGGCGCCAGCGGCCGGCCGAAGTCCAGCGCCCACACCTTGTCGGTCGCCGCGATGGCAAACAGCGAAGCGCCCAGGCCGTCGATGTAGAGCATCAGGCTGTAGATTTCCCGGCGTGTGAAGAGCGAGTTGGCGGCGAACGCAGCCAGGCTGGCAGCGAGTGCGACCCAGATGTAAGCCAGATCGGCGGCCCAGAAGACCGGCACGTCGAGGATGATGTCCCTGATCGTGCCGCCGCCGATGGCGGTGATGATTCCCAGGACGGTGGCCCCGAAGAAATCGATGCCGCGCGGCGCGACGGCAAGCACCGCCGTGACCGCGAAAGCGGCCGTGCCCGCCATCCCTACCCAGTAAGTGAGCGCATTCAATACGAGCCTTGTGGAAAACTGACCCTGCAGGGCTGATTTTCTTACCGCTGGGGGCGAAAGCGAAGTACGCAGGCGGCCAAAATCGGCTGCATGGGTTGGTCAAGACCAACATCATAACACCCACGAAATTGATAGTACTCAACGCGGGCTGATCACGCAACGCTGGAAGGTGATTCAGTAGAAACTGCTGCCCGTCATGACTTGGGGTGTCTCCATGTGTAATGACCGTTAGGTACGGCCAGCTTCCGCTGATTGAGCACCCGCCACGGCGTGGCGAGGAGGTCGAATGCTCGCCAGCCTATGCCATTCGTTATAGGGAGCGTACCGTCGCCGAGTGCAGCAATACGCGGCTCAAGGACGAATTCGGCGGCAACTCCAGCGAGGTTTGCAAGCGGCTCACTGGTTTGATTTTTGTCTTGACGCAGGGGATCGCCTTGGATCACCATACCTTCCATATGAGATAAGGAGGCGTCGATCCCGCTGTCCGAAGTGCTCCGCCGCTCCCGCCGAAGCGGGAGGGAGGGTTCCACAGCCCGAAGGATCTCGCCATCCGAATCCAATCGCTGCCGGGGGTATCGCAGACGTGTTGCGTACAGGATCTGGTCGTGCCGGAACGTTCGATGCGAGCACTCGTCGGCGGAGTTCGTCGCCACTGCTATTTCTCCACGCGAGAAGCACCGCCGACGGTTCGTTGCTAGCACCAGGGCGCGACGCCACGTGGCGAGATCGATCCGATGTCCTGGCGAGTCGTTAGCGCCGACCGTTTTCTCGACTCCGCCGCTCTGTGGGACGAATTGAACGCAGCGGCGGGTGGTCCGCCGTTTCTGCGCGCTGCTTTCATCTCGCGCGCACTCGACTTGTTCGGTACCGGCGAAGAAGTCGTGGCAATCCACAGCGACGATGTCGGCGTGGATGCGATCACGATTCTGCAGAAGGGCCACAGTGGGACGTGGCATACCTTCCAGCCGTCCCAGTTGCCGCTTGGTGCGTGGCTTATGGCGCCGGGGCGTACCCATGCCGCTCTGGCCGCGGAATTGTTTGAATACCTGCCCGGATTTCCTCTGCTGATCGGAATCACGCAGCAGGATCCGCACATGAGTGCAAGGCCGGCGGAAGGCGGGCTGGTCGAAACACTGAGCCACCAGACGATCGGCTGGATCCCGATCGATGGCGACTTCGAGACCTACTGGAATCAGCGTGGACGACACCTGCGCCAGAATCTGCGCACCCAGTACTCCCGGCTCGAGAAGGCCGGCATCAGCCGCAAACTGCATGTGCTCAGCCACGCCAAGGAGATGGGCCCGGCGATCGCGCGCTATGCCCGGCTGGAAAGTGCGGGCTGGAAAGGCGCGGAAGGCACCGCCCTCGGCCTTGACGAAGTCCAGGCACGCTTTTATTGCGCGGTCCTCGAGGACTACTGCGCCATGCAATCGGGAACGGTCTTCGAACTTCGCTTCGGCGAGCGGACCGTGGCGATGGATCTCTGCATCGAGTCGGACGGTGTGATAGTTCTCCTCAAGACCACCTATGACGAAACCGTCATGGGATACTCGCCTTCCTCGATCCTGAAGGCCCTCGCATACGAGCGGCTCTTCGCCCGAGCCGACGTGCACCGTTGCGAATTCTTCGGTCCCTTCATGTGGTGGACGTCCCGGTGGACGCAGTGCGCGCGCGTGCTCTACCACGTCAACGTCTTCCGCTGGTCTAGGCTGCGCGCCCTGCGCCAACGCGTGCGCTCTGCGAGCTACGGTCCCCCTGCGCACTCGGGTCTGGCAACGGCCAGTGCGAGCCCCGAGAGCCCGATCCATTGTACATCCCGTTCAGGGGGCCTCGGCGCGTCTGGCGGTTTGCCGTTCCTATGACGCGGCGTGTGCTGATGATCGCGTATCACTTCCCGCCATTGACCGGGGGCAGCGGCCTGCAGCGCACGCTCCGATTCGCCCAGCATTTGCCGGCGGAGGGCTGGGAACCGATCGTGATAGCACCACAGACGCGCGCCTATCCGCAGGTCGCGTCCGATCTGCTGAGCGAGATCTCGTCCGAGGTGCGCATCGAACGCGCCTTCGCGCTAGATGCGGCGCGACATCTCGCGATCTTCGGGCGCTATCCGCGCGCGCTCGCGCTACCGGACCGCTGGGTGAGTTGGTGGCTTGGCGCCGTGCCGCTCGGACTGAAACTGATTCGCCGGCATCGGCCGCAGGCGATCTGGTCCACCTGCCCCATTGCCACCGCGCACCTCATTGGCGCGACGCTGCAGCGCCTAAGCGGACTGCCCTGGGTCGCGGACATGCGCGACCCGCTCGTGCAGGACACGCATCCTTCCGATTGGCGGGTCAGGCGTGCCTACGCAGCGCTGGAGCGACGAATGGTGGACCGGGCGTCCCGCGTCGTCTTCGTAACGCCCGGTCTCGCACGCCACTACCAGGTGCAGTACCCCAGCCTCGACGCCGCTCGGGTGCGCGTCATCGAGAATGGGTTCGACGAAGACTCGTTCGCGCGGCTCGAGGCTGCGAAGCGCATGCCTGTTCCGGTGGAGGATGCTTTCGTGCTGGTGCACAGCGGTCTCGTCTATCCCACTGCACGTGATCCCCGCGCCTTGTTCCTGGCGCTGCGCAGGATCGCCGATAGCGGCATCCTGGACTCGCTCCATTTCAACGTAGTGTTTCGCGCTTCCGGGCGCGACACGGAAATTGCTGCGCTTGCCGATGAACTGGGCGTGTCGCGCTGGATCTCGCTCGCCCCCGCCGTCGGATATGTTGAGGCGCTTTCCGAGATGTGCGGTGTGCACGGCCTTCTGTTGATGCAGTCGGCAATGTGCAATGACCAGATACCGGCCAAGACTTACGAGTATCTGCGCGCGGGGCGACCGATCCTCGCCCTTACCGACGAACGCGGCGACACAGGGCGTCTGCTCCGTAGCTTCGGGATCGACAGCATCGCCCCGCTGGATGACGCGCGCGCCATCGCCGTCGTGCTGACCCGCTTCATCGAGCGGGTTCGGAGCGGGGAGGCGCCGATCGCGCCGTGCGAACACCTGATGAAGTATTCGCGGCAGCGCCTCACACGCTCCCTCGCGCAGGTCCTAGACGATGTGGCCGCTCAGGATGCCGCCTGAGCAAACCTCGCCGCCGGGCTCCTCGTCGCCAACTCGTCGTAGGGTAGCGCCGTGAAGCCGGTCGACAAGCTGGGCGCTGCTCTTCTCGCGATGGAAAGCGCGTTGATCGATCTTCGCTACGGCGCGTGGATCGGCGGCACGCCTCGGCCCAAGCCCGACAGCCACGTCGCGGTCGGCGCTTATAGTTTCACGAACACGTCCTATCGTGTGCTCGAGGCGATCTTCCGGGGCCGGCTGCACGCCGACGATGTGCTGGTCGACGTAGGAAGCGGTCGCGGCCGTGTCCTTAACCACTGGCTTCACACGGGGCATCGCGGCCCCATCCACGGACTCGAACTCGACACCAGGTATGCTGGCCAATGCGCACGGCGCCTGCGTCGTTTCAGTAACGTGCAAGTGCGGACGGGCGATGCGATCGCGAACCTTCCGCCGGAGACCACGCTGTGCTTCCTGTTCAATCCGTTTGACCGGGCGAACATGCTCCGCTTCCGGGAAGCCGTGCTCGGTACCATTTCCGACCTGTACCGCTTGCGCGTCGTCTACTATGCGCCGACATGCCTCGACGTTTGGAGCGACGACCTGCGGTGGGACGTCGCCATCCACCGCCTCGACCTGTGGTCAGTCCGGCATCAGCCCGAACGCTACCGGACCTACGCCGTGATCACCTGCCGCAATCCGACTGCGCCCGATCGTCGCGAGTGCGCGCCAGATGGCGGCGGCATCACTTCCGGCTGACTTCCAGACCTTCCCAGTCGAGCACCAGGTTGATGCTCGCCCCGCAGTTCGCCGGATTGCGTACGAATTCGAGGTAGTCCCTCATCGCAGTAGCGGAGTTCACGCTGTTGTGCGCGAGCATGAGCGCTCCCGCCGGCAGCTTGTCCCATGCCGTATCGAGGATCTCGCGATAGATGCTCTTGCCGCGCCCCCGGTCACCATCCGCATCGAGATACAGTAGGTCGATGCGGTCCGACCATGTCGCGCAGAATTCCACCGCGTCGTCTGCGACGATCCGCGCGACCTGTGTTCGGTCTATCCTGCGCACGTTGCGTTCGGCACGCTGCGCCTCTTCGGGATCGATCTCTATGCCGATCAGCGCTCGGGCGGCGTATCCCGCCCCCGGGCCCACGGCAGCACCGGCATTGCTGATAAAGGTGTTGCCGCAGAATACCCCTGCCGCAATCATCACGGCCGGTCGATGGATTGCGTTGATCGCGTAGATCAGGCGTTGGACCCTGGGGCTGATGGCCGTCCATGGAATGTCAAACTCGCGTTTCACGGCCTCGCGCATGGCCGCGTAGCCGGCATGATCGTAGCGGGTATCGCCGATGATTCCCGCTTGCTGCAGTGCATGCAATGCGGAATCGACCATGCGGATTTCCCGTTCCGGGTGTTCGATCGCTTCGAAGGGACGCTTTACGTCCATGCGATAGATGTCCCAGTCCGGCGCCTGGAACTCGCGGCCGACCATGGACCCGTAGCTGCCGCGGACCGCTCTTCTGGCCAGATAGCGGGCATAACTCAAGACGTCCATCGGGTCCCTCCATCGGACTGCACGGGAAAGCCGGGTAGCGCTTCGGGAAAGCAGCCGCGAAACTCCGCAACGAAGGTTTCGACTCTCTGTCGCGCCGGCACGATCGCCGTAACGCCGCGAACAGAATGCCCGCAGTACATTGCCATCTCATCGATCCTTCCCTCTGTATGTTCGCTCGGGATCGCCGCGCTGTAGCGCGGCACCGGGTGACGGACACCAGCCACGTTCGTGAAACCGATGAAGGTCGTCGGAAATGCGCCGGGCGCTGCTGCCGTCAGCCGGTTTCGCAGCACGCGGTGGCGACGACCCGGCCAGCCGACTTCGAACACCGACGTGATCTCGGTGTCCTCGGGTCCTGAGTCCAGCAGCCTTTGCTTGTAGTCGGCGTGAGCGAGACTTTCGTGGGTGGCCACGAACAGCGTCCCGCAGACGCAGCCAGCCACGCCTTCGTTGTAGAGTGTACGGAAAGCGTGCCCGCCCCCGATCCCGCCTGCCGCGAGCAGGTCAACACCGCCACTTGCGGCGAGCGCCTCGGCAACGAGTCTTTCCAACGGCTGCCGGCCCAGCAGGTGGCCACCTGCCTCGGTACCCTGCAGGATGACACCTGCTGGCTCATGCTTCCGTGCAGTGCGTAGTTCTGCGACGCTGCCGACCATGATCAGCAATTCGCACCCTGACCGGGCAATGGCCGTTGTCGCGGCCGTGGTGGGCAATCCGTAGAAGACGAAGAACACCGGTCGCGTGACCGCGTCCAGAACTGCTCGCACTTGCTCCAGAAGCGCACCCGGGTCCATGAGCTCGGGGATCAGGTTAACCCCGAATGGCCGTGAGGTGCGCGCGAGCATTTGCCGCACACACGCAGCGATCGTGTCGGGCCGCGAGCGGTAGAGAGCGAGCACGCCCCCTGCACCGGCCTCGGCGACCGCGGCGGCAAGCGCAACCCCTGCGACGCCGCCCATCCCCGCCTGGACGAGAGGAAAGTCGATGCCGAGGCGTCGCGCGAGTTCGTTCATGGGCCGGTGTACACGAGCCCGAACATCGCGCCCGCATCGCCGAACTCCAGATTGAGTAACCAGTCACCGTCGGATTCGGGCACCGACTGATCGCCGAATGACGCCATGTAGAAAGGCGTCTCTACCGGATCGGGCCGGAAGCCGGCGCGCTCGAATGCCTTCCGCATCCTGGCGTGTATCGCCGACAAGAGCACTTTTCGATAGCGATGCTCGCCCTGATTGACCTCCGCTATGGCGAGCAGTACGCCGCCGGCGAGATCGTCCGGATCGTCGCCGTCGCAGTACGACACGACCACGCAGTGCGGCCACTCGGCGAGCACGACGGCGCCGCATCGGGAACCGGCCACCCACACGCTGAACAGGCGATAGCGGACGTAGTCCAGAGCCGTGTCGAACCGCCAGTTTAGATAGTCCGCCCCTTCCGAGAGCTTGAGGCCGAATCCGCCATCCCAGCGCGGCAGATTTTCCGGGATGCGATCTTCGTTGCGCACCGTGATCGCACCGCGGGCACCGCGTGAGACGAGCGAACCGAAAGCGCCGGCATCGACGCGCGTGGCGCGCGAAATGACCGGCTTCGCGAGGCGTTTCCAGAGCGGATCGTGAGCGAAGACCGGGTAGTCCCAGTTCAGCCATAGGGTGCGCAGACCCGGAATCTGCACCCACCGTTTCTGCCGCGCGATGAGCTGTCGCATCTGAAGATTGCCGGGAAACAGGATGCCGATCTCGCAGGTCTTCATCCAGCGATGCAGGAGAAACGTCACGGCACCTGGTTCGAAGGAGTACGTGTTCGAAAGGATCGCAACAGCGAGACTTCGGGACCCCGACTGCATGCGAACGTACTCCGAGCCCAGGGTGGCGACCACTGCTCCTTCGGTCGAGAGCAGCAGCTGCAGTCGTGAGTGGGGGTCGCGGAGAAACATGTGGCGAACGTACTGGGGCCGGGAAAGCAAGGGTACATCGAAGTCGGCCTTGGCGATGGCTGCGTCGAGGCGGTCGGAGAATGCCTGCGTGTACTCGACGACCTTCATTCGCGCGTCTCCGGGCAGGCGCGTCCGCAGCCGATCCATCTTGTGCTCATTCCGGTACCGCTTCCGGTGCCCGAAACACGCCCACCTTGTGAAAGAACGTTTCGACTGGATGCCACCACCGCGTCTCCAGTGCGCGCCAACGTGGCGATGCCTGTATCTCCTTCATGACGCGCAGGGGGTCAGCAATGCCGGCTTCGCGATAGACGCGCGGGTTGGCGAGCAGGGAAAACGCATAGCGCGCATAGCCGGACACGAGTCGTTCGACCGTATCCAGCTCGTCGAACTGCAGGGCATCCCGCATCTCCAGCGCGAGCGAACTGATGATCGCGCGGTCGAATGCCATGTGCCGCGCTTCGTCGACATGATGCGCGCGATGCACGGCGCGCACGGTCGGATCCAGTGTCTCGTCCTGCATGCACGCCCGGTTCACTAGGTCGAGCAGGGTTTCGAGGACATAGACGCGGGCGAAGAACAGCAGATCCGTCCCGGCCCGCGAGAGCGACGGGGTTTCGAATCGCGATACGACCTCCGGCATGACGCGTCCATAGTAGCGGTTGCAGAACTCCGCGAGCATGTAGGTGTGCGAATTCTCCTCGTGGATGAAGTGCTGCAGATAGCGGCTAACCGCCGGGCTTCCGCTGCCGAAACGCCCGCGATAGAGGCGCGTCACCAGTTCGGCGACTAGCGACTGCTCGCCATGGATGTTGAGCGAGAAAAAGCTGACCGTTTCCAGCAGCCCGAATCGCCACCTGGCCTCGGCGTTCAACGCCAGGAACGCGGGATGGTCGGACAGACTTGATACCTCGGCCGACATGAGCGGCCGGTCCGGTTCGAGCCTCTCCGGAAATGCGAGGCGCGAGAACGGCACCCAGTCGACACGTTCCGAGGCCCGGACGAGCTTTTCTGCGAAGCCGTCCAGTTCGTGATCGGGAATGCTGACGCGCGTCGGAGTCGTCATGGCGGTTCGTAGTCTGGCCGCTCGAACTCAGGCGCTTCCCTGGCTGGCTTCGAACTGCTTCGCAGCATGAGCGCGCCCCGCCTGGATGGCCTTGAGACCCCGGCTGAGGTCGCCCTCGTATCGCGTCTGCAAGGCATGCACCCAGCGCTCGAGTCCGAAAGCGACGCAGCCGGTGTACGCATACTGGCTGTCGTCAGTGCGGATGTTCCAGCGTTCCGCGAAGAAGTTGCGGTGCGAGTTTACCGACGACACCGCGACCCGCCCGTCGAACACGAACTCTTCCTTCACCGGAAAGAGTTGCTGCATGCGCGTGCGTGCGCCGTCGGCCTGGAAAAACGGATCGCTTGCCACCTGGATCGACAATGGAAGGTCTGCGCCCTGTGCAAAGTGCCGGACCCACGCTTTGTGCCGAGCGAGAAACGCGCTGAGCGCGTCGCGGGTACCCAGCGCCACGATCTCCCGCATCCTGAACGCCCGCAGCCGCGCGAGCCCTTCGTAGTGCGTCTCGTTGCGAAAGCAGTTCTGAGCGGTCGTCACGCATGTGGTCGCCGCGAGCGTCTTGTCGCGGAAGTGCGCATAGATCGGATAGCATGCGGCGGACGGCAGCATGAATTCGGCATCGGCGGTTGCGGAACTGGGCAGTACCTCGTTTCCGAGCCGGCCGCGTTGCGCAAGTTCGCCGGCAACCGTCGCCGTCAGCGATGCAACGGCAAAGCCGAGGTGAGGAAAATTCCTGAAGTAGTCCATGCGATCGAGGATGGACACGCTGATTACCGGCGGAAAGGCCATTTCAATGGCCTGATTGTTCCGGGCCCAGTGCAGCACCGCCTCGTCGAGCTCCCTGAGCACGCGAACCTGGATCTCTCCGAAGGTGGCGAGCCCGCCAGTCACTTCACAGGAATCACCGCACACGCCGCGTCATCCCTCGAGAAAATGAGCCTGGATCGTGCGCAGGCTTCGGAATGTTTGGAGGTCGACGGTTTCGAGGTCGATGAGCCTCCCCGACACCTCCTCAAGAACGAACAGGAACTCCGCGAAATCGAGCGAATCGATGAGGCGCGTCTCGATAAGTTCGGTGTCGAGGTCGAAATCGGGAGTGAGCTTGTCGGGGTGTCGCGTCGCGATCCAGTCGCGCAGCGCGGACAGCGGTTCGATCATCCCGGCCGCCTGGATCGGGGCCCCGACGGATGCCGTATCACGGCCGGGATGCCGGCGCGGCGACCGACGGCGAACCTGCGCTGACCGATTGTCAATAGTGGCATCAGAACGCATCCTTGCATTTCGCTGATCGTGCGACCCGTCGATTCAATCTATTACGAGCCGGACGGTTTAGATCGAGGAAATCTGGCGACGACAACACTGTATCAACTTCCAACGAGGGGCGTCAATCTCAGCCTTGTCCAGGCAGCCCTGAAGCATAACTCCCGGGATTCCCACGGCCTGTGATCGCGGCACGAAGCGCAATGCCCAGGGCGACAAGCTCCGCCAAAACGGCTATAACGGTCATGGCTTTCATCATCTGGGTCGTCTCGACATGTCATGACCGTTAGAAGGACCTTTCGACAATGCAAATGACCGCAACCGCAAGCAGCAGGCGCCGCTGGCCCTCCTATGTCATGCTGGCACTGGTGGCGCTGCTTCTGGCCCTGCTCAGCGCTGCCGGCTGGTTCCTGCTCGACGACAATCGCGTCCGCGTGGCGCTCGAGAAGGGCGTCACTGCCCTGAGCGATCGCCCCTTCCACGTCGACGGAGATTTCGCGATCAGCCTCGGTCGTATCACGACTGTCCGCGGGTCCGACATCCGCTGGCTGAATCCGGCCTGGAGCAAGCAGCCGGAGATGCTCGCGGCCAGGAATCTGGCACTTTCCGTCGACCTCTGGAGCCTTGTTCGCGGCCCGATCGTGATCAGCAACGCGCAGGCGGATGACGCCACCTTGTTCTTGGAGTGGAGCAAGGAAGGGCAGTTTAACTGGGCAATGGGGAAGAGCAGCTCCGACGAGCGCTCGGGTCCGCTGCGCCTGGTTCTCGGTGAAACCGAGCTGCGCAATGTCCAGATCCGCGCCCGTCACCCCGGGATGACGGACGAGCTGGTGGTCGACCTCGTCCAGGCAAGGCAGCACCAGGATGCGGAAGACATGCTGCTGATCAGCGCCGACGCCGTGATCGATAAGCGCCCGATCAAGGCACAGGGTCGCGTCGGTCCTTTCCGGGAGCTCATCGCCGGGGGGGCGATAGACTATCACTTCGATCTTCAAGCGCCGAACATCAGCCTGAAAGCAGGCGGTCACTTCGATCGCCGGAATGCTCCGGGAGCACCGCGCATGGATGTCGATCTCTCTGCGGCCGACGCAGCGGACGTCTTGCGTGCACTGGCGCTTCCCGAACTGACCACCGGCAGCATCGCCTTGCACGCCGGGCTGACGCCAGTCGGAGAGCATCTGGACGCTACGCTGAAGGGCGATTTCGGCGCCTTCAGGGTGGACGGCAGTTTGACCACCAAGAGCCTTTCGTCGCTTGACGATTTCTCCCTGCAGTTGCTCTCGGACGGCCCCGGTGTGGCTGCCTTCGCCAAGCTCCTGGGCGTCGACGGTCTGCCGGACGAACCGTACTCCTTGCAGGTCGATGCCAGTCGAAGTGGCAAGGAGCTGCAGGTCAGGCAGTTCTCGTACCGCAGCGACGGTCTGCGGATCGAGGCATCAGGGGCGGCGCACAGTTTGCCGGAGCTCGTGGACCTCGATCTCGATATCGACGCCAAGGTGGCCACGCTGCAGAGATTCGGCAAGCTGTTCTCGCTGCCGTCCTTGCCGAAACTGCCATTGGGTATCAAAGCCCGCATGAAACGCAAGGGTGCTGGCGACAGCGACGTGTTGCAGGCTGACTTCACCCTTGGCAATGTCGCCGGCGAGGTATCCGGCAAGCTGAGCGAGAAGAAGGATCTGGCCGGTTCCACTTTCAGCTATCGTGCCAGCTCTCCGGATCTGCGTGAACTGGCGCGCGCACGCGGTATCCGAGTGTCAGATCAAGGCCCGTTTCCCGGAAGAGTGGAAGGCGAGTTGGTTCTGCTTTCTGAGCGTCTGCGTATGGCCAGGCTTGCTGCGAATATCGCCGACAATCATTTGTCCGCCAGCGGCGAGGTCGACTTTCGACCGACCGACACGCGCCTTCAACTGCAGCCTCAACTCAGCGGAACGGATCTGTACAGCTTGGCGCGCTTGTTTCTGGACGAGGAAAAAGCCGCCTATTTCCCCGTTGGACCCTATCAGCTGGGCGGCAAGCTGAGGCTTCAAGGCTCTCGGCTACAGTTCACCAGCAAGGACGCGCAAGCGGGAAACAGCGTCTTTGCCTTCGATGGTTCGCTTGATTTTGGGAAAAGAACACCAAGTGTGGACGCCAGGGTCAGCGCTCAGGGTGGCAACCTCGCCGCGCTGCTTACACCGCAGATTCTGCGTGGCGTCCCGGCGGCGCCGTTTTCGCTGAGCACCCGCCTGAAAATGTCCGAGCAGGGAATGGTTCTGAACGATCTGGAGTTCTCTCTCGCAGATAGCAGCTTGAGCGGGCGGCTGTTTACGGGCTGGCCTAGCGCGCCGGAACGGATCGGCTTTGATGTGATCGCCACGGGCAGCAATCTGCGCGCCTCCCTGCCGGAGATTCCTGGCTACCTTCCGCCGCCCGTCGCTTTTCGCGTCGAAGCCGAGGGCAAGGCTGATCCCGACAGCATTGATATCGAACGACTCGATGGCACGTTCGCGGATGCCAGCATCACGCTCGCTGGCAAGCTGGCGCTCAAGCCGGCCTTCTCGGCGGATGCCGTCCGCTTGTCAGCGAAGGGACCAAGGCTGTCGGAGCTCGGTAGCCTGCACGCGTGGCCACTTGTTGATCTGCCATTCTCGATAAGTGGCACGATGACCGGCAGCACGAATAGCGTGCGCATGGACGATTTCCAGGCCACCCTTGGCAAAAGCGACCTCAAGGGAAGCATGCGTATCACTACGGTGAACAGGCCACGCATCGATCTTGACGTGCGCTCCGATTATTTGGCCCTCCAGCTCGTCCCGGAGTCTCCGCAAGCGTCGGCGACGACAGCTGGCGATGAGGCGACCGGAGGCAGGAGCGCGCAGTCGGACAACAAGAGTGGCAAGCTGTTTTCGGACAAGCCGCTGCCTTTTCACGTGCTGCGTACCTTCGACGGCAAACTGCTGGCATCCCTTGCCAAGGTGGAAGGACGACACCAGCAGCTAATTGATGTTCACGCCGCCGCTACTCTGCAAGACGGCTTGCTGGTGGTCAAGCAACTACAGGGCCAGGGGCGACAGGGCAAAGTGACTGCCAACTTCACGCTCGATGTCAGGGCTAAGCAGCCGGTCGTCAAGGGGCAGCTCAAGGCGAGTGACGTGATCTTCTTTGTTCGCGGGATGGCCAAAGAGGACGAAGCCAAGCTTCCCCACCACACTTTAGAAAGCGAGTTTTCGGCGAACGGGAACAGCACCAGTGCCCTGGCCGCCGGCCTCGACGGCCATTTCTGGCTGCGTAGCTCGCCCGGGCAATTCCGCTCCCTGGATCTGGATGTGCTGTTCGGCGACTTCGCCTTCCAGTTGTTCAGTACGCTCAATCCCTTTGCCAAGAAGAACACCTACTCGATCCTGAACTGCGGCGGTGTCTATCTCAAGGCCAGCAAGGGGCGCGTCGAGACCGCGCCAGCGGTGGTGTTGCAGACGGACCGGCTTTCAGTGGTGTCGCGAGGTAATATCGATCTGCGCTCGGAGAAGCTCGACTTCGGCTTCAATATCGTCCCACTGCAAGGGGTCGGGTTCAGCGCCGGCGACCTGATCAAGCCTTTCATCAAGCTCGGTGGCACTTTGGCAGCCCCGGCGCTGGATCTCAATGTCGCCAACGCCGCGGTTGAAGGAGGCGTTGCGGTCGCCACTTTCGGGGCGTCGCTTCTCGCCGGCAGTCTCTGGGATCGCTGGATCAGTTCGCCTGGGGCCTGCGAGAAGATCGCAGACGAGGCACGCAAGCTCCGCCTTTCGCAAAGCCCGTAGGATGCGCTCGGGTGGTTAGCGAAGAGAAGGATGGTATGTTCTGTCACCGCCCTGCTCAAGTCAGCGCACAGTGAGGGGTGGGCGGGTCGGCGTCTTCGAGGTCGCGAACTTGGCGGCCGCGAACCAACAGCAACTGGCATGTACCAATGGCCTGCGTACCTGTCCTCAAGAGGTTGTTGCAGATGAAAATCACGAGATCCTGGCCCTTACGTCTGGCCTTGGCTTTGCTGCTGCTGCTCGTCATTCCGGTCGGCGTGGCGCTGAGCAGGCATTTGGGTGACGACACCCGGCCAGGTGACTGGCGTAGCGCCAGACACGATAGCAGCGGGCAGGCTCCCGACCCAAGAAGCACGCCGGAGGCGCTGATCCAGGTCTATGCGGCGCGCGCCTTCGGTTGGCGGGGCGTTTTCGGAGTGCACACCTGGATCGCCACCAAGGGAAGCGATGCCGACCGCTACACCCGTCTGGAAGTGGTCGGCTGGGGCGTGCGCCGGGGTATGGATGCGGTGCGGATACACGACGGCGAAGCTGACGGCTATTGGTACGGCAGCGAGCCGACACTGATTCGCCAGCTCCGTGGCGGCGCCGAGGTAGACGCGCTGATTGCGCGCCTGCACACGGCGGCGCGTGCTTATCCGCATAATCACGAGTATCGGGTGTGGCCGGGTCCGAACAGCAACACCTTCATCGCCTACCTGGGCCGGGCAGTGCCTGAACTGCATCTCGATCTGCCGCCGACGGCAATCGGCAAGGACTACCTGCCTGAAGGGGGCCTTGTTGCCAGGGCGCCAAGCGGCGGCGGCTTGCAGTTTTCGCTGGCTGGCCTGCTCGGTGCGACCATCGCCGCCGAGGAGGGGTTTGAGGTGAATCTGCTTGGCCTATCGCTGGGAATCGATGTCTCGCCGCCAGCGTTAAAGCTACCCGGGCTTGGCCGAGTGGGCATGCCGGAGGTCGATTAGCTGCTCTTCAGGCCGGACGGGCTTGAGCGCGGGCGCTGTCGTCGGTCATGGCCGGTGGCCGTGCGCCGCCGCACGAAGCGCTTGACCGGCAACAGGCTGCTTGAAACGAGCTTGCTGTTCCTGTGTCGAGCTTGGCAAGGTTCACCGAGGTTGATCAACATCCCGATGGAAAAGCGTTCATTCGATTTATTGCTGGCTATTGTGGCTGCGCTGCTTCTGGCGCTGCCGATCGTCGTCATCGCCCTGCTCGTGCGTCTGACTTCGTCCGGTCCGGCGCTCTATTGGTCTGACCGGGTTGGCAAGGGAAACCGCGTCTTCCGGATGCCCAAGTTCCGCAGCATGCGCGTGGGAACGCCCGTCGTGGCGACTCACCTGCTGCAGGATCCGCAAGCCTACCTGACGCCCATCGGCTCCTTTCTTCGCAAGAGCAGTCTGGATGAGCTGCCGCAACTCTGGAACATCCTGAAAGGCGAGATGAGCTTCGTCGGCCCGCGTCCTGCGCTGTTCAACCAGGAGGAGCTGATTTCCTTGCGCACGAAGTACGAGGTGCACGGGTTGCTGCCAGGGCTGACCGGCTGGGCACAGGTCAATGGGCGCGATGAATTGCCGATTCCGGAAAAGGTCAGGCGGGATGTCGAATACCTGCGTCGCCAGTCGCTTGGGTTTGATCTGTATATCCTGTGGCTGACCTTCGTGAAGGTCGTGCGGCGCGACGGCGTGTCGCATTGACAACGCCTGGCGGCGAGAATATGGGTTCTGGGTGTTGCCAATCGCCAGAACCGTCGACTTTTTTCCGGATGCATGTCTCGATGCCATCGGAAGCCGGCGCTCCGCTCTTGGCCTGCGTTGCGGACTGCAGCCGCCTCTCGCCTCACCCATCGCGCGCCCAGCGCTGCCAGCGTACGCTAGCGTCCCGAAAATCGGTCGGCGAGGATTTCAATCCCGACATTCGCGACAAGGCCTTTTTCGAGCGCTCAGCCGAGGAAAATGGGATAATGCGGCCTTTTCGTTGCGGGATCGCTGACGATGAGTCTCGGTACAGGCACAGTCGGCTGCATCGGCAGTTATTTTGTTCTCGACTGGCTGGCACATACCGATGGACCCATCTTCAACCTCGTCGCACTACGGGGCGAACGAAAGCTACGGGCCAATGGCAAGTGCTTTGGCGAGCCGCTCACCGGCGTAAGGCGAGAACTCCGCTGGGAAATGCCGCGTAGCCTCGTGCCCCAGGGCAGCTGGGTGGCGAGGGACGCCACTCGCGGAAGCGTGGACCGCGACTTCGGAAATCGGGAAGGTTTCGCGCAAATTGTTCGCCACGCCGCGCCGGAAATTGGCGCCAATTCCGCACACAGCCTGCTGCCGACACCGTCGAGAACAGGCGCGACTCGATCCGCGGCCTGCCCAAGGGCGCCTTCTCTTTGCCCGCCGCTCGGCCAAGCTGCTCCCGCTGGGGCCCCCGCGAACTGCGACACGCCATTTTCATTCAGGCTGAACCTGCGCCGCTGGCAAGGCGGCGTCGTCCGCATGCCAACTGAAATTCTGGAGGAAGAACCTCATGACCCAACGCAAAGGCATCATTCTCGCCGGCGGCGCTGGCAGTCGGCTGCACCCGGCAACGCTGTCCGTCTCCAAGCAGCTGTTGCCGGTCTACGACAAGCCAATGATCTACTACCCGCTGAGCACCCTGCTGCTGGCCGGCATCCGGGACATCCTGATCATTTCCACCCCTGAGGACACCCCGCGTTTCCAGCAGTTGCTCGCGGACGGCAGCCAGTGGGGCATCAACCTGCAATACGCCGTCCAGCCCAGCCCCGACGGACTCGCCCAGGCCTTCATCATCGGTGCCGATTTCCTTGGCAACGAGAGCTCCGCGCTCGTCCTCGGCGACAATATCTTTTATGGGCACGACTTTCATCAGCTCCTTGACAATGCGGACCTGCGTCCGCATGGCGCCACCGTTTTTGCCTACCACGTGCATGATCCGGAACGCTACGGCGTCGCCCAATTCGATGTTGCCGGCAAGGTCCTCAGCCTTGAGGAAAAGCCCAAGCAACCGAAATCCAGTTACGCCGTAACTGGCCTGTACTTCTACGACAACAAGGTCGTCGACCTTGCCCGCGACCTGAAACCCTCGGCTCGCGGCGAACTGGAAATCACCGACCTCAACCGCCTCTACCTCGACCAGGGCAGACTCAACGTCGAGATCATGGGCCGCGGCTATGCCTGGCTCGACACCGGCACGCACGATAGCCTGCTCGAAGCGGGCCAGTTCATTGCCACCATCGAAAAGCGCCAGGGCCTCAAGGTTGCCTGCCCGGAAGAAATCGCCTTTCGCCAGAAGTGGATCAGCGGCGAACAGCTCGAAGCACTCGCCCAGCCACTGGCCAAGAACGGCTACGGGCAATACCTGCTCGGCCTCCTCAAGGAAGAGCTGTTCTGATGAAGGCCACCCTTTCAGCCATTGCCGACGTCGTTGTTTTCGAACCAAGAGTATTCGGTGACGACCGCGGCTTCTTCTTCGAGAGTTTCAATGCCCGTGTTTTTGAAGAAGCCACCGGCCTAAAACGGCACTTCATCCAGGACAACCATTCCAAGTCGGTGCGAAACGTCCTTCGCGGTCTTCACTACCAGATCCAGCAAGCACAGGGCAAGCTCGTCCGTGTGGTGCAGGGCGAGGTGTTCGACGTCGCGGTTGACATCCGCAAGAGCTCACCGACCTTTGGTCAGTGGGTTGGCTTTCATCTCTCCGCGCAGAACAATAAACAACTGTGGGTGCCGGAAGGCTTTGCTCACGGTTTCGTGGTCCTCAGCGAGAGCGCCGAATTCCTCTACAAAACGACCGACTACTACGCTCCCGAGTACGAGCGCAGCATCGCCTGGAACGATCCTGCCATTGGCATCCAGTGGCCGATGCAGGAGGCCCCCATCCTGTCGGCAAAAGATCAGCAAGCGCTGCCTTTCGAGAAAGCGGAGCACTTCCCGTGACCAAGGGATCCTCCTCCTCGCCGCTCGGGGCCACCCTGTCTGGCACCAACCCCCATGCTGCTCAGCCAACATCGCCCGCAGCATTGTGCCGAAGTCTCTGGCGAAACCGCCAATTGATCATGCAAATGACCAGGCGCGAAGTCGTCGGGCGCTACCGAGGCTCGGTGATGGGAATGGCGTGGTCGTTCTTCAATCCGCTTTTCATGCTCCTGGTTTATACCTTTGTGTTTTCCGTGGTGTTCAAGGCCCGCTGGGGCGGCGGGGGGGAAGAGACGAAGGCCCAGTTCGCGATGGTACTGTTCGTTGGCACCATCGTGCATGGACTGCTTGCCGAAGCACTCAATCGTGCGCCATCGCTGATTCTCTCGAACGTAAATTACGTCAAGAAGGTCGTCTTTCCTCTCGAAATATTGCCCGTCGTCACCATGGGCTCGACCTTGTTCCACAGCCTCGTCAGCTTGGTGGTGCTGTTGCTGGCCTTTGTGATCCTGAATGGCTACCTCCTCTGGACCGCCCTCCTCACGCCGCTGGTGTTGCTGCCGCTGGTGATTCTTGTCCTGGGTCTCGCCTGGTTCCTGGCCTCTCTGGGCGTATTCTTGCGCGACGTCGGCCAAACCATAGGGATACTGACCACAGTGATGCTCTTTCTCGCGCCTGTCTTCTACCCGGTGACCGCGCTCCCCGAGGACTTGCGCCCTTGGCTGATGCTCAACCCGCTGACTTTCATTATCGAGCAGGCCCGAGAAGTTCTGATTTTTGGACGTCTGCCGAACTGGTTGGGTTTGGGTATCTATACCGGTTTCTCAGCGGTGGTCGCCTGGGCTGGCTTCGCCTGGTTCAAGAAGACCAGCAAGGGGTTTTCCGATGTCCTCTGACGATGTTGCCATCCGGGTGACCAAGCTCGGGAAGCGCTACGAGATTTATGACGCGCCGCGTGATCGGCTCAAGCAGTTCATTCTTCCCCGCCTGCAGGGCTTCGCGAAGCTTGATCGAAAACAATATTTCCGTGAGTTCTGGGCGCTACAAGATGTTTCCTTCGAGGTCAAGAAGGGAGAAACCGCTGGCATCATCGGGAGAAACGGGTCGGGTAAATCCACCTTGTTGCAGATGATCTGCGGCACCCTGTCACCGACCAGCGGAAGTGTCGAGACCCGTGGTCGTATTGCCGCCTTGTTGGAGCTCGGCTCCGGCTTCAATCCCGAGTTCACCGGGCGTGAAAACGTCTATATGAATGCCGCCGTCCTTGGTCTCAGCAAGCAGGAAATGGAAGTCCGCTTCGACGATATTGTCGCCTTCGCCGATATCGGCCAGTTCGTTGATCAGCCGGTAAAGACCTATTCAAGCGGCATGGTGGTGAGGCTGGCTTTTGCCGTTCAATCTCAGATCGATCCAGATATTCTGGTCGTCGACGAAGCTCTATCGGTCGGTGACGCCAAATTCCAGGCCAAGTGTTTTGAGCGCTTGCGCCAGCTCAAAGAAAACGGCACCAGTATTCTGCTGGTGACTCACTCCAGCGACCAGATCGTTACCCACTGTTCCACAGCCATTTTACTAAACAGCGGGCGGCAGATTGAGACTGGGGAACCAAAACATGTTGTTAATCGCTATATGGATCTGCTGTTCGGAAAAGAAAGGAAAGTCAATGCCCCGGGGCCGGGTGGGGGTTCCGAGTTTTCCGACTCGCCCGGCGCCAAGCTTGCCGCAGCGGGCTACTTGCTCAGCGGTGTCGAAGATCATTTTTACCGGCGTTCCGGTTATAACCCGCACGAGTACCGCTGGGGCGACGGTGATGCGGCGATTCTGGATTTTTACCTGGCCGCTGATGATGAGGTCTACCCTTCGGCGGTAAGTGTCGGGCAGCGAATCAAGTTGGTTTTGTCGATAAGGTTTCACCGGACTTTCTATCGCCCGATATTCGGCGTCACCATCAAGACCAAGGAGGGGATCCAGATCTATGGGGTCAACTCAGAAACTCTTGAATGCAGTGATTTCGTAGACTTGGGCCGGGAAAGTTCGGTGGTCCACGCAGAAGCCAGCTTTATCTGCCGCCTGGCGCCTGGCGATTATTTCATTTCCCTGGGTATCGCTTCCAAGCATGGCGAAGAAGTGGTGCCGCATGACCGCCGATACGACTCGATTCACCTGCAGGTGCGGCCGAACAGCACCTTCTTTGGAATTGCCGATCTGGCCCTTGAGATGAGTGCAAAAGAGATTGCAACGTGAAAAATGTTGTTGAAGAAGCGAACTATATTCTTGACCCCGCTAGCGGGGTCTGGATGAGTCCGATCTACGAGGGCATCACATACAGTGACGGTGACGAGGTCGAAACGCGGATAGGCTCTATAATAGCGAATGCCTCGGATGTCTCCGTCTTTTCCACCGAGCTCCGGGAGTTCTGCGTAGACTGGCCTTCGCTTTACCATTTGAGCTCGACCCGGGCCAATGTCCTGCGCCCCTTCGAGCCTATTCTGAACGGCGACGTCCTCGAAATCGGCGCCGGTTGCGGCGCCATAACCCGTTATCTTGGCGAACGGGGCCTTAATGTTTTAGCGCTTGAGGGCAGTCCGCGCCGTGCGGCTATCGCCCGTTCCAGAACGCGTGACTTAGAGAGTGTAACGGTGCTCGCCGAAAAGTTCGATCAGTTTCAGTGCGCGCACCAGTTCGACGTGATTACCCTGATCGGGGTGCTTGAATACGCCAGTTTGTTCACCGCGGGCGATAATCCCCATCTTGCCATGCTCGATCGCGTACGCTCGCTTCTAAAGCCGGACGGGAAGTTGATTGTCGCCATCGAAAATCAATTGGGGCTGAAGTATTTTGCGGGCGCACCCGAGGATCACCATAGCCTGCCGATGTATGGTGTCGAAGGACGCTATCGGGGCAAGGAGGCAGAGACCTTCGGTCACCAGGTTCTGCTCGGTCTGCTCGCCAGCGCCGGCCTGCCCTACTGCGAGACGCTGGCGCCGTTTCCCGATTACAAGATGCCGATATCCGTCATTACCGAGGAAGGTGCCTCGGCGAGCGATTTCGATGCGGCGGCGCTGGCCTGGCAAAGCGTCGGAAAAGACCCGCAGTTGCCGGATACGACCTCGTTTTCCTTGGAGCTGGCGTGGCCGGTCGTGACTAGAAACGCTCTGACCATCGAACTCGCCAATTCATTTCTTGTCGTCGCGTCGAAGCAAGCTGGGAAGTCCATAGAGAAGGGATGTCTAGCGTTTCATTACAGTACCGACAGGGCGCCTGCTTACTGCAAGGAAACCATCTTTTCTCGCGACCGCAGGGGTGCGATAGCACTTGCCTGTCACCTGCCGTCGGGGAGTAACGGGCAAGCAGCACTCGAACGCGGAAAACTAAGCTATCGCCGCCCCGAACCTTCCCTGTATGTCCTCGGCGTACCGCTGTCGTATCGATTTGTCAAGATTGTTGCCTCTCCCGGCTGGTCGATTCAACAATGTACCGAGTATTTTGCCAACTATCTCGACATCCTTCTGACCTCCCTGCGGAGTGAAGGAAGCGCACTGACCACTCTTGGTCAGGGAAGTGTGTTGCCTGGCGACTACCTTGACGCCACGCCGGCAAACATCATCATCGACCGCAGCGGTGTTGCCAGTCTGGTTGATCGCGAATGGTACTCGTCGGAAGGCGTTCCGCTCGACTACCTGCTTTTTCGATCGATCATGTCGCTTCTGGGAAGTGTTTCAAGATTTGCCGCTCCTGCCGATGGCGAACCAACCAGTCGTGGTGGGTTTACGCTGGCAATCATGGGGCGTCTCGGCTTTTCTGCCGATGATAAAGATATTGCCGCTTTCCTGGAGTTGGAATCGGACTTGGGCGCCTTCTCGTCAGGTAGTGCAAGCAGAAGATTTCTGACCTGGTCTCCGGAGCAAAGCCTTCCCGGCCTCGCTACGGCCACCGCCGTTGCCAGTCTTGAGGAGCGCCTGAACGTGACTCTTGAGGCCAAGGAAAACGCCGAGAAGTGGGCTTATTCACACTTGGCGGAAGTTCAACGGCTGCAGCGTCAACTGATAGCGACGGAGGATGCCAAGGCTGCCGCGGAGAGTTTGGCGTACTCGCGCGCGATAGAGCTCAATCGCCTGCAGGCGCCTCTGGCAACGAAAGACACGGAAAAAGAAGGAGCCGAAGCGCTCACCGCAGAGCGGCGTGACAAGCAGCCTCCCGTTCAATCGCAGCTTGATGACTTGAAAGCTGAAAACCAGCGCCTGCAAAGTCATTTGACTGCCAGAATTGCAGACTTGGCCAAGATTCACCAGAGTGCTGGCTACAAGCTGCTAGCAGCCTTAGGGGTAGTTCCAAAAACGGGGCGAGCTGATGACTGAGCTCTTGTGGTCTGTGGATTCCTTGCTCATAAAGGAAAACGTACTCTTCTCGTTCGGCTGGATCTTCCATGAGAGCCAAGAAATTGCTTTGCTTCGCTTGCGAGTCGATTTCAAAGGGAAGAAAAAGCTTCCACCCGGATACCTTGTAGCCAATGCGGGAAAGCCTCGTCGCGATGTTGAGCTGGCTTTCCCGGATAAAAAACGAGCGCTACACTCTGGGTATGTCGTTTTTGGCGCTTTTCCAAACGCTGCTCCGCCGGATTCAATCACTCTCGAATGCTCGCTGGCGGATGGTTCCGTACTCGAACGCACTGTCTCGGCTTCGAGCGTGGTTGGGCGCGCTGATGAGAAAGCGGCGCAACAACCGAGGCTCCGACAACTCGGCGTCTCCTTCACGCAAGGAGTGCGGCTTTTGGGAGCGGGGCGATTCAAGGAGCTGCTCGTTAAAGCCATGCGCAGGTTTTCACAGAGGCCAGTAGCCGCGCCGGATCATTCCCCAGACATAGGCGATCTCCTGGGAGAGGATGAAAGGAGTGACGTGTGTGTGATTGTCGATCACGATCTTGGCGGCGGTGCCAACCAGTATCGAGATCGCCTGATCAATTCGGTTATCAGCGAGGGGCGCAGCGCCGTCCTTCTGACCTACGACGTGTCGACGCTTTCGCATTTAATTGTTATTAGAAATAGGCGATTGAATGTCCGGTATTCAATTTCTGGAACGGCGGATCTATTTGGCATTGTAAAAGGCCTCGCTGTCAATGAAATCGTCTACAACACGGCTGTGTCTTTTGTGCAGCCTGAAGAGATTCCGGAGCTTCTTATCCACTTGAAGAAGCTCACTGGCGCGCAGCTAAAGGTTCTCGTCCACGATTTCTACCTTGTCTGTCCCTCGCACTTTCTCTTAGACTTCCAGGGAAAGTTCTGCGATATCCCGGATACTGGAATCTGCTCAAATTGCTTGCCAAAAAACCAGCAAGAATTCGCAACGCTTTTTGTTCCGCGCGACATGCGCATGTGGCGTAAAATATGGGGCGCTTTTCTCGTGGCAGCCGACCAGATCGTCGCCTTTTCCAACAGCACGGCGCAGTTGTTGCTGAAGGCCTACCCACAGGTCGACCGCTCACGAGTATCGATCACGCCCCACAGGGTTGAGCACCTGACGAGCGGCGTTGTAAGGCTACGAGACAAGGGGCGCTTGTGTATCGGAGTGGTCGGCCACATCGCCTTTCACAAAGGCGCCAACTTCGTTCAAGCGCTCGCAAGAGAGATCAAGGATCGCGGTGCAGAGCTGAGCATCGTTGTGATCGGCTCCATCGAGGCGCACTGTGAGCCTTCGGTCGTCCGCCAAACCGGCGCCTATAAGCATAGCGAATTGCCAGGCATCATTGAGGCGTCTGGAGCCAACGTTATGCTTTTTCCTTCGATTTGCCCAGAGACCTTCTCGTACGTGGTTCAGGAGTTGATGGAGCTGCGATTGCCGGTGGCAGCATTCAATTTTGGCGCGCCCGCCGAGCGGCTGGGTTCGTATGAGAAGGGTCTGGTCTTGACGTCAATGGAACCGGCAAGCGTCCTTGACGAGCTCATTGCGTTTCACCGTGAGATCTACCTTGAGTAGTGACGGTTGGTCGCCCTGCCATTCCACCAGTTCTCACGAGTTGTCAGGGCGCGGTCGCCGGTCCCGGTATTCCGCTGGTCATTTGGCGATTGGAAAGCACGAGTCCTTCTCTTGTGGCCTTTCTTCGCAGAACGGACGGCAGCCTGTAAAGGCTCGGTCGGATCAGGAAGTCAATCAGCCGGCTGCAATTGTTAATCGGAGAAAACAGCAGGTCACTCGTCGCGATCGAGTGCACATGCTAAGCGAGTGCTTGGCGCAGCAGTGGCGCCGAATGATCGCCGATATGGCTCGACTAAAACAACTACGGCCGAAAAGAACGCGGTGGTCTGCACCGCTGCTCTAGGACAAAAAAATGAGTGCAAAAGAGATTGCAACGTGAAAAATGTTGTTGAAGAAGCGAACTATATTCTTGACCCCGCTAGCGGGGTCTGGATGAGTCCGATCTACGAGGGCATCACATACAGTGACGGTGACGAGGTCGAAACGCGGATAGGCTCTATAATAGCGAATGCCTCGGATGTCTCCGTCTTTTCCACCGAGCTCCGGGAGTTCTGCGTAGACTGGCCTTCGCTTTACCATTTGAGCTCGACCCGGGCCAATGTCCTGCGCCCCTTCGAGCCTATTCTGAACGGCGACGTCCTCGAAATCGGCGCCGGTTGCGGCGCCATAACCCGTTATCTTGGCGAACGGGGCCTTAATGTTTTAGCGCTTGAGGGCAGTCCGCGCCGTGCGGCTATCGCCCGTTCCAGAACGCGTGACTTAGAGAGTGTAACGGTGCTCGCCGAAAAGTTCGATCAGTTTCAGTGCGCGCACCAGTTCGACGTGATTACCCTGATCGGGGTGCTTGAATACGCCAGTTTGTTCACCGCGGGCGATAATCCCCATCTTGCCATGCTCGATCGCGTACGCTCGCTTCTAAAGCCGGACGGGAAGTTGATTGTCGCCATCGAAAATCAATTGGGGCTGAAGTATTTTGCGGGCGCACCCGAGGATCACCATAGCCTGCCGATGTATGGTGTCGAAGGACGCTATCGGGGCAAGGAGGCAGAGACCTTCGGTCACCAGGTTCTGCTCGGTCTGCTCGCCAGCGCCGGCCTGCCCTACTGCGAGACGCTGGCGCCGTTTCCCGATTACAAGATGCCGATATCCGTCATTACCGAGGAAGGTGCCTCGGCGAGCGATTTCGATGCGGCGGCGCTGGCCTGGCAAAGCGTCGGAAAAGACCCGCAGTTGCCGGATACGACCTCGTTTTCCTTGGAGCTGGCGTGGCCGGTCGTGACTAGAAACGCTCTGACCATCGAACTCGCCAATTCATTTCTTGTCGTCGCGTCGAAGCAAGCTGGGAAGTCCATAGAGAAGGGATGTCTAGCGTTTCATTACAGTACCGACAGGGCGCCTGCTTACTGCAAGGAAACCATCTTTTCTCGCGACCGCAGGGGTGCGATAGCACTTGCCTGTCACCTGCCGTCGGGGAGTAACGGGCAAGCAGCACTCGAACGCGGAAAACTAAGCTATCGCCGCCCCGAACCTTCCCTGTATGTCCTCGGCGTACCGCTGTCGTATCGATTTGTCAAGATTGTTGCCTCTCCCGGCTGGTCGATTCAACAATGTACCGAGTATTTTGCCAACTATCTCGACATCCTTCTGACCTCCCTGCGGAGTGAAGGAAGCGCACTGACCACTCTTGGTCAGGGAAGTGTGTTGCCTGGCGACTACCTTGACGCCACGCCGGCAAACATCATCATCGACCGCAGCGGTGTTGCCAGTCTGGTTGATCGCGAATGGTACTCGTCGGAAGGCGTTCCGCTCGACTACCTGCTTTTTCGATCGATCATGTCGCTTCTGGGAAGTGTTTCAAGATTTGCCGCTCCTGCCGATGGCGAACCAACCAGTCGTGGTGGGTTTACGCTGGCAATCATGGGGCGTCTCGGCTTTTCTGCCGATGATAAAGATATTGCCGCTTTCCTGGAGTTGGAATCGGACTTGGGCGCCTTCTCGTCAGGTAGTGCAAGCAGAAGATTTCTGACCTGGTCTCCGGAGCAAAGTCTTCCTGGCCTCGACGCGTCCAACGCTGTCACCAGTCTTGAGGCGCGTTTGGCAGCAACGCTTGAGGCAAAGGAAGCCGCCGAGAAGTGGGCATACTCCCGCTTGGCGGAAGTCGAATTGCTGCGGGCCGAACGGAAACAACTAGAGGCTAGCTTGGGCCATAGGTTGATGAGGGTCTTGCGATATTGTACTGGAAGGAGAAGGCCAAATGCCTGAGGTTTTCTCCTGCGTCGAGTCATTGGTTATCAAGGATGGTGCGGTTTTCGGTTTTGGATGGATTTTTCATGAACAGCAAGAAATAACAGCGCTTCGCTTGCGCTTGAGCCTTACCAAGGAGAAGTTTTCATCGGTCGAGCATGTTGCGGCGACCATGGGAAAATCTCGGGAAGACGTCCAGGAAAAGTTTGTAGGCCAAGCGAGAGCCTTGCACTCCGGATTTGTGCTCCTCGGGGCCTTCCCGGTAGCCGCGCAGATCGATGCCATTGTTTTGGAATGTTCCTTGGCAGATGGATCGTTGGTGGAAATACCTGTCGATAATTCCAGCGTGGTTCAGTTCTCCAGTAGCGCCGCGGGTGAAAAGAATAAGCTGATGCTCCGGCAGTTTGGTGTTTTTCTTAAACGGGGGGTGCGCCTCATTCGCGCGGGAAAGCTGTCGTCTCTAGTCGAGAAAGCGGGGCGATACCTCAAAGGTCGGCCACGGACGGCGCTGCGTGGGCCCGGCGACCTGGTTGCTATTTTCCAAGAGGACGAGAGAAGGGATCTGTCTATCATTGTCGATCACGATCTTGGTGGCGGCGCCAATCACTACCGCAACCGTTTGGTCGATGCAATCATCGAAGAAGGCCGAAGTGCGATTGTCATGACATATCACGTGCCAACGCTTTCGCACATGTTGATCCTCTGGAATAAGCGAGTGCACCTCAGGTATGCGATTCCTGACAGGCAATTTTTTCTGGAGGCCGTCAAACAGCTTTCCGTAAGTGAGATAGTTTATAATACGGCGGTATCATTCATCAAGCCGGACGAAATTCCGCAACTGTTGATCGGCTTGAAGGCACTCACCGGCGCGCACCTCAAGATTCTTGCACACGATTACTTTCTTGTCTGTCCCTCTCATTTCCTGCTCGACTACGAAGGAAAGTACTGCCATATCCCAGAGGCCAGCGTGTGCGCGAAATGCTTGCCGAAAAACCAGCAGGGTTTTGCAACGCTGTTTGTCGAACGTGATATCCGCAAGTGGCGTGCCATATGGGGCTCTCTTTTCGCTGCCGCGGACGAGATTGTCGCCTTTTCCAATAACACGGCGCAATTGTTGATCAAGGCATACCCCCAGCTTGACAGAGCGAGAGTGTCGATCACGCCTCATAAAGTCGAACATCTGACGAGTGGCCCTGTGCGGGTGCGGAACACGGACCCGCTATGTATCGGTGTCGTCGGCCACATCGGTTTTCACAAAGGCGCGGCGTTTGTCCAGGCACTCGCCCGCGAGATCAAGGATCGCGATACCAACCTGAAAATCGTGGTGATCGGGTCTCTCGAAGCGCGCTCTGAACCTTCCGTCGTCAGCCAGACGGGCGCTTACCAGCATGACGAGTTGGCGGGCATGATTGAGAGGTGTGGAGCCAACGTCATGCTCTTCCCATCGATTTGCCCGGAAACCTTTTCTTATGTTGTTCAGGAGTTGATCGACCTGAAATTGCCCGTCGCGTCGTTCAATTTTGGCGCACCTGCCGAGAGACTGGCGTGCTATCCAAACGGACTGGTACTGGCGTCCATGGATCCAGCGAGAGTCCTTGATGAACTGATTTCCTTTCACCGCAAAATATACCTTTCGCCCTGAGGTTTCCATGTCCGATATCCACGTATTTACCAGCGCTGCGTTCAATTACATCCCGAAGGTCCGCATGCTGTTCCAGTCGCTCCGTCGGCTTCACCCGGAGTGGCGGCTGCATCTGGCGCTTGCCGACGAGTTGAGGCCTGGCGTAGATCTCAGTCAAGAACCTTTTGACGAAGTTTTCGCCGCTGCCGACCTTGAAATCCCGGGTTGGCGGGGCTGGGCGTACTGCCATACCATCGTCGAATTGGCAACTGCGATCAAGCCGTTCATGTTGGCCCGTCTACTCAAGCTGCCGGGTAGCAGTAAGGTCATCTATCTCGATCCCGATACGGTCGCATTTTCCCGTCTCGACGATATTGTCGAAGCGCTGGACAGCGCCAATATCGTCCTGACGCCGCACCAGACCCGTCCAGAGCAGTCTCTCGCGGCAGTTATGGACAATGAAATATGCAGCCTCAAGCACGGGATCTACAACCTCGGCTTCTTTGCGGTGGCGGCAACGGAGGTCGGACACGAGTTTGCTGACTGGTGGAGCCGCCGCGTCTATCACTTTTGCCGTGCGGATATTCCCAACGGGTTGTTCACCGACCAGCGCTGGATCGACCTCGTGCCGGCCTTTTTTTGTGGCGTTGCGATCATGAGATCAAGCCGCCACAATGTCGCAACCTGGAACCTGACAACCCGCGAATTCAGCGTTTCAGCGGCCGGAGAATATCTGGTGGATGGCGAGCCCCTGGGCTTTTACCATTTCACTGGATTCGACAGCGGTGCCCACTGCATCATGGCCGCCAAGAACGCGGGCAACAACGCGGCTGTTCACCAGCTCATCGATTGGTATACCAAGCAGACCGAGAATCTCGCCAACGATCCCTTGGCCAAGGAAGCCTGGGCTTATGGTTCCTACACCAACGGGGTGGCAATTTCCAAGGCTCAGCGTCTTGTATACCGCGAACGAACGGACCTTCAGGCGGCCTTCCCGGATCCCTTCGATGCTGATACCTACCTGCAGTGGTGGAATAAGCAGGGAAAGCGGGAATTCCCCGATCTCTTCAACGAAGAGAAACGTGAGCTGGCAATGGCCAAGCTCTCGTCCGTGCTGACTCCCGGATTCCGTGGTGGTGAGGCGGGTGAGCTTGGCTGGGAGAAGGTCAGTGGCATGCTGCGGCAGGCTTTGTCCAACCCCAAGGCGACTCGCATACTTGCCCAGCGCGGCTGGGAAATCCTCAAGAACGAAGGCGTTGCTGGCGTTAAGCGGCGCTTGCTTTGACAAACTACACCGCATAGGCATAGCGAGATAATCGTGAGCCGGAGATTTATCGCTTGCCGAAGCTCCTTTCATTGGGATGTCTGTGGTGGGTGTTGACAAATGTGCTGCTAACATCTGAATTTAATATGGCTATCAGGTTCCCGTCTCTATGACATCATCCACTACTCCCTCTTACTTTGACAATGTAGATGTGCTGCGCGGCTTTGCGGCGCTGTCGGTCGTTGTTTATCACGTCATTGAACTCTTTGAGTGGACAGAATTCCCATCGACGGGGCCTATGGCGTGGTTCAGGAGCGGCTGGATGGGGGTGGACCTGTTCTTTGTAATTTCGGGGTTTGTTATCGGGCTTTCGGCCTTCGCCGAAATTGACAGAAGCGGCGCGGGGAATTTTCAGCGACCTTTCTTTGCTCGCAGGCTTGCGCGTATCGTGCCGCTTCATTACCTTACAATGCTGGTTTTCGTGGCTTTCATTGTGCCGGAGTTGCTGTTCAACCACTTTTGGGAAAATCTCGCCGCCCACCTGCTGTTTCTTCATAATCTGCATCCCAGGCTGCATGGGGCGATTAATGGCAGTAACTGGTCGCTGGCCACGGAAATGCAGTTCTATGTTCTGATGCTTTTTGTCGCTCCATGGATCAGGGTCGGCAGGTGCTGGGTTGTCGCGGTGGTCTTCATAGCCATTACCTGGACGTGGCGCTTTGGCGTTACTCTTCTCGTAGTGCCGTCGCCGGAGTCCGGGCCATTTCCTGTCTTCGTCGCCGCAACGCAGCTTCCCGGCATGTTGGATGAGTTCTGCGCCGGGCTGCTCCTGGCTAGGCTGGTGAGATCGGAAGCCGGCGTGCGCCTGCTCGCCGGCGGCGCAAAAGTTCGCGTGCTGTTGTTCGCGTTAGCGGTGCTGGTAACGTCTTTGGCGATGTGGGTTTACTGGAGATACGCGAGTTACTGGAACTATCCGATGATGGTGACGATGTATCGCTCGCTTCTGGCAGTGGCTTTCACCACCATATTGCTATTCACGATATCATTTAAGTTGCCGGGACTGGCTAGAAAAATCCTGTCGCCGTTGTTTTATCTGGGCACGCTTTCATATGGGATATATCTCTGGCACTTGCCGGTTCTCTTGTCCTTGAAACGGCTGACCTGGATTAGTCAGAGCACGGCCCTTTTTGTTGGGGTGGCTCTCACTTGCCTGTTCGCTTCGGTGTCCTGGCACTTTTTCGAAGAGCCGTTGATCAGGAGATTTCGGTGGAAGGGCGCAGCAACTGCCGCATGAATAGAGAGGGCGCGATCGGAGAGGAAGAGAGAGTCGAGAGTGATGCCGGCGAGCCGTGTATCTCTACCATTGTCGTCAACTACAACGCCGGGAGCTTGTTGCGCGGCTGTGTCGATTCCCTAGTGAAATGTGCAGCCGGTATCGAGGTTGTTGTCGTTGATAATGCATCGTCCGATAATAGCCTCACGCTGCTTCCAGAGAGTTCGGCCGTGCGCGTCATTCGCAATGCGGAGAACCTTGGTTTTGCGGCTGCGTGCAACATCGGAGTGCGAGCGGCGTCCGCGCCGGTGTTGCTTTTCCTGAATCCGGACTGCCACTTTCAGCCGGGCACCGTGGCGACGCTGTTGACTGAGTTGCAGGCCGACGAGCGTGTAGGCATGGTCGGCGGCTTGCTGGTGAATCCCGATGGTAGCGAACAGGCGGGCGGGCGGCGGGCGGTGCCGACGCCCTGGCGTTCCTTCGTGCGGGCCTTTGGCTTGCACCGCCTGGGCGGGCGCTGGCCGCGCCTGTTCTTTGATTTCCACTTGCACCGACAGCCCTTGCCAGACGCTCCGATCGAGGTCGAGGCGATTTCCGGCGCCTGCATGTTGGTCAAGCGTGCGGCGATCGATGACGTTGGCCTGTGGGACGAAGGCTATTTTCTGCATTGCGAGGATCTCGACTGGTGCATGCGCTTTCGCCAGCGGGGGTGGAAGATCCTGTTCGTTCCTGCGGCGCGAATCACGCATGCGCTAGGGGCGTGTAGCAAGGACCGGCGCGTGTTCGTGGAGTGGCACAAGCACAAGGGTATGATGCGCTTCTATCGGAAGTTCTTTGGCCAGCAGTACTCGGGCCTGTTGATGGGTTTGGTCGCTACCGGGGTGTGGTTACGCTTCGGCCTGCTGGCCACCTATTACACGGCTCGGCGTTGCGGGCGGGCGTGCAGACGTGCTTGAGGAGCCGATGTCGCCGAGCATCGCCTCCCTTGCGCAGAACGACGGCGCCAATCCTGGGCCTGTGGGAGTAATCGGTGCCAGCAGCCTGGTGGGGAACTGCCTGCTGCCGATGCTAGTGCAGGACGGCTGGCAGGTGACTGCCTTCTCGCGCCAGGGCGGCCCGTTCGGGGGTGAGGTGACATGGCGGCAGTTGCCTGCCGCTGCCAGCTCTACTTCCAAGCCGCTGTTGCCGGCAACGGAGCGAGCTACGCCATACTGGATTTCCGTGGCACCCCTTTGGGTGCTAGCCGAGCATTTCAGCCTGTTTGAATCGTGTGGGGTACGTCGATTGCTCGTTTTGTCGTCTACCAGTCGGTTCAGCAAGGATGACTCGTCCGACCTACAGGAGCAGGCCATCGCGCAGCGACTGGCCGACGCGGAAGCGCAGGTCCAGGCTTGGGCCGCGAGCCGGGGGGTGGAGTTGGTCATTCTGCGTCCGACGCTGATCTACGGCCTGGGTCGAGACAAGAATCTCTGCGAAATTGCGCGTTTCATTCGCCGTTTCGGCTTCTTTCCGCTGCTCGGCGCTGCGCAGGGATTGCGCCAACCGGTTCATGCCCAGGACGTGGCCAGCGCTTGCCTGGCCGCCCTGCGGGCACCGGCGGCGGCGAATCGCGCCTACAATATCTCCGGTGGCAGCACGCTCGCCTATAGGCAGATGGCTGCACAGGTGTTTGTTGCGCTCGGCCGCCCAGTCCGTCTCCTGCAGGTGCCCTTGTGGGTTTTCAGTCTAGCTCTTGCCGTGCTGCGTTGTCTGCCACCTTATCGGCACTGGTCAGCGGCCATGGCCGAGCGCATGAACCGCGATCTGGTCTTCGATCACGGCGACGCGACGCGCGATTTTGCGTTTGCGCCGAGGGTGTTCGCGCTGAGCAGGGAGGATCTAGGGAAATGAAAGCAGGGTTCAACCCACACTGGCCTGACAGTGCCCGTCTTGGCCCTGAGGGTGGTAGGCCTTTGCATGGCCAGCTGCCCGGGAGGCGCATCCGGTGAGCCGCTGGCGCCTTTCCGCAGGCCTCTCGTCCTATCTGGTGTTGATGACCCGGCCGACCAAGCAGGGCCTGATGCTGCTCGCCGATGCCGTGCTGTTGGCTTTTGCCGTCTGGGCGGCCTATGCGGTCCGCCTGGGTGAATGGTTTATGCCCAACGACTCGCAAATGCTGTTGATACTCGTCGCGCCGCTACTGGCGATGCCCGTCTTCCTCAGGATGGGGCTCTATCGCTCGGTGATTCGCTACCTGGGCGAGCAGGCCTTGTGGTCGGTACTCAAAGGCATGTCGCTGGCCGCCCTGTTGTGGGCCGTCCTCGCCTTCATGACCCAAATGACCGGCCTGGAGGGCGTCCCCAGGGCGGTGCCCTTTCTCTACTGGCTGATAGGCTTCGCGCTGGTGGCTGGGTCCCGATTCGGCGCCCGCTGGCTGCTGTGGTTGCCGACCCGCAGCCGTTTTTCCGGCAAGCAGGTCTTGATCTACGGTGCCGGCAACGCGGGGCGGCAACTCGCCGAGTCACTGCGACGAGGGCGCGACCTTTTCCCGGCGGGCTTTCTCGACGACGACCGGAGTCTGCACGGCAAGGACGTCGCTGGCCTGCGAGTCTATCCACCCGAACACCTGCCGACGCTGCTCGAACGTTTCGATATTCATGACGTCATCGTCACCTTGCCGTCCGCTTCTAGCGCCAGGCGGCGTGAAGTGGTGGCCTCTCTGGAACAGTACTCGGTACGTGTGCGCATCCTGCCGGCATTGACCGATATCGCCAATGGCCGGCATCTGGTGAACATGGTCCGCGAGGTCGACATCGGCGATCTTCTCGGTCGCGACCCGGTGGCTGCCGACCCGACCCTGCTCGGGCGTTGTATTACCGGCAAGGCGGTACTGGTCACCGGTGCCGGGGGCTCGATTGGCTCGGAGTTGTGCCGGCAGATCGCGGCCTTGCAGCCAGGCAGCCTGATCCTGCTCGACGCCAGCGAGCACGCGCTGTACCAGATCCACCGCATTCTGCAATCGGTTCTCGGTTGCGAACTGGTGCCCTGCCTTGGCTCGGTCGGTGACGCCGGCCTGGTGTCGCGCCTGCTGTCCAGGCATCAGATCGCGACCATCTACCATGCCGCTGCGTACAAACATGTGCCGATGGTCGAGGCCAACCTCCTGGAAGGCGCGCGCAACAACATCCTCGGCACCCTGACGCTGGCCAGTGCCGCCTTTGAGGCGGGGGTCGAGACTTTCGTCCTGATTTCGACCGACAAGGCGGTCCGTCCGACGAACATCATGGGCGCCAGCAAGCGCTGGGCGGAGCTGGTCGTGCAGGGTTTTGCCCGCCAGGCCGCCGCGCGCGCCACCGGCCAGCGGTTTTCTGCCGTACGCTTCGGCAACGTCCTCGGTTCGTCCGGATCGGTGATCCCGCTTTTCAAGGAACAGATCGCGCAGGGGGGGCCGGTAACGGTCACCGACGCCGAAGTGACGCGTTACTTCATGTCCATCCATGAAGCGGTGCAACTGGTGATCCAGACAGGCAGCCTGGCCAACGGGGGAGAGGTCTTCCTGCTCGACATGGGCGAGCCGGTACGCATCCTCGATCTGGCGCGCAACATGATTCGCCTGGCCGGCTACACCGTTTGCGACGAGGCCAACCCCGAGGGGGACATCGAGATCATCCTTACCGGCCTGCGCCCGGGCGAAAAGCTTTACGAGGAACTGCTCATTGCCAGTAGCAACGGGGTTGGCACTTCGCATCCCAAGATCATGAAGGCAGATGAACCCTCGCTCGATCAGGAAACTCTGACCGCGCTCATCAAGCAGTTGAGCACGGCACTGCAGGCGCGCGACGAAGCCGCCGTGCGCGCGGTGGTGATGCGCGTTGCCGGCGAGCAGCGGGATGGCGAACAGGCAGCGAGCATCGTCGAAGCCTAGCTGCAGACAGCCCGCGGCCCGCAGCAGACGGGCAAAGCGCCGAGCGCTGCAGAGGCCGGGGCCGATGGACGGCCCCTTCTGGCGATAACGGTCATGACGACGGTCGAGACACCCGAGATCATGAAAGCCATGACCGTTTCCTTCCCCTGGCCCTTCTCCCGCTAGGGGAGAAGGGAGTTTCGTGAGTCGCCTACGTGACTTTCACAGTAACGGTAGAGCCATCGACGATGGCGCCGGCGACAATAAAGCAGCGGTCACTGCCATGGCTGCCGGAATAAGCGCCGAGCGTTTGCTAGAATGCCGCTTTGCCCCGCTTGCGCCTGCCCAATGACTCGTCAGATCCTCGTTACTTCCGCCCTGCCGTATGCCAACGGTGCGATTCATCTCGGTCATCTGGTGGAGTACATTCAGACTGACATCTGGGTGCGCTTCCAAAAGATGCGCGGCCACCAGTGCTGGTATGTCTGCGCCGACGATACGCATGGCACGCCGATCATGTTGCGCGCCGAGTCCGAGGGAATTACGCCGGAGGCGCTGATCGAGCGCGTGCATGGCGAACACACGCGCGACTTTGCGGGTTTCCACGTTGGCTTCGACAACTACTACACGACGCATTCCGAAGAGACACGTTCCTGCGCCAACGAACTTTACGCACGCCTGCGCGCCGCCGATCTGATCGAAACACGGGTCATCGAGCAGTATTACGATCCGCTCAAGCAGATGTTCCTGCCCGATCGCTACATCAAGGGCGAATGCCCGAAGTGCGGCGCGGCTGACCAGTACGGCGACAATTGCGAGAGCTGCGGTGCGGCGTACACGGCGAACGAGCTGAAAAACCCCTATTCGGCGGTCTCCGGCGCCAAGCCGGAGCTGCGGCAGTCCGAGCACTACTTCTTCAAGCTTTCCGATCGTCGCTGTCAGGGCTTTCTGCGTCGCTGGACGCAGGGCGAAGGCCGGCTGCAGAGCGAGGCGGCCAACAAGCTGCAGGAATGGCTGGGCGAGGTCGGCGAGAACAAGCTCACCGACTGGGACATCTCGCGCGAGGCGCCGTACTTCGGTTTCGAGATTCCCGACGCCCCGGGCAAGTACTTCTATGTCTGGCTCGACGCGCCGATCGGCTACATGGGCGCTTTCAAGAATCTCTGCGCGCGCGAGGGGCTGGACTTCGATGCCTACTGGGGGCCCGATTCGACCGCCGAGCTCTATCACTTCATCGGCAAGGACATTCTCTACTTCCATGCCCTGTTCTGGCCGGCCGAGTTGCAGCACGCCGGCTACCGGACGCCGACCAAGGTTTTCGCGCACGGTTTTCTGACCGTCGATGGCGCAAAAATGTCCAAGTCGCGTGGCACCTTCATTACCGCCGAGAGTTATCTGGCGCAGGGCCTCGATCCGGAGTGGCTACGCTACTACTACGCAGCCAAACTGTCGAGCTCGATGGAGGACATCGATCTCAATCTCGACGACTTCATCGCCCGCGTCAACGCCGATCTGGTCGGCAAGTTCGTCAACATCGCCAGCCGCGCCGCGGGCTTCGTCGTCAAGCGTTTCTCCGGCCAGCTTTGCCCCTGCGACGAATCATTGCCCGCGATTCAGGCTATCCGCAGCCGCCTCGTAGTAATCGCCGATCACTACGAGGCACGCGAATTCAGCAAGGCGATTCGTGAAATCATGGCCCTCACTGACCTCGCCAATCAGTATGTCGACAGTGTCAAGCCCTGGGAACTGGCGCGCCAGGAAGGCCGCGAGAACGAGCTGCAGGCGGTGTGCACCAATGCCCTGAACCTTTTCCGTTTGCTCGCCATTCTGCTCAAGCCGGTGTTGCCGGCGCTGAGCGCCAAGGCCGAAGCTTTCCTTAAAGTTGCCCCCTTCGTCTGGGACGACGCCGAGAGCGTACTGGCCGCCGGGCATGCGATCAATCCGTACAAGCACCTGCTGACGCGCGTCGAGAAGAAACAGGTCGATGCGCTGGTCGAAGCCAACCGCGATTCACTGGCGGCGGTCCCGCCGCCGGCGCCGCAAAAGCATGCCGAGCAGCAGGAGAAGGCCGCCGCGGTGGCCGTTGCGCAGGCGGCTGTCGGAGCCGATGCCGGCCCGCATATCGGCATCGACCAGTTCCTGAGCGTCGACTTGCGGATTGCGCGCATCGTTGAAGCCACGCAGGTCGAAGGCGCCGACAAACTCGTACGCCTTGTTCTCGACATCGGCCCGCTAGGTACACGGCAGGTCTTCGCCGGCATCAAGGCGGCTTACGAGCCCTCGGCGCTGGTCGGACGGATGACGGTGATGGTCGCCAATCTGGCGCCCCGCAAGATGAAGTTCGGCCTCTCCGAAGGCATGGTGCTCGCTGCTTCCGACGGTGGAGGCCAGACCCCCGGCATTTTCCTGCTTGCGCCCGACGCCGGTGCGCAGGCCGGCATGCGCGTCAAGTAGGCCGCGATGTTCAACCGCAAGCGTCCGCGTGTCACGTTGCGCGTCGTCCTTTTCGCGCTGGTCGACGCGGTCGGCATTCTGGTCTTCTCGAGCGGTGCGATGTGGCTGGCGAGAGGCCAGACCCTGTTCATTCCCAACTTTCCGACCAGTACGCCTGCGGCGCTGGTCACCGTCGTTGCAGGCTTCGCACTGATGCTCTGGGCGACCGGGCAGATGCTGCACGAGTTCGCGCGGGTTGCGGCCAAGGGCGCAGACCAGGCCTGACCCGAGGTGCCTGGCGAGAGCAGTGCCGTCAGCACCACGCGTGCTGCTTTTTTTCTGGAGTAGCCGATGAACTCGCCTTCGCGCAGTGCCGCTTTTCGTAGCGGCGTCTTCGACATCCTCCC